>Ga0114948_10000931_pt1 | contig 12144 bp, 8 predicted proteins | sample CR04metaG_FD_83877 | JGI IMG/M metagenome (GOLD analysis project Ga0114948, IMG submission 83877) | Deep subsurface microbial communities from Mariana Trench to uncover new lineages of life (NeLLi) - CR04 metaG | ecosystem: Environmental > Aquatic > Marine > Ocean trench > Sediment | place...
GACTGCAGGGATGCAGGAGGTAGAGCAATGCAGGGAGCGGTTGCCGAGGTAGAGTTGTGCCAGGAGCAGCAACCGAGAGCAACGCAGGCGACCAGCAGGTGACCTACATGGACGTAGGAAAGTAGAACAATGCAGGAGCGATTGTCGAGATGTCGGAAGTTAGAACAACGCGGGAGCAGTTGTCGGAACGGTTGCCGAGGTAGAATCGCGTCAGGCGACCTGCAAGGACGCAGGAAGTTAGGGCAACGCACGACTCCATGGATGGAGGAGGTAGAACCGCGTCTGGAACAGCAGTCGAGGAGCAGTTGCCGAAACAGCGATCGAGAGGCGCAAAGGTTTTAGACTCAATACTGCATTACACGAGTTACTCTTTGCGTCCTTAGCGTCTTTGCATCCTCGGCTCCGCAGGCGGTACTTTCTGCGCTCGCCATTCCCGGTTCGCTTGACAATTTCGCCGGAAACGAAATTGGACCGCGCCTGAGCGACCCGCAGGGTGCACGCCAGGGATGGCGTGCATCAAAGCCCGGAGCTTGCCTTCCTTCGTTTCGCGATCCTGCTTCACTCGGAAGTCCAAGGCAGACCACCCCTGGTCTGCCCGTTCGGCGGGGCGAAGGTCCACTGGACCTTCGCCTTCTACCGCCTCACCCCCCCGGACCCTCATCTTAGCCCGCTTCACCCCTGTACCGCTCCTGCGTTGAGTTGTTACTTGAGTTATTACAAGAGCAAGCCCGCTGGATTACACGTCCGGTAGGGCGCCGACGCGCACGATACGCATACTGTTGGTGCCGCCCGGCGCCTTTAGCGGCTCACCGGTGGTAAGGATCACCAGATCACCTTCACGCACAGCACCAAGACTGCGTAACGCATCGACGGTCTGTTTCATGATTTGTGCTGGATCAGTACCGGGGAGAGCGAAGCTGACGGGATAGACACCCCGAAAGAGAGCGACTTTTCTGCACGTCCGTTCGTGCGGCGTCATCGCATATATCGGAACGGTCGAGCTAATACGTGACATCCAAAGGGCAGTGGCACCCGACTCAGTTAGCGTCGCTATCGCCCGCACCGGCATGTGGTTAGCGCTATACATAACTGCCATAGCAATCGCTTCGTCCACGCGTCCAAACTCAATATCGCGACGCTCGCGCGACCATTCTGTTTCACACTGTTTTTCGGTTTCACGACAAACGCGATCCATAGCCAATACCGCCCCGACTGGATAGTTTCCGATCGCGGTTTCTGCTGACAACATCACCGCATCGGTACCATCCAAAACGGCGTTAGCGACATCCGACACTTCAGCGCGGGTTGGAATCGCACTATTGATCATCGACTCCATCATTTGGGTAGCCGTAATAGCGACTTTGTTACGCTCACGAGTAAGCTTAATGATTCGCTTTTGGATAGGTGGTAATGCAGCATCACCAATTTCCACGCCAAGATCGCCACGTGCAAGCATGATTGCATCGGCGGCCTCGATGATCTCATCAATCGCATCGATTGCTTCGACACGTTCAATCTTTGCGACCACACCACCGGTTGCGCCCGCACCATGAAACAATTCGCGCGCTTCATTGACATCCGCCGCCGAGCGTATGAATGACACGCCTAGGTAATCGGCTTCGATCTCGGCCGCGATAGTAATGTCGGCTCTATCCTTTTCGCCAAGTACTTCGGCCGATAGCCCACCACCCTGCAGGTTGATTCCCTTAGAGTCTGCAAGCTCACCGCCGTTGACAACACGACAACACACTGCCGAGCCGAGTACCTGATCGACCCATAGCACAATGCGGCCATCATCTAACAGCAGCGTCGTGCCACGGCGGACATCTTCGACCAACCTCTTGTAGGTGATACCGACTCGCTCCCCGGTGCCCTGGTCTAATGGCAGGTCCGCATCAAGAATAAAGTTGTCGCCCGCTTGCAGGTCGATACTGCCGTTCCTAAACCTGCCGATACGAACCTTTGGGCCTTGAAGGTCAACCAATACCCCAATGTGGCGCTTGTGGGCGTGCGCGCATTCACGTACAGCTTGAGCACGGCGGCGCTGGATTTTGGTATCGCCATGCGAGAAATTTAGACGAACAACATCGACACCCGCCTCAATGAGCTTATCTAAAACCTCTGGGTCGTCGGTCGCCGGACCCAAGGTAGCAATAATCTTGGTTTGGCGAAGCACTACAGTTGCGGGCAGGTATCGTAGAACAAAGTCATATATCAACCATAGATGACACAGTTTTTACTGACAACCAAATATTCGAGTCAGCCATCATTGCTGGGTAGCGCGTTCTTCCAGGATCGCGACCGCCGGCAACGTCTTACCCTCCAAAAACTCAAGAAAGGCACCGCCACCGGTGGAGATGTAAGAGATCTTGTCGGCGACCTTGTACTTGGCAATGGCCGCCAACGTATCCCCGCCACCGGCAATGGAAAACCCAGGGCTGTCGGCAATCGCGTGTGATAGACGTCGGGTACCGCCACTAAACGGTTCGAATTCGAAGACGCCGACCGGCCCGTTCCAGACGATGGTACCAGCCGCCTTCAGAATTTCGGTAAAGCGCTCGGTGGTCTGGGGGCCGATATCGAGAATCAAATCATCGCCAGCCACAGCATCAAGGGGTTTCAGTTCCGCCGGTGAATCTTCCGAAAACTCCTTACCGCAGACGACATCTACCGGCACTGAAATCTCCGCGCCTCGCGCCTTAGCTTTTTGGCTAAGCCGTTTGGCTTCGCCCACGAGATCAGGCTCGTATAAAGACTTACCCACATCATGGCCAGCCGCAGCGATGAATGTGTTGGCAATGCCACCACCGACGATCAACTGGTCGACCTTCTGTAAAAGCGCGTCTAGCATATTTATCTTTGTAGAAACCTTGGAGCCTCCAACTACCGCCACTATCGGTGGCTCGGGATTATGCAAAGCCTTCGCAAGCGCCTCGAGCTCCGCTACCAACAGCGGCCCAGCGCATGCGATGGGTGCGTACTTGGCAACCCCATGTGTCGAGGCTTGCGCCCGATGTGCAGTGCCGAAAGCATCCATGACGAATACATCACACAGTGCCGCCAGCCGTTTGCTCAAGGCCTCGTCGTTTTTCTTTTCGCCTTCATTGAAACGCACGTTTTCACATAACACGATGTCATCGTTCGACAACATTGCGCCGCTCAACCAATCCTTTATCAACTGCACAGGCCGGCCAAGCAACTGTGATAGCGCATCGGCCACCGGTCGCAGAGAAAATTTATCATCGTAAGTACCTTCCTGCGGGCGGCCGAGATGCGACATGAGCAAGACACGGGCACCAGCGTAAAGTGCGTGCTTGATGGTCGGCAGTGTAGCCCGGATACGAGTGTCATCGGCCACGGCGCCGTCTTTGAGCGGTACATTCAGATCCGCGCGGATCAGCACTCGCTTACCCGCGAGATCAAGATCAGTCATCTTGATAACAGTCATTCGGCCACTCGGCAGGATTCTGCACGTAACGTGCAGAGTTGTAGAACAACGATGAGCTTACTATATCCGAAAGCTCGCAAACCTAAGGTGCATTCATCAACGCAACTGCCACATCGAGCATGCGGTTAGAAAAACCCCACTCGTTATCATACCAAGCCAAGACCTTAACCAGTTTACCTTCGATAACCTTGGTCAAACCAGCATCATACGTCGATGACACGGCACTATGGTTAAAATCCATGGAGACCAATGGTTGATCATTGTAATCGAGAATGCCCTTGAGTTCTCCCTCGGACGCCTCCTTCATGATCGCATCGATTTCTTCTTTGTTGGTTTCTCTACTACCTACGAAAGTAAGATCGACGATCGACACATTGACGGTGGGCACGCGTATCGAGAAACCATCGAGTTTGCCATTAAGTTCCGGCAACACCAAGCCAACAGCGGTGGCGGCACCAGTGCTGGTTGGAATTTGCGACATGGTGGCGGATCGCCCCCGGCGTAGATCAGAATGGTATACATCATTAAGCACTTGGTCGTTGGTGTAGGCATGGATGGTAGTCATGAGACCACGTTCGATACCGATCTTGTCATGCAACGGCTTAGCCAACGGTGCCAAACAGTTAGTAGTGCAAGATGCGTTCGAGATCACCGTGTCCGAGGCCTTGAGGATGTTGTGATTCACACCATAGACGATGGTGGCATCCACGTCCTTACCGCCAGGAGCGGATATGATTACCTTCTTGGCACCCCCTTTTAGGTGCGCACTGGCCTTTTCCTTGCTCGTAAAAAGCCCGCAACATTCCATCACCAAATCCACGCCCAGGTCGCCCCATGGCAATTTGGCTGGATCACGCTCGGACAGCACGCGAATCCTGTCACCATTAACCACAAGATAGTCGCCGTCGACCTTCACCTCACCATTGAATCTCCCATGCACGGTATCAAATCGAGTTAGATGGGCGTTGGTCTCACAGTTACCAAGATCATTGAGTGCGACAATATTGATTTCATCTGTGCGTCCAGCTTCGTACAGGGCACGCAACACATTGCGCCCAATTCGACCGTAACCATTAATACCAACCTTGATCGCCATAACTAAATCTCCGAATCTTGTGTCATCACTCAGATGGTTTTTGAGCCACGCGCTACTAATTCTGTTGTCGTCTTCGCTACGTTCGCGCCGGTAAATCCGAAATGTTCCATCACGGTATCGCCAGGCGCTGATTCTCCGAAACGATTAATTCCGACCACAGCACCGTTCAAACCGACGTATTTGAGCCAATAATCGGTCACACCCGCCTCCACTGCCACGCGTTTGCTAACAGCTGACGGCAAAACCGCTTCTCGATAATCTGCACTCTGAGAATCGAATACCTGCGTGCATGGCATGGACACCACCCGTGCGCTTATGCCTTTGTCCCCTAAAAGTTTTTGTGCTTCCATGGCTACCCCAACCTCGGAGCCGGTGGCGATGATAATCGCATCCGGCGTAGCGCCATCAGATTCACTAAGCACATAGCCGCCGCGGGCGATGTCAGAAATAGCCTTGTCATCACGGGGTTGGCAGGCTAGGCCTTGTCGTGTGAATATGAGACTGCTTGGTCCATCGCTTCTTTCGATCGCCGCCTTCCATGCCACCGCCGATTCGACAATGTCGCATGGACGCCATAACACCATGTTGGGGATCATGCGTAACGACGCCAGATGCTCGATCGGTTGGTGGGTTGGCCCGTCTTCGCCGAGGCCGATAGAATCGTGGGTGTAAACAAAAATACTATGTGCCGGTATCAGCGCCGACATACGCACTGCGCTACGCGCGTAGTCCGAAAACACTAAGAACGTGCCACCATAGGGAATAAACCCCCCATGTCGCGCGAGGCCATTGAGAATCGCCGACATCGCAAATTCACGCACGCCGAAGTAGATGTAGTTGCCGTCGGGCTCGGTGGCGCTTATGGCCTGCGAGTCTGACCAATTGGTATTGTTTGAACCCGTTAAGTCAGCCGAGCCACCGATTAACTCCGGCAGCAGCGGACCATAGCCGTTGAGTGCCGCCTGTGAGGCCTTGCGGGTAGCCATGGTTTCCCCTTTGGCGGCGACGTCACGGATGAATGCTTGCGATTTCTCATCCCAGTCGGCCGGCAGATCACCGTTGATACGACGTTCGAGCTCGGCCGCAAGATCGGGGTATTGTTGCCTGTAGGCGGCCATTTTGGTGTTCCACTGCTGTTCGTTTTCCGCGCCTTTGGTCTTGGCGTCCCAACCGGCATAGATCTCCGGTGGAATAACAAACGGCGGGTGCTTCCAGCCCAAGTAGTCACGTGCCGCCGTGATCTCTTCTTCACCCAATGCCGCACCGTGCGCTGTGTGTGTCCCCGCAAGCTTGGGGGCACCGTAGCCAATTACTGTCTTACAACAGATTAGACTCGGCTTGGCATGCACCGAGCGCGCCTCGGCGATCGCCTTGGCCACCGCGTCAGCACTATGGCCATCGACGTTGGCGATCACGTGCCAGCCGTAGGCCTCGAAACGCTTGGGCGTGTCGTCGGTAAACCATCCCTCGACCTTTCCATCGATCGAAATACCGTTGTCGTCATAGAACATAATTAGCTTGCCGAGGCCGAGCGTACCCGCCAGCGAACAAGCCTCGTGTGAAATGCCTTCCATCAGGCAACCGTCGCCGGCAAACACATAGGTAAAATGATCTATGACTTCGTGGCCTTCGCGGTTGAATCGGCTTGCCATTGCCCTTTCCGCAATCGCCATGCCCACCGCGTTGGCAATGCCCTGGCCCAGGGGGCCGGTGGTGGTTTCGATTCCAGGTGTGATCCCGTACTCGGGGTGCCCGGGGGTCTTGGAGTGGAGCTGCCGCAAATTCTTGATTTCATCCATAGACAAGTCATAGCCGGAGAGATGCAGCAGGCTATAGAGCAACATCGACCCATGCCCATTGGAGATGATAAAACGATCGCGATTGAACCACTGGGGATTCCCAGGGTTGTGCCGCAGATAGTCACTCCAAAGCACTTGCGCCAGATCCGCCATGCCCATGGGCATACCTGGATGTCCGTTTTTGGCTTTTTGCACCGCATCCATGCTCAACGCTCGTATGGCATTGGCAAGCTCGCGACGATTTGATATCGCGTGTTCTGGTGTTGCTGACATCGGAGATTCCTCGGTTAACAAGTCGTCGGATGCTTGTTATCTCGCGCATACGGCGCCAGACGGTTCGCATCGGACCAAGTTTGGTCACTCTTGCAACAAAAAACCCTTGGCACAGGGACGCCCATTTTCGCCAAGGGATTATCGACTAGTCATTGCCTAGCAACAACTTACGGCCACTTGCGCCCGCGGTGGTAGTGATTCATCCACACCTATTCTCCCTCAGGGCGTGCGCGGCAGCAATAGGTGTCGTATCGACAGGCAAATTTAAACGAGCCCCTTCCCGCCGGTAAACCACATCCCGCACAGGTTTGGCCCACCACAGATAGCCGTGGTACAGCATTGGTCTACCACGTCAGCGAACAGGACAACAGATATCAACCCAGAACACGAACAGGTGGGCTCGCCCCGAACAGCCGATGGCGTGTATCATCAATCCTTATACATGTAGCTTACATCGACAACCCGCAGCTCGCGACTGGTATCAACATGAGTAATGAATCCTATAGACAACGCGATCTGGACGTGGTGTGGCATCCCTGCACGCAAATGCAGGATCACGAAGGAAACCTGCCACTGCTGCCCATACACCGGGGCCACGGCGTCTGGTTAGAAGACTTTGACGGCAATCGCTACATCGACGCCATCAGTTCATGGTGGGTCAACCTATTCGGACATGCAAACCCACGAATTAATCAGGCCATTGCCGCTCAGGCTGAAAACCTTGAACACGTAATCCTCGCCGGCTGTACCCATGAACCTGTTATTACACTATCCGAAAGAATCGTCTCGCTTACCCCGCCAGGCTTGAGCCGTTGTTTCTACGCCGACTGCGGTTCGGCGGCGGTAGAAATCGCCTTGAAGATGAGCTTTCACTATTGGCAGAACTGTGGTTACAAAAACAAAACACGGTTCATCAATATTTCCAACAGTTATCATGGCGAGACTCTAGGCGCCCTTTCGGTTGGCGACGTAGCCATATTCAAGCAGACTTACGCGCCCCTATTGATGAAGACCATTACGGCGAAATCGCCCGATAGCTTCTACTGTGAATCCGGCGAGTCCTGGGAACAGCATGCAATACGAATGTTCGCTGACATGGAAGCAGTACTGGAAAAACATGTGGAAACCACCTGCGCTGTCATTATTGAACCGTTAGTTCAATGTGCCGGTAACATGCGTATGTATCATCCAACCTATCTCAAGCTGTTGCGGCAAGCCTGTGATAAGCATCAGGTACATTTGATTGCCGATGAGATAGCCGTCGGCTTTGGTCGCACCGGCACACTTTTCGCCTGCGAGCAGGCAGGCATCACCCCCGATCTGTTGCTGCTTGGCAAGGGGCTCACCGGTGGGTACCTGCCGTTATGCATCTGCGTGACAACGGAAAAGATCTATGCGGCGTTCTACGCTGATTACACCGAGCAGAAGGCATTTTTGCATTCTCACAGTTATACCGGGAATCCACTGGCCTGCGCTGCCGCACTGGCAACGCTAGATATCTTTGACGAGGACGACGTCATAGAGCAGAACAAGGTTCTGTCAAATCACATGGTAAAAGTATGTCCACGTTTCGAAGACCACCCACACGTCGGTCAAGTGCGTCAAACCGGCATGATTCTGGCGATTGAGATGGTGGCCGATAAGTCCAACCGAACCAACTATCCCTGGCAGCAACGGCGCGGCCTCAAAGTTTATCGCCATGGCCTGTCTCATGGCGCATTACTACGACCGCTCGGCGATGTGATTTACTTCATACCGCCCTACGTGATTAGCCTTGATGAAATCGATCAGCTAGCGCAAGTAGCTTGGGACGGGATCAATATCGCCACCGCAGACTAACGCAGACAGCGCTTACGGATAAAACACGGTCTTAAGCGTACCCATATCTGGTATGAGCAGCGTTTTCTCCCTCAGTTTCACCGTCGCCGCCACATAGTCGCTCTCCACCGCACCGGCTGCGTTGGGAACGAGATCGCTGTTGCTATCGATGACACGGGGTTGTGGGTCGTGCGTGCTAAGGACACCAAAAAAACCCCCATCGTCCGCTCCCGGCAATGGGTAGAACACGATAATCCTGGAACGCGGGCCAGGCATGGTAATGGCGCCCGCCAATAATGCCTCAAACGAAACGACTACCACCGCCTTTGTTCGCCAACCGATGACTCCTAACACCCACGGCGGCGCCAGGGGTAAAGGACTCAGCTCACCAACATTGACGACCTCGGCGATGGTTGCACTTGGTACCAACAGCGGGAACCTGTCGGTTGGAATCTCGATCAAATGAATACTTTGCTGAGGTTGGGCCGCCACGTCGATTAGGCCCCCAAGTCGTGCAGAAACGTCGCTAACACCTTAGGGTCAAAAACGAGGATGGCCTGTGGCCCTCGTACCCAAGCGCCAGAGAACAGGTGACCCGCCGTGGTAGCAGGCCGGCCTAATGGTGTGAATGGTGTGACCTGCGCTTCCCCTTCCGGGAGCAACTGGACCTGGTCAGCAATCAACCCTACCGGCGTCGGTTGCGCCTCCAAGAATATAGCCCGCTCCCAATCATTACGTTGCACGACCTTGAAATCACGATCGAAACAATAGGCCGGCCATCGCGTGCCATCATGCGACCGCCACGCACATACCCGCCCGGTTCCGGTTTCATTTATCTCTAGACTATCGCGTTGGTCGATGGCAACGCTCACACCGCCGGATATCAAATAATATATGCCTGCGAGACTGAAGCGCAGATACTGATTGGAATCTCTCAAGTCCCCGGCCCCAGTCTAAGTGTTAAACACGGACAAGCCGTACGCGTCAGTGGACAGTCTCACGCACTAACAACTCATCGATGTTTTTGAAAAGATCGTCCTCGTGGTAGGGTTTGCTCATATAGAGGTTGACACCTAACTCGAAGGCACGTTGCCTGTGTTTGTCCCCCGCGCGTGATGTGATTATTATTATTGGAATGTGTTCTAGTCGAGGGTCGCCACGTATGCGAGACACAAGTTCATAGCCATCCATACGCGGCATCTCGATATCCACTAGCATGATATCTGCAACATGCTCCTGAAGTTGATCAAGCGCGTCCTGGCCGTCTTTCGCTGTCAGTACTTCCATGCCACGCTTCTGCAGATGCTTACCCGTCACCTTACGCACGGTCAGGGAGTCATCCACAACCATGATAACGGGATGTCGTTTGCTGGGTGGCGCCGCAATCTCGGTCTCTGGCGCGTGTTCCACTTGCATGGCATCGCCGGTCAGCCACAGGCCAGCAATATCGAGAATCAACAAGACGTTACCGTCACCTAGTATGGTCGCGCCGGCGACTCCCTTGAGTTCGGTCAGTTGTGGTCCTAGGGGTTTAACCACAATTTCTTTGGTGCCCGCAAATCCGCCTACCTGCATTGCGACTTCTCGGGTACCAATTTTGGCCAACAATATCGCCACCTTGCCGCTACCGTTGCGGGGAGAAGAAATCCCGAGACGCGTGCCGATATGCATAAAGCCATAGACCTGATTGTTATAGGTCAATAGTGGGTTATTGTCCAAAGAGATGTTCAGTTGTTCGGCTGGCGCTTCGACGATGTTCATGATTGCTGACAGCGGCACGGCGAAACACTGCTCACCAACATACACCAATAGCGCTTGCATGATAGACAAAGTCACCGGCAGGTGGATGGTAAACGTCGTACCCTGGCCAGAAACCGTGGCCACCGACATATTGCCGCCCAATTGCTTGACTTCGTTTTCCACTACATCCATACCGACCCCTCGGCCCGAGAGATGGGTTACCTCACGCGCAGTGGAGAATCCGGAGACGAGGATGAATTGGATAAGCTCATCGTCTGGCAACTCTTTATCTTCGCTAATGAGACCATTAGCTATGGCACGGCGGCGAATCGCATCGATATTTAGTCCAGCACCGTCGTCGGAGAAACGGATGGCGATTTCCGTTCCCTCTTGACTAGTATCGATGGTGATGCGCCCGACCGCCGGTTTGCCGGCTCGTTGACGCTCCGCTTCGCTTTCTATGCCATGGTCCAGCGAGTTTCTTATCATATGCTCAAACGGCCCCATCATTCGCTCGAGCACGTTTCTATCAACGTCAACATCCGTTCCCGTTGTCTGTAACTCAACACGTTTGCCGAGTTCACGCGCAGTTTGACGCGTCATGTGCCTAAGCCTGGCCGCCTGAGTTGAAAACGCAATCATGCGCGTACGCATTAAGCCTTCTTGCAAACTGGTGTTAATCCGCGCCTGGTGCTGCAGCACGGTTTCGGCTTCACCGGCAAATGTCTGAAGATTAGTCTGAATCTGGGACAGATCGTGCAGACTTTCGGTCAGACCGCGTGATAGTTGCTGCAACTGAGAATATCGATCGAGTTCGAGTGGATCAAATCCTGAACTCGACTCCGCTTCGTCGGCCTGCTCAGTCTTATAAAGAATCTGCGACTCAGACTGGATATCCAGTTCCCGTAGCTGTTCACGAAAACGTGAAACGTTGCGGTCCAGCTCCCCTAGATTGTCGCGCAGACCGTAGATCTGTTGCTCCATACGCGATCGCGCTATGGTCACCTCGCCGGCGTCGTTCACAAGATCGGTAAGAACAGCCGTTCGCACTCTAACCTGTCCGCGGCGATCTCTCCTTTCGCGCGTCGGCTCCGCTGGACCATCGCCGCGGGATCTGCGCTCGATGCGTTGCCCCAGAATAGCGCTGTCGTCAGACGGTGGCACCGACTCGGCAGCGCGTAGATCTTCAACCGGCATTGCTGCCACTGCGTCAGCGGCTTCTGGCTGGTCTTCGGTCGGCGTTACCACTTCGTCGTCGACCAGCGGTTCACCCGCCAGCATGCGCTGGATCTTGTTGTTAAGCTTATCCATACTCGACAGAGGCTGCGCGTGGCGTATTTGATCGAGGTGCGTGACCAGAGTATCGTGTACTTCGTCGAGCAGATCGAATAATTGCGGAGTCGGTGCTATTTGCTCTTCTTCGACGCGCCTCAACAGATCCTCCGTTACGTGCGCCAAATTACCGACACCCATCGCACTTGCCATCCGTGCGCCACCTTTTAGGGTGTGCAAGGCGCGCTTCATCTCTTCGACCGCCTGAACTTGAGTTTGATCGGCGCGCCATTGCATTAACGATTCATCGATCACCGCGAGAAGATCAGTCGCCTCTTCCAAGAAAACATCGACAAGCTCCGCATCAATATCCTCGTCGATGATTCCAACCGGTGCAGGGGCCCGTTGGGGCGGCGCACTCGGTTTGCGGCGCTCAACGATGCCAGGGGCTGCTTCAGGTTGCCCCTGCGGTGGCGCTGCGGCTATAGGCCCTTCGGAAGATTCGGGCCCAGGTAGGCGTATCATCTCATTGCGCGCACGCCGACTAAGTGCTTGAAATCGATCGCGCACGTCGCGGGCCGTGGTCGCGGACGCATCATCGAGGTGGGTCAGCAAACTACTTATGCACACCACTAATTCATCCAACAACGCCAGGTTCGGCCGTTCCAAGGGATGTCGCGCCACATCCAGGGCCTGCA
>Ga0114948_10000950_pt1 | contig 12077 bp, 11 predicted proteins | sample CR04metaG_FD_83877 | JGI IMG/M metagenome (GOLD analysis project Ga0114948, IMG submission 83877) | Deep subsurface microbial communities from Mariana Trench to uncover new lineages of life (NeLLi) - CR04 metaG | ecosystem: Environmental > Aquatic > Marine > Ocean trench > Sediment | place...
AGAACATCGCCAACATCGCGGTGCTGATCCTGTCCGTCTACTACATCTTCTCGTCCTGGCACGTCGACATGACGGCATGGCTCGCCTCGGCCGGCATCGTGGGGATCGCGGTCGCATTTGCGGCCAAGGACACCTTGGCAAACCTGTTCTCCGGTATATTCATCCTCGCAGACAGACCCTACAAGATCGGAAATTTCGTGGTGCTCGGCACCGGTGAGAGGGGAGAGGTTACCCATATCGGCATGCGCAGCACTCGGCTGCTGACCCGTGACGACGTCGAGATCACGGTGCCAAATTCGATCATGGGGAACACCACCATCATTAACGAAAGCGGAGGCCCGCACGAGAAATTCCGCATTCGAGTGCAGGTGGGTGTCGCTTACGGAACGGACATCGACGAGGTACGAGAGGCATTGCTGTCGGTGGCGGTGCGAGAGGAGTCCGTGTGTGACGAACCCGAGCCTCGGGTGCGATTTCGCCGCTTTGGCGCATCCGGCCTGGACTTCGAGTTGCTGTGCTGGATCGACGAGCCCGTGCTGAGTGGACGGGTCATCGATATCCTGAACTCGTCGGTGTACAAGCAGTTCCAGGCTTCCGGCATCGAGATTCCCTATGCCAAGCGGGACATTTACGTAAAGGAATTGCCACAGAGATAGCTGGTTCCAAGCCATTGGATCGCCTGGATCGGTGATTCAGGCTGCGATGCTCTGTGCCCCCTCTGCAGTGAGGGGCGAGCGTGGACATGGTACAGCGACCAGGGTCATGAGCCGTTTTCTCGGGCTCGAAGGCAAGAGGTCGACCCGGTGTCTGCCCTGCTCCCATTACGATGGCAACCTTTTCTTCGAGTCGCAGGATGTTCCCCATGACCAGATTGGAATCTCCGGTGTTCATCCGGGCGAATTGGCTTCGCAACAAGCCTTATTATTAGGGGCGGGGTCTAGAGAAGTAATTCGTCGCGTAAAAACTCGTAGCTCTCGCGCACCGTTTCGTGCAGAGGTACGTGAACGTAGCCCAGCTCTTTACGGGCCTTCTCGTCGTCGACACGCAAATTGTGGGTGGCTATGGCGATGCCTTCGGGGGTGACGCGGGGCTCTTTGCCTGTGAGCGCGGAAATTGCCTGGTAAACGCGAGCCGCCGCGCGCAGGACGACGGCCGGCGTGGCCCGTTGCGGAACTTTCTTGCCGGTGATCTTGCCGATGATCCGGACGAGCTCGACGAGGGTCGCCCGGGGCCCACCGAGCACGAACGCCTCGAAGTGGCCGTCGCGCTCGGCGGCCCGGATGTGCGCCGTGGCGACCTCACGCCCGTTGCAGAAGCACCCCGAGCCGGAGGGAATTGCGGGTAATTTCCCCCGCGCCACCAGCCGGATCATGGTGGCCCAGTTACCGCGGTCATACTTGCCCATGATATGCCCCGGACGCATGACGACGGTGGATAAGCCCCTCGAGGCCGCCTCGCGCACCAAGTCGTCTGCGAGGCTCTTGGTGCGCAGATAGTTGATCCACGAATTGCGCCCGAGGAGTGGCGAGTCTTCGTTGAAGGGACCATCATTAAGCCCGAAGACCGCGCTCGAAGAGGTGTGCACGAAGCGTTTCACTCCCTTCGCCAAGGCCACGTTCACCATGTTTCGCGTCCCGTCGACGTTGTCCAGCGTCTGCCTGGAATTGTTCGCAGCCCAGACGTCGGTATTGGCGGCCACGTGAAAGACGACGTCCACATCGTCTTCCATCGCACCTTCGAGCGCTGCCTCGTCGGTGATGGTTCCAACCACGCGCTTGGCGTCGAAGCGTCCGAGGAATCGGAGATCGCTGGTCGGCCGATGAAACGCAGTCACTTCGTAACCCGCCGAGCACAGCTCCTTGACCAAGTTCAATCCCAGAAAGCCGGTGGCTCCCGTCACGAACGCCTTTTTCTTTGATGACATCGGCCACCCTTGCGTCATCTCATGTCGCGCTGATGCCATTGGTCCTGCAATGATTCGGCGCAAGCCGCGGGTACTGGATGATAGAGGTAGACGGCGGCTGGCGGCACGTTCACTAATTCCAGCATCTCCTGCCCCGGGCCGATATTGAGCTTCTCGCGGGCCTCTTTGGGGACGACGATCTGATTCTTGCTACTGAGGGTAACTTTGGTGGTCATCGCATGGGACCTGGTAAAGTGAAATACGAATTCACTTTACCAGCGTGTGGCGAGTGGTCAATGGACCGGGTAGGCATTCCTGCTGCCGCTATCACTGCTTAGTCGGCCAGTTGCACGACCCCATCCGCGGCCAGGGTATCCACCTCGCCGGCGCTGTAGTCGAGCATCTCCTCCAGCACCGAGCGCGTGTGCTCGCCGAGACGCGGCGCCGGATTCGCAGGCAGCTCCGTGGCGGCCGATAGATGCGGCGGCGTGCGTGCGAACCGGTACTCGCCCACATCCGGGTCGTTCACCGTCATGAGCATCCCCCGGGCTTTCACCTGCGGGCATTCGAACACGTCCTCGGCGGTGTGCACGGGGCCCGTGGGAACCCCGGCCTCATTCAATTTGTCCACCGCCTCGGCGCGGGTCAGGTTTTCCATCCAGGCGTCGATGATGGGATCCAGGAACGCGCGGTTGGCCGCCCGTGCGGGACCCGAGCAGGTGCGCTCGTCGTCGGCGAGCTCCGGATGGCCGATGACTTCGGCCAGACGCTGCCAGATGCGTTCGTCGGGCACGTTCAGCGCGATGTAGCCGTCCTTGGTGCGGTAGGCACCCCGCGGATAGGCGTTTCGCGGCCGTCCCCGGTGCGGGGATTGCCCGGCCACGGAATAGAGCGCCAGCATGGACTCGTTCAACGACAGCATGTTGTCGTACATGGCGGAATCCACCATCTGTCCCTCGCCGGTGCGCTCGCGCATGAACAGCGCCTGCATGACACCGTAGGCCGTCACCATGCCGGAGTAGATGTCGGCCATGCCGTAGATGGTCCAGGATGGTGGCTTATCCTCGTAACCCACCAGATGCATGATGCCGCTCATGGCTTCGGCGACGATGTCGAAGGCCGGCCGGTCGCCGTAGGGTCCCTGATAGCCCTCTAAACGCCCGAATCCCGAGATCACGGCATAGATGAGGCGCGGGTTGATGGTTTTCAGATCGGCGTAGCCGAATCCCATGCGCGTCAACGCCCCGGGGCGGAGGTTGTTCACCAGCACGTCGGAGACGGCCATCAGGCGCCGGAAGACTTCCTTGCCCGCCTCGCTGCGTATGTCCAGGGCGACGCTCTTCTTGTTGCGGTTGTAGCCCATGAAGCCCGCTGCCTTTTTCTTTCCGTCGCGCTCCGCAAACGGCGGCATGGTCCGGCGCGGGTCGCCGCTGCCGGGCCGTTCGATTTTGATTACTTCGGCGCCGGCATCGCCCAGCAGCATGGTGCAGTAGGGTCCCGCCATGTACTGGTCGGTGCCGACAACGCGAATTCCGCTCAATGGCCGTTGCATGTTCCGGTCAGTCTCCGATCCATTCGACCACGGTGGACACGCCCATGCCGACGCCCACGCACAGGGTCGCGAGGCCGTAGAACGGCCGCTTGGTATGCGGGGCGCGGCGCTTCATCTCGTGCAGCAGGGTCACCAGTATGCGCGCGCCGGAGCAACCCGTCGGGTGGCCCAACGCGATGGCGCCGCCGTTCACGTTGACGCGATCCTCGGAAAGCCCGAGCTGGCGTATGCAACCGATGGCCTGGGCCGCGAAGGCTTCGTTGAGCTCGATGAGAGCCAGATCGTCGATGGTCAAGCCCAAGCGCCGCAGCAGCTTCTCGGTGGCCGGTACCGGTCCAAGACCCATGACGCCGGGATCCACACCGGCGGCCGCCGATCCCAGCCAGCGGGCCATGGGTTTCAGCCTGAGCTCTTCGGCCCGTGTGCGGCTGGCGAGCAGCAGGGCTGCCGCACCGTCGTTGATGCCGCTGGAGTTGCCGGCGGTGACCGTGCCGCCTTTGCGAAACGCCGGGGCCAGGCTGGCCAGATTCTCGAGGCTGGTGGCGAGCTCGTAGCGCTCGTCGACCTTGCGGTACCGGGGGTGCTCATCGGTATCGACGATGGTGACGGCTCCCTTGCGCCCGCTCACCGAAACGGCTGCGATCTCGTCGCGAAAATGACCGGCGTTGATCGCATCCACGGCGCGGCGCTGGCTCCGGAGCGCGAACGCGTCCTGATCCTCCCGGGTGATCTGCATCTGCTCGGCGACGTTCTCCGCCGTCTCGCCCAGGCTGACGATGGGATAGAGCGCGTCCATGCGTGGATTGTTGAAACGCCAGCCGACGGTGGTGTCCCAAAGCTTGGGCGCCTGGTTGGTGGGCACGCGTTCCGGCTTGGCCATCGCCCAGGGCGCGCGGCTCATGCACTCCACGCCGCTGCCGATGTAGAGGCCGCCCTCCCCGGCGAGAATCGACTTGGCCGCCAGGTTGACCGCCTCCAGCGCCGACGCGCAGTTGCGATTCACGGTCACGCCCGGCACTTCCTTGGGAAAGCCGGCCAGCAGCACCGCCATGCGCGCGACGTCACGATTGTCCTCGCCACCCTGGTTGCCGCAGCCGGCGTACACGTCTTCGATGGCCGCCGGGTCGATGCCCGTGCGTTCCGCCAGCGCCTGGTAAGTGTGGGCGAGCAGATCGTCGGGCCGTACCGCCGACAGTGCACCGCCGAAACGGCCGATGGGCGTGCGCACGCCGTCGATGATGACGACTTCGGTCACCGCTACCCCTCCTCCAGCGTTGAATCCCCCGGATTGTATCCCATGGCGCCGTGCCCTCCTCCACCGGCAATCGTCGCCGGTCGTGATCAGCGCTTGAACATGCCGACCGCGATGGCGATGTCTTGCCACTCGGCATAGGTGTCGGCGAGATACTTGCGGTAGTTCTTGCGGTTCAGATACTTCACGGTGGTGCCGTAGGCGGCCAGATTTTCGATGACCTCGGGGTCGCGCATGGCTCTGGCGAAGATGGTCTCCAGTTGCCGGGTGAGAAGCCCGGGCGTGCCCTTGGGGACCACGATGCCGCGGTCGGTGCTGAACACCACGTCGACGCCCTGCTCTCTGAGAGTCATGACGCCGGGATGCCGGGGATTGCGTTCGCTGGTGCTGATGCCTAAGGCCTTCAGTCTGTTCTCGTCGATGTAGCGCCTGGCGGCGGCAAAATTGATCTCACCGACGGCGATGTCGCCGTTCAGCAGGGCTGTGATGCGTTCCCGATCACCGTTGTAATTGAAATGCTCGAAGCGCACGCCCGCCGCATGCTCCAGCATCAGCAACAGAAAATGGCTGGTGGAGCCGAGGCTGCTGCCGGTGATGATGGTGCCCGGGTCCCGTCTGGCCGCCGCAACGAGCCCGGGGATGTCGTCGTAGGAGGTCTTCAAGCTGGCGCCGACCACGGCCGGGGTCGTGGTCAGCAGTGCGATTGGATCGAAGGCATCCCAGGTGAACTTCAGACGGCCGATGAAATAGCTCGTCATGATGCTCTGGTGGATGGCCAGCAGCGTGCAGCCGTCGGGCTCGGCCTTCTGCACCTGCTTGGTTCCCTTGGCGCCCCCCTGGCCGCTCACGTTGACGATTTGCAGCCGCGGCGCAGCGCCGACATTGTTCGCCGAGGCGGCAATAGTGCGGTAGATGATGTCGGTGCTGCCGCCGCGTGCCCAGGGCACGACCAGCTTTGCCGACTCACAGGGGAATTGCTGGCTCGACGCTTGCGTGCTGGCGAGGGTGAGAGCGAGCGCGACGACTGCTGAAAGTGGTATTCGCATCATGAACTGTGTCCCCGGACTGCAACGATCATCCTTCGCGCAACTGCGGTGCGCCGCTCGCCGCGGGGTCGACCTTCCAACCGTTGCGGTGGTGCTTGACCAGCGAACGGACGCCCATGGCGATGAGGAGGATACCCAGTACGATGCGCACGGCGCCACCCATCATGAACGCCGGCACGCACAGGCTGATCATGAATATGGCGGGATAAAAGAGGGTCCAGGTTTTCTTGCCCCGGTCGGCCTGGTATTTCGGAAAGAACACCGAGAACGCCGCCAGGAGCAGAAAGAACAACGACCAGGGCGAGGTAATGAAGTGGCTGAGATCTTCCGAGCGCGCCAGGGCCCGTGCCAGCCATTGCTCGGCGATGCGCCCCAGCACCACGCCGAGGATCATGGGCGCCAGGGGGAATCCGAAAATCCGCATCAGGTAGCCGAGGATCCCGAACCAGAACAGGGTCCAGATATCGAAGGCGATGTTGCTGAGCGCGAACACACCGATGGCGCAGTAGACGAGGATGACCGACGTCAGGACGTACATCCTGACCTTGGTGATGAGGACGAAGAGCCGCAGCGTATAAGACTGAAGAGCGACCATCATGAAGTGGGCGACGAAGAAGGCAAGAAACAGCGAATAGGCGAGCACCGGTGTCTCGGTGATGAAGGTCGGCGACGGGATCACGTCGTGGATCAACAGCGCACCGAGCATCACGGCGGTGACGATGTCGCCGGGAATTCCAAGCGCCATCATGGTGATCAGGGCACCGCCGGCGGTGGCGTTGTTGGCCGATTCAGGCGCAATGATGCCGTCCTCGCATCCGGTGCCGAATTTCTCCGGCTCCCTGGACGCCTTCTTTGCCTGATCGTAGGCGAGGATATTCGAAATCGAGCTCCCGGCTGCGGGCAGGATGCCGGTGAATACTCCGATCAGCGAAGAACGCAGAAGATTGCCCCAGCGCTTGAGCACCGCCGCTATCGCCTTGCGGTGCTCGACCTTGACCGCAACACCGCCGCCCTCCGCCAGTGATTGGCGCGCTCTGACGCGATCCTGGATATCGCTCAACAGCTGGCTGAAGGCGAACAGGCCGATCAGCACCGGCAGAAAGCCGAAACCCTGCTTCAATGCCTCGTTGCCGAAGTGAAAGCGCGCGATGCCGTTGATCTCGTCCTCGCCCACGGTCGCCACCAGCAGGCCGAGGGCGCCGGCAATCAGACCCTTGATCAGGTTTTCCCCGGCGAGGCTCGCCGTGATGGTGAGGGCGAACACGACCAGCGCGAAATAGTCCCACTGCTGAAACTCGAGGCCGATGCGCGCGAGCTGCGGCGCAAGCGTCACCAGCAGAACGGCGCTGATGATGCCGCCGAAAAACGACGACCAGACGCCCAGTCCCAGAGCGAACCCCGGTCTGCCGGCGCGGGCCATGGGGAAGCCGTCGAAGGTCGTGGCCACCGAAGAAGGCGTGCCGGGGATGCCGGTCAAGATCCCGGACATCAGGCCGCCGGACAATCCACCCACGAACACGCCCATCATGACGGCGAGCCCCTGCACCGCATCCATGCCGAAGGTAAACGGGAGTGTCAGCACGACCGCCATGGCGATGGTGAAGCCCGGCACACCGCCGGCGATCAATCCCGCGACCACGCCGACCATCATCAGGAACATGGTCTCGAAGACGAACAGCTCGTGGAAGGCGGCGGCGATGTTGTCGAACAGCATGGCCGATTGCCCTAGAGCGTCGTGAAGATCTCACCCTGGGGGAAAATCACACCCAGGCCGAAGGTGAACAATGCCCACATGGCACCCACCATGATGACCGCGATGAGCGCGTGGATGATGAGGTTCCTCTTCGACGCGCCGCCGATGACCGTCAGCAGGCAGAACACGAACAGCACGCCGCCGATGAGCATGCCCAGGTACTCCAGGGTCAGAAGGAAGAGCAGAAACAGCGCGTAGCACCAGAACGGATTACGGTACTTGTCGATCACACCTTTGATGCTGAAGGACTTCGTGCCTTCCGGCGGTGCTCCGCGACGCAGGGATTGCACGAGATAAATCAGCGACAGGACCGTCAGCGCCACCAGGATGATGCGCGGCCATGCGGCCGCCGTGAGGATGCCGTAGTCGATTTTCCTGATATCGAAGCTGGCGGCGAAGAAGGCGCCGCACAGCAGCAGCAGTAGGATGGCGATGTAAACGTCGCGGTTGAGTCGACTCAAGGTGGCCTCACGAGGCAGTCGCACGAGCAAAGCCCGGGCCGCGAGGCGGCCCGGGCAATTCGATCAACGGAGATCGCGATCTTATTTCTTGAACATGCCGATCTTGATGGCGACCTTTTCGTGGTCCTTGTACGTTTTCTCGAACCACTTCGCGTAGTCGGCGGGGCCGACCCATTTGACGCCGGTCCCCTTCGCCTGCATCTGCTTGAGCAGAACCGGATCCTCGGAGGCTTTCTTGAAAAGCTCCGCCCACGCCGCGATCTTGTCGTTGGGCGTTCCCTTCTGGACGACGATGCCGCGCTTGAGCGAATACACCAGATCCAGACCCTGCTCCTTCAGTGTGGGCAGATCGGGAAGCTGATCCGAGCGCTCATCGGCGGCGATACCGAAGGCCTTCAACTGGCCGCCGGTCAGATACTTCTTGCCGGCCACCACGTTGAGGGTCCCAAGCTCGATATTGTTGGCCAGCAGCGCCGTCATGCGCTCACGGGTGCCGTCGAAGGGGACGTACCTGAACTTGGCGCCCGACAGGTCTTCCATGATCAGCCACATGAACTGGCTGGTGGAGCCGAAAGTCGCACCGGTGAGGATCGTGCCGGGATTCTTGCGGCCCGCGTCCAGCATTTCAGTGAGGGTATTCCACGGTGCGTTACCGGCAGCGCCGACGATGTCCGGGGAATCGGTCAACAGCGAAACGGTGTCGAAGGCGTTCCAGGTGAAATCGATGCGGCCGTTCAAATAGCTGGTGATGGCGCTCTGGTGAATGGCAAACAACGTGCACCCGTCCGGCTTCGATTTCTTCGCTTCCTTGGCGCCCTTGTTGCCACCCTGCCCGGAAATATTGACAACTTGGAGATGTGGCTTCCCCCCGTAGCCATTGATGGTGTTCGCATAGATGCGAAAGATGACGTCCGTGCCGCCGCCAGGCTTCCAGGGAACGATGAGCTTCGCCGTGCGGCAGGAAAACTCCGCGGCCTGGGCAACCGGAACGATGCCCGCAACCGTCGCAGCAACGAAGGCCACTATCGGCACAGCGAATCGTAGCAAAGCTGTTTTCATGATCTCCTCCTAGGGCGTGATTGGAAGCTTCCGGGTGGGCTGGGCGCGGTGTTGGTGCTTGCAGCCACCCGCTTATGGTTATACGGCCAGGGCCGCTTTCGGCATTCTATGGCTTCTGAGCTTTGTATACAAAATACCAAGCGAATTTGTCAGGTGCCCACGATCAACGGGGCCACCAGCCGCCGCAGGGTGGCCACCACGCTGTTGGCCACCAGCCGTCCGGTACGGGGATTCGCTTCGCTGGGAATGTTCTCGATTTCGAGGGTGAAGCGGGCGCTGTCGGCTTCCACGACGATGCGATGGCAGTTGCGGCTGACGCCCGGATCCGCCCAGATTTCGAGCTCGGTGCGGTCCAGACCGACGCCTGCCAGCCCGAGTGCCGCTGCCACGTTGAGATTGGCCGGGAAACCCGCCGCCCCTTCCCGAGCCGTTCCGGAGAATACCCGCAACGGTTCGCTCAGGTTGTCCAGGTCGATGCCGTGGGCCTCCAGGTAGGGCGCGCCCAGCAGGCCAGCCGGGGGTTTGCGCGTCACCATGCGCACGCTGTGGATCTCGCCCTCGGCGGCGGCCCGCACGGCATCGAGTCCGAGGAGCGCGCCGCTGGGCACCAGAATGCGGCCGCCGCTGGCTTTGGCCACATCGACGAGGTACAGGTGCTCCATCAAAGCGGCCACGCTGATGGGCACGAGCACACGCCCGGCCCGTAGCGCGGGTTCGGCGACAAGCGCGAACACCGCCGCCGGGGCGCACTCGACGATCACATCGGCAACTTCTGCCAGCGCCTCCAGGGGCAGCACCGGCGCGCCGGCACCCACGGCCGCCATGCGCGCCTCGGCGGCGGGCCGATCACGGGCGGAGACCGCTGCCAGGGATAGATCATCCAAGCCCCGGGCGAGGCGCTTGGCCACCTCGAACCCTACGGCGCCAAGACCAGCCACCGCGACGCGCAGTGCCGGCGGCTCAGTCCGGGTCATCGCCCAGCAGCACGAATATTTCGTCGTCTACCACCATAAGCGGGTAACCGCGCGCATCGCTGCGGGCGATCAGGGTGGATTCTTCGTATCGGATCTGCAGCGAGATCCCCGCCACGGTGACCTGGACGGCGTCGCTGGCCGCCAGTTGGTCGAGATGGCCGGCGAGATGCCAGTTCGTACGCCAGTCGTCGGGAATGGGTGGCTGATTCATGGTCTATTTGCTGCGGTCACCGCACGGATTTCGGCCTTGGTCTGTGACGAACGATCCGGCAGCCTCTATCATGGTAGATCGCGGAACAACCAACTGTCAGCGGTGAGCGCATCCAGCCATGAGCGATGTATTGAACAACATAGTGAATCTCTTTCCGTTGTCCGTTTATATCAGCGACGTTGCGGAGCATGCGTCACTGAAGGAACGCTTTGCCGCCAAGCTGAAGGATCTGCCGCCTTACAAGCCGGATTCCCGCTACGCCTGGACCGGCGACGTCAAAGGACATGGATTCATTCATCTCGACGCGGACTACCAGCCGTGGCTGGACGCCATGTTGCCACACATCCACCGCTACCTGGAACTGCTGCGGCTGCGCACCGAATACGTGGACATTTTCTTTCAGCGTTCGTGGCCGGTGGTGACAAAACGCGATCAGGTGGTTGCCGCCCACAACCATGAGAACGCCCATATCAGCCTCGTGTACTACTTGGAGAAGCCGGAGAACGCAGGGGGTTTGCGGCTGCTGGTGAACGGTGCGCCCAACGAGATCATCCCGAACCTGTTCAGCGCTGCCACCGCGGTTCAACCCTTCTTTATCGAACGCACACCCTTTAATTCGAACCACGTGGACATGGATCTGAACGAGGGGCAGGTGGTGATCTTCCCGTCAAAAACCCTGCATCAGACGATACAGAGCGAATCCGATGAGGATCGCATCTCCCTGGTGGCCGACATCGCGGTCATGCTCAAGGCCGACAGTGAGTGTGAGAAATTCATGCCGGCCTTTTCCCTGTGGAAGAAGCTCTAAAAAACTCCGCGGAGTCGTGACTTCGTCTTAATTCTCGAAATACGCTACAACTGATTGATTAATATGGTGCCGACGGCAGCACTCACCAAATGGGTTAAGACCCGCATGGTAGCTAGCTTTCTGATGCCTGGGTTGCCCAGATACCCCCAGCGATACCCCCAGGCCCTCCAACCTTGAGGAAAGACGGCCCCAGAGCCGCGGCGGCGACCTAGAATACGAGAAAGCCGTGTGAACGGCTAGGAGCCGACTCATTCACCATACGATTGGGCTCTCGGCCTACAAACGCACCGCCCGCAACCGACAGACGCGGCCAGGCGAGCGAGCGATCATCCCTCTGCATTGCGCCTCAGGCCTCCAGTTTCGACGTGGAACTCGCCAGGCTTTTGGCCAATTCCGCCGACATAGTCTTGTCGATGGTCTTTCGGAGGCCCGCGCCAATTCTCTTGAGATCCGCTGTGGCCCGAATACCAACCTCGTCCCTCTCGATTACCGCGCGCTGAAAACCATTGAGGCCACATAAACCTCGATCAAATCGGTCAGTGTGAAGAACGTGCGGCCGCCGGCACCTGTCCCGCCACCGACGACGTACCAACTTTCATCATCGGCAGCGGAATCGAGACCGTGGCGCGCGGTCGGCATGGCGGGCCCGGCGGTCCAGTGGTCCGCCGCGGGATCGTAGACCCAATGGTTTGCGAAGGTGTCGCCGGACGCCAAGTCTTCCCCGCCGGTGACATGAATGCGTCCCTTCACCGTCGCCGCCGTGTGCCCGCCGCGTGGGGCCGGGAGGTCGGCCGTGCGGCTCCAACGGTCGGTCGCCGGATCGTAGGCCTCAACCACAGTCAGGTTGCCGCGACCGCTCCAGCGTCCGGCGATAACGTAGAGCTTGCCCGCTGCGGCGACCGCCGCCAGGTGCTCGCGCGCGGTCGGCAGCGGCGCGCGCGACGTATCCCACCGATCCGTCTCCGGATCGTACACCCAAAGCGCTGTCGGATCAGGACCGACACCGCCAACCGCATAGATCTTGCCTTCAAGAGTCACCATCTTGTGCACAGCGCGCA
>Ga0114948_10000951_pt1 | contig 12074 bp, 10 predicted proteins | sample CR04metaG_FD_83877 | JGI IMG/M metagenome (GOLD analysis project Ga0114948, IMG submission 83877) | Deep subsurface microbial communities from Mariana Trench to uncover new lineages of life (NeLLi) - CR04 metaG | ecosystem: Environmental > Aquatic > Marine > Ocean trench > Sediment | place...
ATTTCCATGCTTGGCTTCAGAGGCCCATAATTGATTATAAAATATCTTTAACTCTTTGTCTTCCAGGGTTTCATACACCAGTTTAAACCTTTCGGCCCCCCTACATTCAACAATAGATGCCAACAACAGTCTGTCTAAAAATCGCTCCTCCCGGCCTGACCGGCATTGATCTACCAACTGTTGAACATAATGGTCTTTTCCCATCTGTGCAGGTAACAATACCCCCCTGCGCATCATAATCTCATACACCGACTGAAAGTGTTCAAGCTCCTCAATCGCCGTTTCAATAAGTTCAGGTATGATCTCCACCCTATCGGGAAATTTCGCCACAAAACTCATTGCCATGGCTGAGGCTTTCCGCTCACAGTTGGCATGGTCCTGCAGGAATCCGTCAAAGTCATTCATAACCGCAGCAATCCACTGAGGACTACTGGCGCATTCCAGTGCTATGCTAGCCTTCATAAATCCAGGGTCAATTCCAGCATTGATCTGAGGGCTACTTGGGTAACCGCTCCGTCGTAATATTAACTAAAAAGATTATATTTAGGAATTGGATCATACACCTATTTAATAGACGGAATTTAATAGGTTTTAGTTGGAATTCAAGCTTTAAAATTAATTCAATGTAGTTACCCGGACAGATGGCAAATAGGGATATCATTAAATATCGTGAAGAATACGGGAGGAAAAGACTCGATAGGGAGAAAATGCTGATGGACCCTATCGAGCAATTCAGACATTGGTTTAAAGAGGCTGAACTGGCGGGGGTAAAAGAGCCCAACACCATGACCCTTGCTACTGTGAATAATCAGGGACAACCTACTATCAGGGTGATGTTAATGAAAGAAATTACCAATGAGGGCCTGGTTTTCTATACTAATTTTAAGAGCCGTAAGGGTAATGAAATAGAGAAACACACAAAAGTGGCGCTAAACTTTTATTGGCAAGATTTAGAACGACAAGTTAGGTTTGACGGCTCAGTAACAAAAATTCCGGATGAGCAGTCGACTCAATATTTTCAAACAAGACCACGGGGTAGCCAGTTGGGTGCATGGGTTTCTCAACAAAGTGAAGATATCCCCTCACGTGAGTACCTTGAGGAACAATTGAAGGTTTGTGAATCCCAATTCAAGGACCGGGATATTCCCCGGCCACCTCACTGGGGCGGTTACCATCTTATACCAACCAGGGTTGAATTTTGGCAAGGTGGACCTCATAGATTGCACGATCGCATCCAATACTCACTAAGTAATGAGCAATGGGACCTGCGGCGTCTTGCACCCTGATATGAATCGATCCATATACCTGGAACGATACAGCTATGGGCATGAATTGATGAATAAACCTCCGGATCCGGATTTGGAGATGGTGGTGGTTATTCCCTGTTATTTTGAACCTGATCTCATTTCAACCCTGCAATCACTGGCAAACTGTGCTCCTATAGCTGGTAAAGTGGAAGTCTTTGTAATCGTCAACCAAAGTGTTGAAGATACTGATCAGGTCAAAAAATTTAATAAACAAACTGTTGAGATAACTAACCAGTGGATCTCGTCACAATGCACAGATCTATCCTTTAATATATTCCATAAGGAACTTCCTGAAAAACACGCCGGGGTAGGCTTAGCCCGTAAAATTGGCATGGATGAAGCAATAAGACGTTTTCGTCATCTGAAGAAGGACGGGCTTATCATTTGTCTGGATGCCGATTGTATTTGTAGTGCCAATTATTTAAAGGCCCTGGTGGACCACTTTGAGGTCAACGGAAATACGCCTGGCTGTTCTATATATTTTGAGCATCCACTTAGCGGTCCTCTTCCACCTCATATTTACCGGGCAATAGCTGCCTATGAGTTGCATTTGAGATATTACACACATGGACTAAAGTATAGCAGACTACCGTGCGCCTTTCAAACTGTAGGATCCAGTATGGCGGTGAGATCATCAGCTTATGAAAAGCAGGGTGGTATGAACAAGCGGCAGGCAGGAGAAGATTTCTATTTTTTACAGAAAATCATGAAATTGGGTGGGTTCACTGAATTAAATTCCACTACAGTTTTCCCATCTTCCAGGTTGTCGGACCGGGTACCCTTTGGTACTGGAAAAGCAATGATCGATTCAGTAAATGCTGATGGAGACCCATATCTTACTTATAGTCCAAAAACATTTTCGGACTTGAGATCCATTGCTTCAAACGTGGAGGTATTACACCGGGCTACTCATTCAAGCATTAATAAAATATGGGATGGTTTGTCTCCTTGTTTTCAGGGGTATATACAAAAAGAAAAATTCAATAAAAAAATACTGGACCTCAATCAGGCAACCAGAACAATTAGCTCATTCACAAAGCGTTTTTATCAATGGATTGATGGATTCTTTGCATTCAAATACGCCAATTATGCAGCTGACAACCACTACCCAAAGGTTGATATATCGGAGGCCGCGGCATGGTTGCTGAAAGAAATGTACCACCTGCATCCAGCAATGAAAGATTCAAAGACTTTACTTCATCAGTTTCGGCTACTGGACAAGCAATAGAACATGGCTTTCTGCTCTGTATTGGTTTGTAGCAAGATGCTACAAACAGCTGCAAGATGCTACGGAATCTACATCAGATCAAAAAGGTCTTTAACACCCAGTGTGCGGTCGGCAAGGAAACCCTCACCGTAATTCACACCTATTGAGTGCCCGGTTTCGATCCCTCTGGCTTCGACCATTTTTAAAAAGTTTGGATTGCTGATATAGGTTTCCGGGTCATCTCCCCCACTAAAAAATTGAGAGCGGTAAGCATTAATGGCTTTCATTTTAGTCTCCCAATAATCCGATACGTCAATTACAAAATCTGGATTTAAAAGAATGGATTGCATATAATGATATAATGCCTTTGGTCGCCAGGATGATTGAGGTTCCTCATCATTTTCTGTTTTAATGCGTTCAAGTCCTGACAAAAAACAGGCGGTTACGATTAAAGCCGAGGCCCTGGGATGATCCGGGTGACGATCAATGGGCGCTGCCGCCAGCACAACATCCGGTTGATACTTGCGAATTACCCGGATAAGGGCCATTTGATGGGTCTCATCATTGATGAAAAATCCATCGCGGAAATCCAGATTTTCCCTCACTGCTAAACCCATGATCTCCAAGGCTTTGCTTGCCTCATTTTTGCGAATCTCCACACTTCCTCTGGTACCAAGCTCACCTTTGGTTAAATCCACGATACCTACCTGCCGGCCTCTGGCAGCTGCCTGAATCATAGTGCCTCCACAGCCCAATTCTGCATCATCCGGATGGGCCGAAACCACCAGTATATCTAATTTCATATTAGCTAATTCGTAGTCTGCGACCAATGCGCAGCATGGTTTGTCTGCTAATCCCATTCAACCGGCATAAGCGGCTTACTGAGACACCATAGCGCTGGCTAATATGTCCAAGAGTGTCCCCACTCCGGATACGGTGATACCTTACTTTTCGCGCATCAACCAGGTACTGAAAACTGGCAGGAGTGATGAAATATGTATCCGTTAACAGACAGTCGGATGTGAAATCATAGATGGTACTGGGATCAATAGCGTTCCCCTGATACCTTATCTCAAAATGCAAATGGGTGCCGGTGCTGCGACCGGTACTTCCTCCTAACCCTACCAACTCACCTGCTTTTACGGTTTCACCTACTTTAACTTTGGCCTTTGACAAATGACCATACAAGGTTTCGAAGCCATTCAAATGTCTTAAGACTACATAACGCCCGTAACCATAACGTTCATAATCTACAATGCGAACAATCCCGTCAAAAGCGGCTGCAACCGAGTCGCCATAGTATACCTTTAGATCAGTTCCATAATGCCAGCGATATCTTCGAAAACCAAATGGAGAAGTAATACGGGTATTGGTAACCGGAAATGACCAGTTGACAGTGGCCACCGAATCATTGATGTGTACACTCAAAGTGTCCTTGTAATTTGCCCCGTCTAGTTTATAGGGATTGATCTTACCCGAATTCCAGTGTGAAAAATAGGAATGTTGGTTAACCCAAACACAATCAATGCTGAGTCCTTCATTAATTGTCAATTTAGGATCGATTACCAGGTTTTCGATCCACTCCTCGACAATATATTCAACCAACGTGGTATCTTCTATATACTCCCAGGTTTCTATTTCTGAATTCATGGAAACTTGTTGTAATGGTCCGGCAACCTGGGCCACAGCAGGCACTAACAACAAAGTCAATAGTATTGAAAGAATAGATATTTGCATACTAAACGGCTTCCAATTCTTTGGTGCTGAGGAATCTTTCCGCATCCAATGCAGCCATACAACCAGTGCCAGCTGCGGTAACCGCCTGCCGATAAATGTGATCCTGGGCATCCCCTGAGGCGAATACTCCTTCCACATTAGTAACCGTAGAACCGGGTACGGTTTTAATATAGTCATTTTCATCCATGTCCAGGTAATCCCTAAAGATTTCTGTATTTGGTTGATGTCCAATTGCTACAAAGAACCCTCCTATGGGAATCTCCTTTTTTTCTCCAGTCTTTTTGTTGAAAACCCTTACCGCTTCTACTTCATCCTCTCCCAATATCTCATCAGTTTCAGTATTCCATAGGATCTCAAGGTTTGGGGTTTTCATTACTCTTTGTTGCATAATATTTGAAGCCCTCAACTTATCCCTGCGAACCAACAAATAAACCTTTGAACACAGTTTAGCTAAATAAATAGATTCTTCTGCTGCAGTATCACCTCCACCTACAACCGCAACTTCTTGTCCCTTAAAGAAAAATCCGTCACATACGGCACAGGCTGATATACCTTTTCCGTTTAGGCGTGTTTCGGACGGAATTCCCAGCCATTTGGCAGAGGCACCGGTGCTTATAATGACTGAATTGGTAATTATCTGGTGTTTGTCATCTATGGTAACCTTCAATGGGTAAGCTGAAAAATCCACAGAAGTTGCCAGTCCGTATCGATTGTCTGTACCGAATCGTTCAGCCTGTTTTTGAAAGTCTACCATCATTTCAGGGCCCATCACTCCTTCCGGATAACCGGGATAATTCTCTACATCACTGGTGATGGTCAATTGACCGCCGGGTTGCCCTCCCTGGTACATTACAGGATTCAAGCCAGCACGTGCAGCATAGATAGCGGCGGTATAGCCAGCAGGTCCGGAGCCTAGTATCAGGACATTCACTTCTTCAGGCATTAGGTTTATATTTAGGTTCTCCAATAAACGCCCTAATTTAGTAATTATTTTAATAAAAAAGCCCCGTCAATGGCAGGGCTTCCTTTATGATTAAGTAGAGTTATATCATCCAAGATAAGGTTTTAGGGTTTTACTTCTAGAGGTATGGCGAAGCCTTCGAATGGCTTTTTCTTTTATCTGTCTTACCCTTTCACGAGTCAAATTAAACTTTTCCCCAATTTCCTCCAAAGTCATGCTGTGTTCCCCATTTAGGCCAAAATATAGTTTGATTACGTCCGCTTCTCTCTGGGTCAATGTAGATAATGCTCGCTGAACCTCCCGACGGAGGCTATCATTCATTAACTCATTATCCGGGGTTACCTCACCATCATTTTCCAGAACATCCAGCAGACTATTTTCTTCGCCCTGAACAAATGGGGCATCCATAGAAACATGTCTTCCTGATATTTTCATGGTATCAACCACCTCGGAAGTAGTTACCTCCAGAACTTCTGCCAACTCATCCGGAGAAGGCTCACGTTCAAATTTTTGTTCCAGTTCTGAAAAAGTTTTAGAGATCTTATTTAAAGATCCAACTCTGTTTAGGGGTAATCGTACGATGCGGGATTGCTCTGCTAATGCCTGCAAGATGGACTGTCTTATCCACCAAACTGCATATGAGATAAATTTAAAGCCTCTTGTTTCATCAAATCTTTGTGCTGCCTTGATAAGGCCAAGATTACCTTCGTTGATTAAGTCACCCAAGGATAGTCCCTGATTTTGATATTGCTTGGCCACAGATACTACAAAGCGCAAATTAGCTTTTGTTAGTTTTTCCAGAGCCATTTGATCACCTTCCCGGATCTTTTGGGCAAGGGTAACTTCCTCATCAGGAGTAAGCAAGTCAACCTTGCCGATCTCTTGTAAGTACTTATCAAGAGACTGACTTTCCCGGTTGGTAATCTGCTTGCTAATCTTAAGTTGTCTCATTCAGATCACTTTAGTTCACGATGCACAGACTAAAGTTCCTTAAAATAGATGACAATTCAATGATTAACCCGGATTATGCACAAGAAATCACTATGAAGTCTTATGTATGATCCATGTCCAACAGGTATCAAAATAATTAAAATCTAGTTGTCCGAAACTGGTTTTTTATCCGGTCTGGGAAGCAAAACTTTGCGAGATAAGCGGAATTTGCCAGTTTTCCTATCTACATCTGTTAGTTTCACCGTTACTTCCTCGCCTACTTCCATTACTCCGTCCATGTTTTCAACTCGCTCCCATTTGATCTCAGAGATATGGAGTAATCCGTCCTTTCCTGGCATAAACTCAATAAATGCCCCAAACGGCATAATGGATTTTACGATCCCTGTGTAGGTCTCGCCCACTTGCGGAACAGCTACAATGGTTTTAATGCGGCCTACTGCGTCATCCATGGCCTCCTTATTTACTGCAAAGACGTTGACCCGGCCACCATCTTCTACTTCTTCGATAATTACTGTAGCGCCGGTTACCTTTTGTATCTCCTGAACCACTTTACCACCCGGTCCGATCACGGCGCCTATCATGTCCCTTTCAATTTTTATGGTAACATTTCTGGGAGCATGTGGTTTCAGGTCCTCTCTAGGGGCACTTAAGGTCTTTTTCATTTCATCCAGGATATGAAGACGTCCCTTTTTGGCCTGGTCCAGTGCAGCTTCCAGCACATCGTAGGACAATCCGTCCACTTTAATATCCATTTGACAAGCACAAATTCCCTGTTCTGTTCCGGTAACTTTAAAGTCCATATCTCCCAGATGGTCCTCATCTCCTAAAATATCTGATAATATGGCGTATTTGCCGGTCTCCGGATCGGATATCATGCCCATAGCAATCCCTGATACCGGCGCTTTAATTTTGATTCCGGCATCCATAAGTCCGAGCGTACCTGCACACACAGTAGCCATAGAACTGGAACCGTTGGACTCCAGAATGTCTGACACAATCCTGATGGTATATGGATTGTCCTCATCACTTGGCAAAACTTTCTTTAAAGATCTGGCAGCGAGGTTTCCATGTCCTATTTCCCTTCGGGCCGGTCCTCTATTGGGTTTTACTTCTCCGGTGGAGAAGCCGGGGAAGTTATAGTGCAGGATGAATTTTCTAAAACTTTTCTCCAGGGCATTATCGATCATCTGCTCATCCAGTTTAGTGCCCAAGGTCACAGAGGTTAGGGATTGCGTTTCACCCCTGGTAAATATTGCAGAACCATGAGCGGATGGCAGATAGTCTACTTCGCTCCAAATAGGTCGTATCTCGTCCAGCTCACGGCCATCAATACGACTGTTTTTATTAAGCACCAGGTTTCTACATGCCTCTTTCTCAATACCCTGAAAATATTTGTTTACCAGGTCCAGATTGATCTCATGTTCTGCTGGCAATGATTCCAGGTAGGACTCCTTAATGGCACCAAATTGGGCTTTTCTATCCGTTTTGGAGGCAAGTTGTTTCAGTGCTACCTCATAATATTGGCTGTAGTACTGCTGGTGTAGTTCCTTTTGGAGATCTTCATCTGAATCCTCGTGGCTGTATGCTCTTTTCTCAGTTTTACCAGCTTCTTCCATCAACTCAAGCTGTACCTTGCACTGCAGCTTAACAGCCTCATGTCCTTCTTTTATGGCGGCGATCATATCAGATTCTGATACCTCGCTCATCTCACCCTCAACCATCAATATATTGTCCAGAGTTCCAGCCACAATCATGTCAATATCCGCCTGTGCGCATTCATCAGAATTAGGGTTGATAATGAACTTTCCATCTACCCGTGCCACTCTTACCTCAGAAATTGGCCCGTTAAATGGTATGTCCGATACCGCCAGGGCGCTGGAGGCGGCTAAAGCAGCCAAAGCATCTGGTTTGGCATTAGCGTCCGCTGAGATCAGGGAAATCACTACCTGGGTATCCGCATGATAATCATCCGGAAACATAGGCCTGATGGCACGATCCACTAAACGGCAAGTCAATATCTCATGGTCAGATAATCTGCCTTCCCTTTTTAAAAAGCCTCCTGGTATCTTACCGGTAGCTGCAAACTTTTCCTGATAATCCACAGAAAGAGGTAAAAAATCAACACCTTCTTTTGCTTCTTCTCTAGCAACTACTGTTGCCAACAACATGGTATTACCCATTCTTACCATGGCAGAACCGTCTGCCTGACGAGCTAGTTTCCCCGTTTCAATGGTAATAACCCGGCCATCGTTTAGGGTTATGACCTTACTTATAATATTTAATGACATACTGTAAATCTTGTATTCAAGTTTATGTTAGATATTCCGAGTTTCGGAACACCACAATGTTAAGGAGGGGTCAAAGAAATAGGGAGCCCACAGAGGGACCCAATTAGTAGTTTACCTTCTTAATTTCATTTCCGCTATAATAGCGCGATAGCGCTCAATATCCCTGTGATGGAGATAATCCAGCAACCTGCGTCTTTTTCCAACCAGGCGCTTTAGTCCTAATTCAGTAGAATAATCTTTCTTATTCTTCTTTAAGTGTGCTGTTAAGTGTTCGATACGGTAGGTGAAAAGTGCGATCTGAGATTCCGGAGACCCCGTATCAGATTTAGCTTTTAACCGGCCATGATTCTCAAACAGCTCTTGCTTCTTTTCTTTTGATAAATACATGCTTAGTTAAAAATTTAGTAATGCAATCTAAAACAAACCACAAAGGTAGCTACTTTGTTTATCAAATCCCAAATAACAAATATCAATATTTACCTGTAATTTGTCTTTTGGGATTTGCTATTTATTCATTTTGAATCTTTTTCTTAAAGAACCTGGTTTTTAGATTTTCCACTAATACAGCATAAAAATCGGATTCCAGTAGACGTGCGTCATTCCTGGCTTGTCTAAGAAAAAAGAACCCGATCGGTAAAAGAATGAAGCTGTATCCCCAAATGCCTAAAAATGGTGTTACTATGCCCTCTTCTGTCCATTTTTTTCCGATTATACTCATCACGTAGTATAGGATGAAAAACACGATAGAAATAATGACCGGAGCACCTAATCCTCCCTTTTTTATAATAGCACCAAGGGGGGCGCCAATTAAAAACATAACCAGACAGGCAAATGCCTGAGCATACTTCTTGTTAATCTCAATTTTATATTTAGTGATCATTAATTCCTGATTGTGAAGACGACTTGTCTGAACATTCAATTTGTTCTTGATGTTTCTGGTTTCGCTTAGAGCAAACCTCAGTCCCTGACCCTGGATACGCCTGTTCTGAAAAATACTGTCGATATTTATCTCAGATATTGGTAACTTTTTCAATCGATCCTGAGCCGTTGGGGGCTGCGGCTGGGGCTTCATCCTGTTTACCTTGCTATATGTTTTTGCAGGCTTGACAGGTTTGGCCTTTTTGACTGGAATATTCGAAATAGTTTGTACCTGTTTCGAAAGGGATAATTTCTTATTTGTTTCTATTTGCGATAGCATTTCAATGGAGTCCCCCATTAGCTCTTGAGCCTCGTCCTGGTTGTATTGAGCCCGGTAGTTGATACTATCGGCTATCTGCTTTACCTTTTGCACCGAATCCCTATAATGCTTCCGAACCACATATTTTGCAGGCATCTGAACCCGGTCCCGGTAATACCGCCCAAAGAATCTTTGTGCATCATCAAAAATTGTCACCCTGGAATCCAACAGCCCCAAGCTCATAGAGTCCACATCGGTGTTTAGCTGCCGAATATTCTTCATGTAATAATGATTGGCCCAAAGCTCCTCCTTACTTTTCCTAAAATCGAATGATGCCAGGCTCAGCACCAACTTATGGTGACTAAAACTATTCCTAATAAAATCTGAAATACTCCCTCCAGGTCTTCCGGATTTTGGGATTTCCTCATAGCGCTTACCGTTAAACAGTTCAAACATTAAGTATCTATTATTCAGTATTGAATACATACGTCCACTGTCAGCAAAGGTGACGATGTTGTTTCCTGTCTTACCAGTGTGATTGTATATTATTATATCTCCTAAGGTCACTCCATCCGGGTACTTCTTATTTACTTTTATACTGAAGTCAGGAATGCCATTATAAAATGCACCTTCCTTAATATCCAAAGATGGCTTGTGCTTCTTAATATCATATAACAAACTATAGGCCTTTAGGTTTGCCTTAGTGACCACATAGTTGTTGTTAAAAAAGGCCAATATGGTGATGATGACAGCAAGGATGAAGGCCGGTCTCAGGGCCCTCAACAAAGAAACCCCGGCGCCTTTTATGGCGGTTAGCTCAGAAAACTCTCCCAAATTTCCGAACGCCATTAAACTTGAAAGCAATACCGCTAAAGGCAAGGCTGTTTGTGTGATGTTAATACTAAAGTAGAACATCAGCTCTGAGAATACCAGCAATCCAAGGTCTTTCCCAACAAATTCATCCATCTTGTTCAGCATCAGTTGGGTCAAGAGGATGAATACCACTACAAATAAAGTGAGCACAAACGGTCCGATAAATGACTGCAATACAAGTTTGTCCAACTTTTTCATTTGGTATTAAGTTAAGCCCAAATCTATGGGTAATCCGTGGTATTTTTGGGGTATTTCGGCGTTGTACAAAGACTCACGTAGCTATTGCTATGCTCGTCGTTTACGCCTTGAACTACCCTCCTACGATTTCTTTGAGATTAAAAATCATGCTTTCCCACAGGTCTTGTAACTCTTCATCATCAGAATTGTCGGTGTAATCTATTATCCGAATAAACACCGATTGCGTTAGTTCGTTCATTTCTAAACGCAATTCAAAATAAATGGGATCTTCATCCTCGTCAGTGGATTCAAATTTGACAAAGGAATTGGTACGATGGGCAGCGATGCGATACTTATGATCTTCTTCTTCCCAAATAAAATTATAAATGTTGTCTTCGTTGATATTTACATCATCCGCCAACCACTGGGCCAGCCCACTGGGAGAATAGATGTAAGGATACAGCATTTTTTTGGAGGCATTTATCTCAAATTCTGTTTGAAACATATTCTTGGCCATACCAAAACACGGGTTAGTTTCCTTTAATATATACTAAAATTATTAAACGAACAACTAAATTTCTTTATTCAAAAAAATGGATTTTAGGGGCCTTTATGAGTATTATTGCCTTCAAATTTGGCGAGGTAGCTCAGATGGTTAGAGCGCAGGATTCATAACCCTGAGGTCACGGGTTCAATTCCCGTCCTCGCTACTGATGAAAGCTAATTTTATGGTCTTTCGTTTTTTTAGGTACAACATAGGTACAACAATTGGATTAGAAAGTCCTACACAACACGCTGCTATTATAAGGTATATTCTGTGAATTCTAATGAAAGGAGTTAGACATATAATATTTAACTCCCTTTTTTATTATGCACACAATGTGCACGCAAATCGATCAATTCCGCGACTTCTATACCGAATTGATTTTGGTTAGAAAAATGTATCCACTCGGAAGCTGTGATGAATTTGCTTGGTATTAAGTCCAAAACCACCTTACAGCGATTACGTGATGAAGGGCAGATTCGATGCTCCCAACCTCATAAGAAAATTGTTCAATACATGATCACGATATTTATCAATTTTCTTTTTCGCAGATTACCCAAAAATGGGTGTTCTAACCCTTGCCGGTTCACCCATTCGATCCTACTGAGCTACATGAGAAGGTAAAAGCAATAACAAGAGGTAGTAATAGTTTTTGACTCATACTCGATGAATTTTTATTCGAAATCATAGAGTACTTAGCAAGTTTAATCATTACATTAATAAAATTCTAATCAACGCAAACTGCTTTAGCCAAAGCAAGTAATTATCGTATGCCAAATACAATCAAACATTTAGGATTAATAGCATTCTTTTTTATTAGTAGTTTCTCTAATGCTCAAGAAGTTGATCAAG
>Ga0114948_10000959_pt1 | contig 12052 bp, 10 predicted proteins | sample CR04metaG_FD_83877 | JGI IMG/M metagenome (GOLD analysis project Ga0114948, IMG submission 83877) | Deep subsurface microbial communities from Mariana Trench to uncover new lineages of life (NeLLi) - CR04 metaG | ecosystem: Environmental > Aquatic > Marine > Ocean trench > Sediment | place...
ACGACGCAGGATTGCCGTTGCTCATCGACTCGACATTCACGACGCCGTATCTCTGCCGACCATTCAACCATGGCGCAGATTTGGTGTTTCACTCGGCCACCAAGTTTCTAGGCGGACACGGCATCGCCATCGGTGGCCTTCTGGTCGACAGCGGGCGCTTCGACTGGGAAGCGTCGGGAAAATTTCCGACCCTCACGGAGCCCTACCCTGGATTTCACAATTTGGATTTCGTCGAGGAGTACGGTCCGGCCGCGTTCATCATGCGCGCCCGCAAGGAGGGTGCCAGGGACTTCGGCGCCTGCATGAGCCCGACCACGGCGTTCCATATTCTGCAGGGCGTCGAGACGTTGCCCCTGCGCATGCAACGACACGTGGAGAATACCCGCAAAGTGGTCGCCTTTCTCGATGCCCACGATGCCGTGGACTGGGTCGGCTATCCGGAGCTTGCCTCGCACCCGGACCACGAGCTCGCCAAGACCCTGCTTCCGCGCGGCTGCGGTGCCGTTTTCAGCTTCGGCTTGAAGGGCGGCCGGCCAGCGGGCCGGCGATTCATCGAGACGCTACGAATATTCTCCCATCTGGCGAATGTCGGTGACGCGAAATCTCTGGTCATCCACCCTGCCAGCACGACCCACCACCGGATGGACGCGAAGGCATTGGAAGCCGCCGGTATTACCGAGGGGACCGTGCGACTGTCCATCGGCCTCGAGGACCCGGTGGATCTCATCGATGATCTGAGCCAGGCCATCAAAGCGTCCCAGAGGATTCGTGCTTCGGAGCCCGCATCGTGAACCTGGTGGTGGATGGCCACGATGTCTACGCCTACACGGGCGCAAAGGAATTCCAAGCTACTCGCGATCCACTCCTATTCGTTCACGGCGGTGGCCTCGACCATACGGTGTGGCTGCTGCAGAGCCGCTACTTCGCCCACCATGGCCGCGGCGTGATGGCGGTGGATCTGCCCGCCCACGGAAAGTCCGGGGGCGTAGCGCTCACCAGCATCGCCGAGATGGCGGACTGGGTGGTGCGACTCATGGATGCGGCTGGCGTCGAAACCGCCGCCCTCATCGGCCACAGCATGGGCGCACTCGTCGTGCACGAGGCCGCTGCCCGCCACCCCGGACGAATTCGGTGTATCGCGACGCTGGGAATTTCCGTACCCATGCCGGTCACAGACGCCCTGCTCTCGGCCGCGAAGGCCAACGAGCACGATGCCTTCGACATGGTGAATATCTGGGGACACGGCCCGCGCGCGCAAATGGGCGGCAATCAGGTGCCGGGAATGTGGATGATCGGCTCGGGCGTGCGCCTGCTGGAACGATCCGCGCCGCGTGTGTTGTACGCGGACCTGAATGCCTGCAACGAATACCGCGACGGCCTCGCCAGCAGCGCCCTCATCACCTGCCCCGTGCATGTGATTCTCGGCCGCGACGATCGCATGTCGCCGGTGAAAGCGGTCCAGCCTTTGCTCGATTCACTTGCCGATGGGCGGGTCACAGTCATCGAGGACTGCGGCCACATGCTCATGGCCGAAAAGCCGGGGGAAGTATTGGATTTGCTTATCGCAGCGTTGAATGTTCCCATGCATTTCTGTTGACAGGACGGTGTGTGGCAACTCGTGACTGATCGGACAAAGCCACTGTCAGGTGATGCCATCCGGGCACTGGATCACGTGCCGATGGTGATCGAGACGTCGCCCCGGGGCGAACGCGCCTACGACATCTATTCCCGCCTGCTCAAGGAGCGGTTGGTCTTCGTGGTCGGTCCCGTCGAGGATGACATCGCCAATGTCGTCATCGCGCAGCTGCTCTACCTCGAGTCCGACAATCCGGACAAGGACATCCACCTCTACATCAACTCACCTGGCGGCCCGGTGAGTGCCGGCCTCGCGATCTACGACACCATGCAGTACGTCAAACCGGACATCAACACCTTATGCATCGGGCAGGCCGCCAGCATGGCCGCGTTGCTGCTCACCGGAGGCGCCAAAGGCAAGCGCCACTGCCTACCCAATGCGCGAATTTTGATCCACCAGCCCCTGGGTGGATTCCACGGGCCGGCCGCGGACATCGACATCCACGCCAGGGAAATTCTGCATGCGCGCGAACAGCTCAACGAGATCCTGTCCAAGCACACGGGCCAGTCGTTGAAGCGGGTCCAGGCCGACACCGATCGGGACCGCTTCATGGACGCCCAGGAGGCCGTGGAGTATGGTTTGATCGACGCCGTCTTCAAACGACGAAAAGCCTTGCGGAAGGAGTGGCCGCGGTGAGCTTGGCCGTCCTCTGCTGGCGGTGGTCTGACAAGAGGGGATCCGGCGACGCTGAACAGCCGAGCCCGACCGTTACTTCTCAGACCGTCTGCACGCGCCTGCACAGGATGATCCGGCGCGCCACCTCGGCATTTGTGACCAGCGCAATCACCATCAGGGTGAGCAGTGGCTGGTTGACCAGCGCGCCGAGGAAAATGACGAACACGCGCACGTCGCGACCCAGCCGAAAGTAGGACGCACCGCGTAGCGTTCTCGCCATCAGCCCGTCGTACTTGTCCGCCGTGTAGCTGTTCATGAACGAGCCCAGGATCGCCGCGAAGCCGCTGACCAGGGCGAGCTGCCCGCCGCCGCTGGCCGCCAATGCGTGCCACGTCAAGCCGAACAACAGAAAGGCATCGGCGTAGCGATCGAGGATGGCGTCGAACCAGCCGCCGAATTCGCTCTGGATGCGTTTCAACCGCGCGACTTCGCCATCGCAGCCGTCAACGATGGAGGCCAGCTGCGCCAGCGCACCGCCGGCGGCGAGCGCCGGGTAGCCACCCACCACGAACAACGCGGCGGCGATACACGACAGCATCCATGAGAGCACCGAGATCTGGTTCGGGGTTGCCGGCGTCTCCACCAGATAGCGGGTCAGCCACCGCGACATCGGCCGGTTGAGATAGCGCGACACCGGGCCATCGGTGCTCTTGCCCCCGGCGTCGCGCATCAGCCGGCGTTCGGCCTCGCGCAGCGCCTCCGGCGTATCCACATCGAGCCAGAGTCGTTGTGTGACGTCGACGATGCGCGCCCGTGCATCGCCCGCGAGCTCGCGCAGGCCATCCGAAAGACCGTGCCCGCCTTTCTCCGCAGCCCGCTCCAGGCCGTCGAAAAGACCCGATGTGCAAAGCATCACGCCTGTGTCGCCCGCATCCCACGGTTCGAGCCCCTTGTCGATGGCCGTGATACGGCCGCCGTCGGCGCGCACCCGGGTAACGTCTTCGAGGTCGAAGATGGCGGACTTGTCACGATCCACGGCCAGGCACATCTCGCCGGGCCCTGGGGGATCGCGCAGCAGCGCCTCTGCGATGGCCGGATCGAAGAGATGGTCGCTCATGACCAGGAAGAAGGCCCCATCGCCGGTGTGCTCCCTGGCGGCGAGGGCGCTGGCACCGTTGCCCAGCTGCCAGTCCGGGGCCTCGACAAACGCGACCGAGTAGCCCCGGCGCCGGGCGATGTCGGTGAAATGCGCCTTCACGACGCGAGCCTCGGAGCCCACGGTAACGATGAAGCGCCGGACACCGGACGCCTCGCGTAACGTGCACATGACCCGCTCGGCAAGGGTCAGGCCGAGCACGCGGGTCAAAGGTTTCGGTCGATTGGTTGTCGGGTAAAGCCGTGTGCCCTGCCCGGCGGCCAGGATGACCGCAACCCGCGGGCCCGGCGTCGGTGCCTCACGCGTGGTCATCATTCAGGCGTTTCACGATTTCTGTGTATAAACTGTCGCTCGCGGCCGCGATCAATGGGACACGATCGGTCAAGCCGCGGGCGCTCGCCAACGGTGCGCCGCCGGGGCCGGCAACGCATCCCCCTGCCTCGAGCAGCAGGCGCGCGGCGGCCAGATAGCTCTCGGCCGTCAGCCTGCCGCGCACGTCGATATACGCGTCGATGGCGCCGCAGGCGACCAGGGCCAGGGCGCGCGATGCGCAGCCGTAGCTGCGCACCCCTCTCGCCTGCGCCATGATGCCGGCAAGTCCAGGCGGCGGTGCGTAGTGATTGAGCTCGATGGCGATCACGGCATCGGCGACCCGGCACACGGTCGAGGTCTGGCACCGGGCTGCACCGTGCCAGGCGCCCGAGCCCCGCTCCGCCAACAGTGGCATCTCCCACTCCAGCGGACCCACCATGGCCGATGCCACGAAATCGGGGTGCAGCGGGGCATCCGGCTCGAGCACCGCGCAGCACACCGCCGACAGCGGCAATCCTCGCGCCCAGTTGTCCGACCCGTCCACCGGGTCGAGCACCAGCCGATGGCGAGGCGTGCCGGTGCCAACCTTGATGGGTGCCTCGACCTCTTCGGACTCCACCAGCAGTGGTACGCGAAGCGCGTCCAGAAACGCCAGCGCCGCGTCGTTGGCGACCAGGTCAAAGGCCCTGACGGCGTCGCCCTTGGCGTTGGTCAGCCCGGTGCGCCCCCGGGCGCACGCCAGCACCGCCGCACGCACCGCGCCATGCAAATCTGCCAGGCGCTGTAGCCAGGGGTGGTCCGCGCGGGCCCGCCCGGACACGGCGGTGCCGGACGGCCGCCCGTGAGCGAAGCCGGCGGGCGGGTCAATCGGCCGCGAAGCTGGGCTCGAGCGGCGCATCCTCACCCACCAGTGCGCCGTTGCCGAGAATAAAGGCGTTGGTGCGCGCGTGCGCCTCCGAATCGCGCATCTGCCTGGGCGGGCTCTTCATGTAGTAAGCGGAAGGATCCTCCAGGGGACCGCTCAAACCCCTTTCCAACCCCAGCTTGGCACAGCGGATCGCGTCGATGACCACGCCCGCGCTGTTGGGCGAGTCCTGAACAGACAGCCTCAGCTCGAGCTCCATGGGCACGTCACCGAAACCACGTCCCTCCATGCGGATGAAGGCCACCTTGTTGTCGTCCTGCCACGGCACGTAGTCGGAAGGTCCGATGTGGATATCCCCGGCCGCCAGCCGCTCATCGAGCTGGGACTGCACCGACTCGGTCTTGGAGTGTTTCTTGGATTTGAGCCGCCGGCGCTCGAGCATGTTGAGGAAGTCGGTGTTGCCGCCGGTGTTGAGCTGATAGGTGCGATCCAGGCGCACGCCGCGGTCCCCGAACAAGCGGGTCAGCGCGCGGTGGACGATGGTGGCGCCGACCTGGCTCTTGATGTCGTCGCCGACAATCGGCAGGCCGGCATCGCGAAACCGCCCCGCCCAGTGCGCATCGGAGGCGATGAACACCGGCACGCAGTTGACCATGGCCACCCCGGCCTCCAGGCAAGTCTCGGCATAATGACGCACCGCCTGCTCCGAGCCCACCGGCAGGTAGCAGACCAGGATCTCGGCGCGGGCGGCCACCAGCGCCTGTACCACGTCCACCGGTTCGCACTCCAACGGCCGGAACGCCTCATCGTCGGCGTAGTCCGCCATGTGGGATGCCACGCCATCGAGAATGGGCCCCATCTGGACGTTCACGCCAGAAGCGGGGACGGTGCTCTGAAACACTTTGGTGCAGTTGGGCTTGGCGAAAATAGCCTCCTCCAGGGGCTTGCCTACCTTGCGGCGGTCGACGTCGAAGGCGGCGACGATCTCGATGTCGCTGGCACCCCAGTCACCGATCCTCGGGTGCATGAGCCCGGCATAGTCCTGCGCGTTGCGCCCCCGGTAGAACTCGAGCCCTTGAACCAGCGAGCTCGCACAGTTTCCCACCCCAGCGATCGCGACTCTGATCTTGCGCATTCGTTTTTTCCTCCATCGTTCGAACTCGCCAGCCGATCGGTCGGACCGACTCGATTGATTGTTGGTCAATAGGTTATGGGCGTCCTCCTGTTGCGCAACACCCGCTCCGCCCCGAGACACCGATTCGATGCGACAACTCAGGAAGGCTTTACCGATCCCACGCGTCCGCGGAACGCAGCGGCGAACCAGCGCGGGCCTTTTCGTACGGTATCTGGCGGAGCCGACAGGCGTGCAGTGACCGCAATACAAGCCGAAAATGGCGCATGAGCTATTCCCCTAACCTACCTACGCTAACGGAAAAGCCGGCTCACGACAAGTCAAGCGAGCCCCGGGTTTTCCCCGCTCGCCCGGACTCACGCCCGGCGCGTTATCACCAGGCCGCAGCGCCGGCACTCCATCCGTTCAACGCTGCCACCTGCGCCGAAGCCGAAGGTCACGTCGACGACACGAAAGTCGTGAATCCCCAGCCAGCAGAGAACCCGACCGACATGCTCCCGCAGCTTTTCGCCATTGACACTCAACGTCTTTCCACGCGCTGCAACGGCCCAAACTCCTAACCAGTATCGAGTATGCGATCGAGGGGGCGAGGCTTGCCAACAGCATAACCCTGGGCGTAGTCAACTCCGATGACTTTCAGCGAGCTGAGAATGGCTTCACTGTCGACAAACTCGGCCACCGTTTTTTTACCCATGACGTGTCCAATCTCGTTGATGGACTTCACCATGGCATAATCGATGGCGTCGTCGAGAATATCCTTCACGAACAACCCGTCGATTTTGAGAAAGTCGACAGGCAAATTTTTCAGATAAGCGAACGAAGACAATCCGCTTCCGAAATCGTCGAGGGCGAAGCGGCATCCCCATTCCTTGAGCATTCTGATAAATCGTGTGGCGTTCGTAAGATTCGTGATCGCCGCAGTTTCGGTGATTTCCAGACAAATCTTCTCTGGAGGGATACGGCCTTCCTTGAACCGCTCGATGATATGCCCCATAAGCTGGCTGTCGCCTAGAGAGTGCCCTGAGAGATTGATGGACAGAAGATCCAGCTCCTGCATGCACATCGGATGCTCCACGAGCCACTCGAATGCATTCTGTATTACCCAGTTGTCGAGTCGTGCCGAAAGGTTGTATCGCTCCACCGCCGACAAGAACGCCCCTGGCAAGACGATCTTCCCCCGCTCGTCCTGCATGCGGAGGAGCACTTCGTAATGGACCGGTGCCGAATCGGGAGCAGCCACCGATACGATCGGTTGAGCATAGAGCTCGAAGCGATCATCGTCGAGGGCATTTTGAATTCGCGCGACCCACCGCATTTCACCCTGTCGCTCCGCGATCTTGATGTCGTCCTCGCGATATACGTGAATCTGATTGCGCCCACCGTCCTTGGCCGCATAGCAGGCGGAGTCCGCAGTGCTGAGAACTTCCGTTATGCTTTCGCTGGTTTCGTCGATGGGGACGACGCCGATACTGACGCCGATATTGAAGGTCTTGTCTCCCCAATGAAATTGCAGATTCCGCACAGCGTCGAGTAACGCATTGGCGACACGCGTCGCCTGCGTGATAGAACATCGCTCCATGAGCACACCGAACTCGTCTCCGCCGAGACGGGCCAAGGTATCTCCCTTTCGCACTTGCTCGGGCAACAACATGCCCAGTTGCCGCAACAATTCGTCGCCTGCAACATGTCCGCAGGTGTCGTTAATGACTTTGAACTGATCGAGATCGAGATAGCACAGCGCGTGCTCGGTGTTTTCCTGTCGGGCCAAATCGATCAGATGCCGCAGCCGCTGTTCGAATTCCCGCCGATTTACCAATCCGGTCAAAGCATCGTGACTCGCCTGATACGAGAGCTTTTCAGAGAGAGTGTGTGTTTCCGTAAGGTCTCGCCAACTGACCACGGCGCCGGAGTCCTTGCCCTTGTGGTCGTGGTAGGGATAAAAGGCGACGTCCATGAAACGTCGACCGGTTGCCGGAAAATCGAACCAAGCCTGATAGTGGGCCTCCGTGCCGGCGAGACAACGGTCGAGCGCTTCTTGCAGTTGACTCTCTAAACCTTCCTCGCCGTGGATATCTTGCGTGGACTTGCCGACGATATCTTCACGTGTCAAATCATAGGCGCGCAAAAAAGCATCGTTGACAGCTTGATAGACGCAAGACTGATCGACGAAAGCCATGAGATCTGCCGTAGAGGAGATGATCTGCTCGTACCGCTTGAGCGCCCTGAGAGCTCGTTTGCGCTCCGTGACATCCGTGACAGTCGCTTGAATCGCGGGCTGCCCCTCCCATGTCAGCGTTCTAACCACCACCTCCAATGTAATCACCGCGTCATCGACGCGCTGCGCGTCGAACTCGTACCGGTTGGGAACTGAAATGCCCTTGACATGGGCTTCCATGTAACGGCGCAACCGTGCACGCTCATACGCTGGGAAATGGTGCTCCAGTGTCTTTAATGCGAGCACCTCATCACGGTCAGCGTATCCGAGCATATGGGCAAAGGCCTGATTGGAGTAGAGAGGCGTCCAGTCCCTATGAATGAATACGCCCTGTACGGACGCGTCAATCAAATCTCGAAAACGTCGCTCGCTGTCCCGCAACGCTTGTTCGGCCCGGGTCTTGTCCGCCTCCAGCTCGAGTCGCTCGAATATCCGATTGAGAGTGGCGAGAAGATCTTCCGGGTGAAAGGGCTTGCGCAGATAATCGTAGGCACCCAGATGCAATGCCTCGATAGCGCTCTCCGTGGAAGCAAAGGCGGTCATCATCACGCAGGTCACCCCGGCATTCGTCTCCTTCAACCTCCTCATGAGGCCGATTCCGCTTCCGGTTCCCAGCCGCACATCGATGAGCGCGACGTCCGCGGGAAAGCTGGTGATGACCCGCCTGGCGGCGCCTGTTTCGTATACCGGAAGAACCTCGAATCCCTGCATAGCCAGAAGGTCGGCGGTGCTGTCGGCGAAGTCGCGATCGTCATCGACGATGAGAACCCGCCGCCGGAATCCCATTTCGGCCATTTCGGCATTAACGGCTGGCACGCTCATGTCGGCGTTCTCGGCGACGCGGCCATTGCACAGGGCAAGGATTGCTCCTGCAATCCTATAGCATTCCCACCATCCATGGCGGTCAGATGTGCGGGAGCGGCTGTTTTCAGGTGCTCTGTGAGTGACATTGCTGCCGGCTGGCGTGAAGGGGCGTCCTGGCCTCCAGAAACGTAAAGATTAGCACGAAATCAAGGGTTTGAGCAGGCTGGTCCGACACCCTCCAGGCGCGGTAGGCTGCCGCTGGATATGTGAATCACGTCTGTACGCGTTTGTCAGACTGCCAAATCGATCACAAAGCGCTGACATGAGACAGAAGCGCTGAGTCCTATAATTGATATCACAGCCCGAAAAGGAGGTGTACCGACCTCATGGCTACCAATACCCGAGATGAACAGCTGATCACGGAGACGTCTCTGCAGGAGTACTTCCAGACGTCTCTCTCGGATGCTCTCGAGAATCAGAAAGTGAAGGCCGGCGCCGACACAATCCACTACGTGGTTGGCCTTCTCACCTCCTTCGCTCGCGCCGAAAAACTGTTCGACCACACGCCCGACGGCATGATGATCAGACCTCTGGCATTGGTTTACGCAGACGCCGTCGAGGGCAAGACAGTCGACGAGCGCAACCGCGCGCTTCGCCGACTCGGAGACGTGGCCCTGTTCATCTCCGGAATATTTTCCCAGAGCCTCAACCGATGTGTCGTAGACGTCGACTACTACGTGTCCATGGGTGGCAGCGCGTACAGTTATCTGTCCGACACGATGCGCGCCACGAATCGTGGTCGTGCCATGAGCGGTATCTATGATGAGCTCGCCTCGAAATTCGTCGCGTTTGTCGACGTCCTTGGCGAAGTCAGCGAAGGCGCGAATTGCAGCAATGATATCGACGTGTTACGACAATATGAGATTTGGCTTCGCACCGGCAGCACGAGAGCGGCTGAACGTTTGCGCGCGGCAGGAATTCATCCGTCAACAAATGCATCGAGCCGCTTTCGGCACTGACGCGTAACGGAGCCTGGTCGCGTGCTTGCACAATTGCAACGTCAGCTCGAGCGGATCTATGAAATAGAGGTACCGCACAGCGTCGACGACTTTCTTTTTACTGATCCTCAAATCCTGAAGACCCTTCAGAGTAAAGATGAGTGCGACGAGTCGGTCGTCGAAGAACGGCTTTTTGTCGTTCAAAATGGCGATCAGGTAGATGTCGGCCTATACGTGGACAGCGAGATCGTAAACCGCCTCACTCAGGACGATCCCGCATCGTGCCTGCACGACGGCAATCTCGCCGACTACTGCACGGCCATGGAAGGAGTAAGCCACTTTTTGTATCTGATTTGGAATGCAGGCCACGAGCGCGGCGTATCTCGGATGGAACTCGAGATGCAGGCGGAAATCGACAAGTACGTAAGCACTGCATTCCTCTTCGGTCAACAGGCAAGTGGACGGGTCCCTTCCAGCCTTCATCGATGGCTTTTCGAGAAACCGGAATTCGACTCTTCGCTGGACAGAGTCAGCATGGAACGCTATCGGGACGCCAACTACTACGCGAGCAAATACTGCGCACGCCTGGAGAAGCGCTACCTCAGGCGCGATGGCCAGGTCGGCATATTCAACGATCTGCGCAGGCTCTACCGCCTGACCAACCGTGCCAAGATAAGCTGCGCCGTCGAAATCGCCTGACCTTTATGGGGCATGGACAGCCCGGTCCAAATGACCGAGCATAGATGCGATGAAGGTCGAGGGCACCCACACCCGAACTATCTGGCTAGCCCGCGACGGATGGTCCGTCGACGTCATCGATCAGACCCGCCTGCCCCATCGCTTCGTCACCTTGCGTCTCACGAGCGTCGCGGACGCGGCTCGAGCGATCACGGACATGACCGTGCGCGGCGCGCCGCTGATCGGCGCCACCGCCGCCTATGGTCTGGCGCTGGCCATGCGCGACGACCCCGGGGACGACAATCTGGCCAGAAGTGCCCGGATGTTGCTGGCCACCCGACCCACCGCAATCAATCTTCGCTGGGTCGTGGAGCGATTGCGCGGGCTGCTCGAGCAAACGCCTGCAGACGAGCGAAACGATGTCGCCTACGGGGAAGCTGCGCGGATCTGCGACGAAGATGTCGCCATCAACCACGCCATCGGCAAGCACGGTCTGGCACTGATAGAGCAGCACCGGCAGAGCAAGCCCTCGGGACCGATCAACATTCTTACCCACTGCAACGCCGGCTGGCTGGCTACCGTGGACTGGGGAACGGCACTGGCCCCCGTCTACATGGCATACGATGCCGGCATCGACGTGCACGTATGGGTGGACGAGACGCGACCCAGGAATCAAGGAGCCAGCTTGACTGCCTGGGAGCTGGATCAGCATGGCGTGCCCCACACTCTGGTGGTGGATAACGTCGGCGGCCATCTCATGCAACGGGGCAAGGTCGATTTCTGCATCACCGGCACCGATCGGACAACGGCGTCCGGCGATGTCTGTAACAAGATCGGCACGTATTTGAAGGCGCTCGCCGCCAGAGACAACGACGTGCCCTTCTATGTCGGGCTGCCGGGACCGTCCATCGATTGGACCATAGACGACGGCATCGCCGAGATCCCCATCGAAGAGCGCGACCCCAGTGAGGTCACGACCATAAGCGGTCTTTCGCCCGCCGGAGAGCTGGTTTCGATCCGGCTGGCACCGAGCGCCTGCCCGGCAGCCAACTTCGCCTTCGACGTGACGCCGGCACGCTTGATAACCAGCCTCATTACGGAACGGGGCTTGTGCCCGGCGACCTCGGCCGGGCTGCGATCACTGTACCCGGAAGGTGGCGGTGATCGGTGTTCCAGCAGGCAACGGGGAGAAGTGGAACAGGCGGGCGGACCTACAAGGACGGAGCCGCCAGATGCTGATAATAGGCGCCGCCGGCCGCGGCGGCGATGACGAGCCCGGCGATGCTGCCTATGACGAATGCATACTCGGAATCCTTCATCAGAAATTTGAAAAGGAACACGGTTGCCCCCCAGGCCGCCAGACACACAACCATCAAGATGTATGCTTCCATTTTGCCTCCAATTCGGTACGTAACTGCTTCTTAGCACAGGAAATTGTAATTACGGTCATTTTAGACATGATCCTGTAAATTTCACCCACAAATGGCCCTGTGGGTGCCACCTGGGTTTGCCTTTCGCCCCGCGATCGCCCGAAACGGGCCAGCAGAGCCCCCGCTTACACGTTCATTACTTGAAAGCCATCACAAACCGGGAAGGCTGTTCCCGGCCCCCTGAGACCTGTGTCACGGCTTCGAAGCCCGG
>Ga0114948_10000965_pt1 | contig 12033 bp, 15 predicted proteins | sample CR04metaG_FD_83877 | JGI IMG/M metagenome (GOLD analysis project Ga0114948, IMG submission 83877) | Deep subsurface microbial communities from Mariana Trench to uncover new lineages of life (NeLLi) - CR04 metaG | ecosystem: Environmental > Aquatic > Marine > Ocean trench > Sediment | place...
ACAATCCTGGCCCAGGCGCCGGCGTCACGTGGGTCACAGCCGCCGCTATCGACGAAGAGACGGACATAGATATCAGGGTTCGCAATACCACCCGATGGGCAACCCTCACGATCACAGCTCCGGAAGATGCCTACAACAACATCGTCCGCAACAGCACGGCGACAATCACGCGCTCGACCATCGACGACAGCAACCCGCGAGGCGCCGGAACGGTAGATATCTACATTGCTGGGCCGCTCGGATCGGTCGGCGCAACCGAACAGGCCACGGCGCAAGCGGCGGTGGACATCAAGCGGCCGTACACAGCTGACCCTGACGTGCTCTTGCCTTCTACGGTTGTGGTCCCGTTTACGGCTACCGTGTTTATCACCTCATCGCTAGACACGGCAGCGGAGCGCACGGCGATCGAGCAGGCAGTCACCGACTTCGTAAACGCTCAGCCGATTGGCGGCACCAGCGATCTGGGCACGCCCAACATCATCCCGTTCTCGATCCTGTCGCAGACGGTCACAGACTTCGATTCCGTGGTGAACGTGACTTGGGCCACTCCGACGGCTGATATTGTCCTATCGCCCAACGTGTTGGCCATTGTTGGCACCATCGCCTTCACCTACACGGCGGTATCTTAGTGGCCGTACAGACGCCGCTGACAGGCTTCCGCACGTTCTTCGCTCAGCTGTCGCCAACGTGGCTACAGGGCGAGTTCGGGGCCAAGTACGTTGCCGGCGTGATCGGTCTCTTCGGGGATATGATCCAGAACATCGCCAATATGGGCGTTAAGGCCCCCTGGCTCAAGACTCAGACGAGCCCCGACGATGCCCTGCCGCTAGTTGGCGAAGGCTCCAACTTGCCGCGGTACTTCACTGATACCGACGCGACCTACCGGGACCGCCTTAACGATAGGTGGAACACCTGGGAGTTCGCCGGCACAGAGGCGCAGCTGAACAGTCAGGCTATGCTGATGGGCTTCCCTAACGCTAGGGTCTACGAGCCGGCAGACTGGCCCACGGCGACACCTACGGGTTACTGGTCACAGTTCTGGCTCTTGATCCCGTCTGAGGACCATAGCTTCACGCCGGGGCCTACTTATGGCGACGGAACTACGTACGGGGACGGTTCTCTGTACGGGATAGCGGGGACAGATGCAGCGGAAACAATCGGCAGTCTCAAGACTGCGATGTGCCTCTTTAAGCCGGGTCACGTCATTTTGCGAGCGATCATCTTTGAAGGTGATGGCCCTACTTATGGCGACGGCAGTCTCTACGGGGACGCTGGGCTCGTGTACGGAAGTACAGAAAATATCAATATCTCAGGCACGTGCTGAGGGGAAAGACGCAATGTCAATTAACATCACGCCAGTAGATGAATTCACAGCAACGATTACGGTTGCGGAGGACGGTGACGCGGTCAACGGGACCGAGAAGGCGCTGACTGCTCAGGCTCTTGCTAACCGATCAGAGTTTCTCTTTAACAGAATGCCGCAGGGGTCGGTTCAGACCGCTTACCCGGTTAGCATGTCGAGCATCGCCCTCCAGTTCTCGGACAACGTGGACAGCTGGGAGCTATCGTCACCTAACGCGTGGCTTCAAAAGTCGCTTACTTCGACTAAGATTGTAACGGCGGACATTACTCATCTTCTGCCGGTTGGCGGCACATTGGACAGCGTCAGGGCCAGGGTCGACGGGATCGCGTCTCATGCTGCCGGATTTCCCGGTGCGCTAGACCCACAGCTTCCCTTCATCCAAGTGACTAGCGTTGTCAGGACAACGCAGGCGCTGTCTACCTTTGGCAAGGTAATAGACCCATCGACCAGCAATGCCGAATATGAGCAGCTCCACGTCATTGAGTCGCCCGGTCTGGCCGTCACAATCGACCCGCTCAGCAGTTACTTCATAGAGTTTAGGGGAGAGACAGGCGGCGGCTGGGGTGAGATCGACAGCTGCGCACTGGTCGCCCTCGAGCTCGGCTGGACCCCCTGATGGCCGATAACGGAGATCCGCTACTCGATATCCTGGGGTATAGGGACATCACCTCCGGTGGTGCCACTTTGCCCAGACGGTCGCTGATAAACTTCGTCGGCGGCACCGTGTCCGACAATCCGACTCTGGGCGCCACGGACGTAGATATCTCAGGAGTCGCTGACGACTACAAGGACAGCGTAAGGGCCGCCACCACTGGCGTGTTGCCGGGGCAGACTCGTGCGGTCAACGTCATGACGGCCGACGCCAATGGCGCCTTTCCTGCTCAGGACACGGTTTCGCTGGCGGTCGGCGAGGACCTGTTGGTCAAGAGTCAGCCGGCAGGCGAAGACGAGGGTATCTGGGTCGTTACCGATCTTGGAAGCGGCAGCACGCCTTGGGCACTGACAAGGCGCGACGACTTCAATTCAGACGCCGAAGTCACCTCGATGGCTATCGTCCCGGTGTCCGAGGGTGCCGTTAATGGCGGGAAGAACTTCCAGCTCAAGACGCCGGACCCGATCATTATAAATATCACCGAACTGCTATTCGAAGAGTTTGGCGGCGGCGCTGGCTCCCTGAATGACGCTCTGGCCACAGGAAACACAACCAGCGGCCTTAACATCGTCGTCTCAAATGGGGACTCGATCACGGGCGCTGACGCTGCTACCGGCGGCGATCTGCCGCTTACGGCGGGTACGGGTTCCGGCGGAGCTGGCGGAACACTCACGGTCAGCAGTGGCTCTGGCTCAACCGTAGCCGGCGATCTTAAGCTCAACATCCCCGGGGCCCCCACGGCTGCCCCCAACTTCGAGTTTCAATACTCCAGCCTTCTCTATGCGAGCATCGGGCTGGCCGCCACACCGGCACCGGCTGGTAGTACGCAGGGCTTCTACCTGGGAGACATCGGGGCCGATTTCACGTTTGGCTACCAGCCGGTGGTGGGCTCAAGCGGCAAAGATCTGTTCCTCGTTGCTCAGGACTCAGACAGTACTGGCGGCGACATAACGGTAGTGGCCGGCTCCTCTGCCGCGGGCACGGGCGGGTCGGCATCCCTAAACGCTGCCTCTGGCACGATTAGCGGCGGGTCGACAACAGTAGAAGCTGGCGCCGCTACCGCTGGCAATGGCTCCGGCGGGACGCTCACCGTGCAGGCGGGGGACTCATTCGGCGACGGCGCTCCCGGTATCGTCCAAGTCTCTGCCGGCGAGGCCGCTGTCAACAGTGCCGGCGGTTCTGTGCAGATAGACTCAGGCGCTGGCGGAAGCGCTTCCGGCCCTGGCGGGTTCCTGTCGGTGCAAGCGGGTCAGGGCATAGCCACTGGCGCTGCAGGTGGTCAATTGCGGCTACGCGGCGGAGTCTCGGACAACGGTAGCAGCGGCGGAGTGCTGATTGCGACCGAGGATGGCGCCGCTACTAACGGTGATGACGTTGGGCTGATTGAGATCACTGGCGGCAACGCTGGAGCGTCCACGGATTCCGATGGCGGGTCAATCAACATATCGGCAGGGCTGCTAGACGGTTCTGGGGCCAACGGTACCGTTGGGTTCCTATCGGGCGCCACCGCCTATGCGCTCTCCCCCACAACGGGCCCGGCGCTAGTCACGACGGCGCAAACCATCATCGGGGCCATTAACGAGAACGCGGACAACGTTACCGCCAGTCTCACTACGGTAAACGCCACGCCGGCGGCAATCGCTACGTTCGTTACGACCACCGACGACACCACGGTCAAGATGAACCTGAGCATTGTTGCTCGGGACGTAACCAGCGGCGACCGTGCGACATGGGACGTGATCGTCACGGCCTCTAGAGATGGCTCTAGCGTCGTGCTAGTCATCGACGAGGACTTTACGCACGTATTCAAGCAAGACGCTTCCTGGGACGTGACGTTTACCATCACGAGCCAGACCATTAATATTCTGGTCACTGGTGACGACACCAACAACGTCAACTTCGAACTAACCGGCAGAGCCATAGAGAAGGCCTAGGAGATTCCCCCATGGCAGACGCCGCAGATATCGCCCTAGTCGTCAGGAAGGGAAGGACCTTCTCGCGCGACTTTCAGCTAATGACCGCGGTCATAAACGACCCGGACAACCCGATCCCGCGAGACGTGACCGGCGCGACCTTCGAGATGCAGTTTAAGGACATTCGCGGAAGCAATGGCACGCTTGATCTTGAGCCAACTTTCACGACCATCGACCTATCAATCGGTAAGTTCAACTTCACGGAAGACGACGTCGGAACCGGCATGATGGCAACCACCCAAGGCGTGTGGGAAGTCGTCATGACGCTGTCCGGGGTGGTTACTACTGAATTTGAGGGAGCTTACCGCGTAATTCTGCCAGTGGTGTCATGACCACGCTAGTCAGCGTACAAAGCACTCAGTTCGTTACGATAGCGACGGCGCCGGTGCCGAGCGCATCGGTGCTTCAACAGTCAACTGAGACAGTCTCTGTCCGGTCTGACGATGGCGTCACGGTAGTCGAGAGCCCGTCGCCTGCGCTGACCGTGAAGTCAGAGGCGAATTCCGTTCTTCTCAACATTGAGACGACCAGCACGGTTGTGCTCAGTGTCAACACTGGCGCCCTGCCGCCGCCCGATATCAACCGGAGAATTGGCGAAGACCTAGCGGCTCAGGTCAACGGCGTTACCAGCACTTTCACGACTGCAGTGGACTTCGTGCATGCCTCGCCCGGCGACAGTGTCGCGGTGTTTGTAAACGGCAACCGCCAACGGTTCGGCGCGTCCAACGACTACACCGTCAGCGAGAGCGGCGGATCGGGGACCGGTTTCGACACGATAAGCTTAGTATTTACACCGATCTCATTACCCAGGCCGGACGTTATTCTCCTGGATTACACGGAAGCATAGGAAAAAACCATGGCTAGAACATTTTCACGACAAGACCTAAACGTTGCCAGCACCACGACCAGTCTGGTTGGCTATGTCGACAGCACTGTTCCGACTGAAGCAGCGTACGAGACCAACCCGGCCGACCTGGCCGAGGATCTAAATAACCTGCGTTCACAGGCGCAGAACTTCCTGAACCGTGACGGCGCCTCGATGCCGACCGGCAATTGGTACGACAACATGGTCGCGCCCACGGCGCTAGAAACCGGCGTCTTGCGCGGCATCAACGCGAACAACGTCGCTGTTCATGCTCTCGAGAAGAAGCGGGTGATGAAGTGCACGCTGTCCACCGTCAGCATCCTGGTAGGGGCTGCGACAAACTTCCACATCCTAACCGCCGGTCAGCTGCCGACCAATACGACGTGCTCAGTCGGGGTCAGCACCACCCTAGGAACCATCACAGCAGCCCACGGCGGCACATTCGGCACCCACTCGCTGGCTGAGATTGCCGGTGCCACCGCAATCAACCCGAAGAACATGCTGGAGATCGTGGACGGTACGACTCGTGACCCGATCACCTCAGCTGGCGGAGACCGCATTTATGCCCTCTTACAGGGTGAGTCGGGGTTAACCGACGGCGGCACGATGACGCTAGCGACCACCACTCGCGGGCAGTTATCATTCGTCAAGATCGACGGCTCTGGAGACGATCTGATCGCAGCCGCAAACGCTGATATCGAAAACAGGACGATTAACGTCTGTTGGAATGAGCGCTCTCGGCTAGAAGATTTAACTGAACAGGACTTCCTAGGCGGAAGCGTGGCCGATGTCCCGTCGGGTACCACCGTGACCAGGCAGGCGGGCTACGACGCCCAGGGCACAACCCCGGTTGATCTGACCACAAACGCCACATTGGACCTAGAGGCCGCGGGCATATCGTGGGTCATCCGAGACGACCTTGAGGCGTCCCTCCTGACCATCACTGAGGGCAGCGCAGGCGGCACCTCGTCTATGACTGTCGGGGCGTCTGTTGACGTCTACCAAAACAGCTCTCCGGACGTCGACTTCTCAAGCGGGATCACCACCAACGAAATAGGCACTCGACCGATCGATGTTGGCGTAACCGATGGCGTGATCCAGTCCACAGCTGGCGATCTGAAGCTTCAGGCTGCTACCCTGCTGGCCCTCCAGGACGGCAACTATGCCGCTTCTACATACGACACCGACTTTGTGCTTTCCGACAACAGCGGGGAGTGGGACGCTTTCGAGACAGCGTTCGGGGAGGTGTCCCTGCTCAACGCTATCACTCAAGCAGGAAGCGGCAGCACGCGCGTAAAGGTCCAGGCGGTGGTCACGACTAACGTGTCTGCCGATGCGGACGTGAGCGGACCGTCTAACGACAATAACCTAGACTTGGATCTGGGCGACCTGTCGGGCGGAACCTTCGTTACTGACCACGACATCTACGTTGACGGAGAGATCATGCGAAACGGAGCCAACGCAGCGGCTAACGAAGACGTGTATCCAGGCACGTCGCTAGCAAACGGTCAGCTCAGGTTTGAGTTCAACCTGCGCGGCACGGGGTCTAAGCCAGACGTTATTACAGTGATCAGTCACGCATAATCAGAATATAGCGGGGGCCATCGGCCCCCAAACGGGGAAACATGGCAACGATACAAACGGCAAAAGTTAAGATTCTCACGGCTGAAGCGATTGGCGCAGATCTGGAAGACCTTAGAGAGGCGGCTCAGCGTCGGGAGTACAACGCAGAGGGCGGCAAAGACGCCTTAGTCCAGTCGGAGAAGCCGCTTAGGTCGCTGCTCGAGCATCTCAAGAAGGACTTTGACGAGTCGCTCGTGCCGAAAGGACTAGACGACCCAGATAAGCTGCAGGCTTATGTCAGAAAGTGGATAGGCAGGGCTCTGCAGATCATGTCTGACCTGGCTGTAATACAGTCGAACAATCGGATAGCAGCGGCTGGAGCGGTGAGCGCTTACTCCAAGGCGATGGGTGTCCCAGAAAAGATGCGCGATATCGAGCGCAACAAGATGCAGGCCGTGCTGGACGCAATGGCCCAAGAGGCCAACGGGGCCGCTGACGAGGATTTGGATCTCAGGCCGCAGGCGAGACCCGTAGGCGTCAAGCCTGGCCCCACTCTCCGGAATCGTCGCGCTAAGAAAAAGAAGGCCTCGCGGAAGAAAAAGAAGACATGACCAGAACGCCAGACCGAGACCCGGGAGAGATCGATGGGGACGAGAACGAGTCGTTTATTCTGCTCGAGTCAGGCGCAGATCCGACTATTGAAGGTCAGATAACGCTAAATGCTGGGGCTCTCATGGCGCTCGATAGCGTGAGTGTGTTTCCTCTCCGGGGGATCACGTCGGACGATCATGAGGACCTAGACACGCTGGCCCACGAGATAGCCGAGACTTCCTACGACGAGATCACTTACTCGGGCAACCGGGTAACCAACGTTACGACCTGGGAGACTAGCTCTAAGCTAAAGAAGATTCGTGAGGTGGCGCTTACATACGCCTCCAACAAGGTGTCTCAGGCGGTAACAACGCATTACGATGGCCTAGGCGTCGCCATTGTCGGTCAGGTGATAACCGAGGACTTCACCTACTCAGGGAACAAGCTGCAGGATGTGGACAGGGTGCAAACCTAGTGAGTGTGTTTAAGGTTATCCAGGGCCTAGTTGGCATTACCGGGTCTAGCGGTAATGAGCTGGACATAACGGCAGACGGGCGGATGCCAGTCGAGATAGCTCCTCCGCTTGCGCCGCCTGGCACGACCGCCGTAAGCGACGAAGAGGACGGTGAGATTTCTTCATCGAACTATCAGAACTACGACATCCCGGTGGGGGAGACGCTGGTGATTCAGCGGTTCCTAGCGGGATGTGAGGGAGAAGGCGGTAAAGGCTCGAAGGTAATACTGTATTACGACCAGCCCGGGGGTGACCCTATTCAACAGCTGGAGCTTGCAAGGCTTTACACGCAATCTACCTCCGACGCTGTCGCGATTCTTTTCACTGCACCGCGAGCGGCTGTTGCTGGTGATCGAATTCGCATCCAAAGAATTCCTTCTGAAGGCGCCTCGATGGATGTGTATGGAAAGTGGGAGGGGTACTACTGATGGCGGTTCTGAATATCGCATACGATGAGTGGAAAGCAACGGCTCAGGCCGCCGGCTTCGCCACTTACCATCAGGCGTTAACGACCGCCGATTCAGTGATCGCATTCGCCGGTACGCCTGACACTGTCCTGCGCGCGCTAGCCAGCGACAGTAACGAATCCGGAGATCTAAACTACACCGATTGGGTGGCGAACTTTCAATCTGGGTCAACGCTGGTGGCAAGTTCAGACGATGCTGCGTACCGGATCATTAAGGCGGCGGCTATTGCGCCGACTGCTCTGGGTCAGATGGCGGTCAACGTAGCTGCGGCGTCTGAGCCAACGGCTAGGGGCTGCGCGTTCGACTTCTGGGGTAATAACCAGAGCTTCGGTTCCGGCTCGTGGACGACCGTCTATGACTCAGCAACGGCCAACAGCGTCAGGGTTTCCGGCTGCCGGTTCAAGGTCAACTCGAACAAGGTCTACATGAGGGTCCTGATCGATGGCGTCGAGGGCCTAAACGTGAACCTGGACGAATTCAAGAAGGACTTCGGCGGCGGCGGTGGCTCCAGTGCCACGCCGCTTGTTCATTGGCTGGGCGAGTATAGATCCAAGCGTTGGGTTTTCGAGCCGCCGTTCCCCATGCAAGGAACCAGCATCAAGATCGAGTTCAAGTCTGAGGGCGGAACTAAGAAAGTGGAGCGCGGCTTTACCGTTCGGGAGCTAGACCAATGAGTAGCCTTCACGTCACTTATGCGATCTGGAAACAGGTATCGCAGAATCACCCGGGTTGGGTTGCGTATCATTACGACGACGGCGACGACGGGGCTGACGTTTGGACTGGCGACAGAGACCACCTATTTTCGTCCAGTGTCGACGCTGACGATTATGCCGACTGGGCAGCGGCGTTCCCTACCTCTGTGTCGGTTAGTGCGCCAGACGATGCGGTAGCCCAAATCAAGGGCCTTCGCGGGTTGGCTGCTAGCCCAGTTGAGGAAGACGGCAAGCCAACCGTCGTTATTAGCCCGGCTCAAACCGGCTGGGGTACGTGGTTCACCTCTCACGGCGACGACCTGTCCCCCACCCCGCCTGCTAGCGGACGGGGCGACGGGGCCAAGATAGAGGTAGCGTTCGCCATTGCCGAGACCAAGGAAACGGTCTTTCAGTGGTCGGAGCCCGTGCAGATCCATGACGGGGAGCTGAACTGGGATCCGGCGGACTGGGATCACAATGACGAGGTCAGCTTTTCCCTTAAGATGCCTGCCTCTGTTGCTACGGCTAACGCTGGAGCAGGGAATTGTAATCTAGTGAACCTAGGCGGCTACAACCTCATTGTGCCGGCGGCTGGAGATGGCTCACACGATGTCGACTTGGCCCAGGTTGTGCCGCTCCTCTCCAGAAGCTCCACGGGATATTGGGACGCTGACCGAAGCACCGGCGCTGTTGCTCCGTCGGCTACGCCTGGCGCTGCGGGCTTCAACCTGCTGGACATTCCGATAGAAAGCTTCCTCATCAAAAACCTCTCTCTGGGCAATCCTCTTGGCCAATTCTCAATCGATGCCTACAAGGCGGAGTGGATCAGCGATCGTGCTCAGGGGTGTCTGAAGGTCGTTCGGTCATCGACCGGAGCGGGAACCCTTAGCGCATGGGTAATGTGTTTCCGGGAGAGCACGTCATGAGACGAGGGATCCAGTACAAGAAACTGCCCCGTTCAGGCTGGCGCTTTAAAACTCGCGGTTGGAAGTACATTCTCACTGAGACCTATGCTTGCGGGATCGAAGTCATGCCGGATGCCGGGGCTAGCAGTGCCGAGGATCCTTGGATCCATCTGTCAGCCAGTGGCGAGATCACGATCCGCGAGGGCTATGCCTGGGATGGTCCGAGCGGCCCAACGGTAGACACGCAAACGTTTATGCGCGGTAGCCTAGTACACGATGCCCTTTACCAGCTGATGCGAGAAGAGAAGCTGGCCAAGCTCTGGCGCAAGGGCGCCGATCTGGCCCTCTACCGCATCTGCCTAGAGGACGGGATGCACCAGGTGCGCGCCCGCTGGGTCTATTGGGCAGTCCGCATGTTCGGTGCAAGCCACGTCAAAGGATAAACCATGAAGAAATACATCATCGCCTCAGTCGCCCTCGTGGCCTCATGCTCGATCCTGAAGCCCATCACACGAACCGCGAACGAGATTGCCCGAGAGCTGTGCGTACTCAGTGCTGCCCAGCAGCCAGAGGAAGCGCTCGACGGCATGGCAGTGGATGCCTACTGCAACAAGCACCTTCAGAGCTGGCTAGACGAGGTCTTAGCCGCCCAGCGAGCCCAGGAATCCCTAGCCGGTTTCAGCCGAGAGGTAGCCGACGCTGGCGCTGACTGATGTCTTTCGCTAACGCACTACGCCGCCGCCGCGGCACAGGCTGGATCGAGAATCCGAACGATCGTAGAGATTGGGATTTCGAGAAGCTCGGCTTTGGTTCTGCCAATCTGCCGGACAAGGTGGACATGTCCCCCCACGTGCGGATGGTGTTTGACCAGGGCTCCACGAATAGTTGCGTTGCGAATGCCGTGGTTAACGGGATCCAGATCGGGCGCGCCGTGCAGTTTGGCGATACCGCCCAAGAGGAGGGCTCTCGTCTTTGGGCCTATTACATGGCCAGGGCATACATCGGGGCGCAGCGTCGGGATAACGGCTGCCACTTGCGCGACTGCATGAAGGGCATAGTCAAGATGGGCTTGCCTCCTGAGTCGGTGTGGCGCTTCACATCCAACCCCCTCAAGGTAAACAAGCGGCCCCCTCGCTCCGCTATGCGTGCGGCCTACGATCAGAAGGGCCCCAAGGCGTTCTATAGAATCTACAATGGCGGCTCGGGTCGCCTGGACGCTATGCGATCGGCCTTGTCTCAGGGCTGCCCCGTGGCGTTTGGTACCGGATTGGATAAGCCGTTCCTCAGCATGAAGGGCGACTCTTTCCTGAATACGCCTATCGGGCCCATCGTGGGGCGTCACGCGATGCTGTGCGTTGGTTACATGTGGAGACTCGGTCAGCTTTGGTTTCTGGTGCTCAACTCGTGGGGCACTGGCTATCGCCAGGGTGGCTATTTCTGGATGAACCAGGCTTGGATGGCTAGCAACCTCACCACAGATATCCAGGTCATGGATCTAGGCGACAAATGAGACGATTCGCATTCATAGTCTTGGCACTCGCGGGCTGCCTGCCTGAGCCGGTTAACCCGGACGCCGAAGAGCCCAGCTACGTTGGTGAGGACTGCTCGGCGTACTGCAGCAACATGCAGCGCCTTGGGTGTGAAGAAGGTAAGCCGACCCCCAATGGCGCCTCCTGCCTCGAGGTCTGCGAGAACAGCCTAACTGGCCCTGTGCCGTTCAACACAGCGTGCGCCGCAAAGGCTGTCAGCTGCGAAGAATCGGAGGGGTGCTGAATGACGACCGATCCGCCGGCAAATTCCTGGAATACCCTCCGACGAGGAAGCAAAGGACCGGACGTAGCAGCGTGGCAGAGCGTGCTGATTGCCTCGGGCCATTCCCTGTACCCCTTTGGGCCTGACGGGGACTTTGGCGGCCTCACAGAGCGCAAGACGAAGCTCTGGCAGGAAGAACGAGGGCTGACCGCTGACGGCATCGTGGGGGCTAAGACGCGCGCCGAGCTCGATGCCCCCGAACTCGCCGATACTCTCCCGCCGGAAAACCCGGGTGGCCTAATTGAACTACTCGCCAGCAAGGGCGTTGACGTTATTGACGAGTCAGTGGCGCCGAGGCCCAATCAGGTCTTTGTCCCACAAGGGATCATCATTCACCACACCGCGGCAGGTGGTAGGCAAGACGCGCCATCTTTATCGATAATTCGTGACGGACGTCCGGGTCTCTACGGACCTCTCGCGCCCCTACTCATTGGTAGGCTTGGCTCCGTCTATGTCACCTGTAGCGACGGCGGTGTGTGTAATCACGCGGGCCCTGGCCGTGCTGTCGTTCTGGACAAGGTGCGACGCGGAGAGCCGCTTGGCCCGGAGGACGTATCTTGGGGCGTGCCTGACGCTGCTGGGGGCAACCGCTGGTTCTACGGCATCGAGCTTGAGAATGCTGGGGACGGTGTTGAG
>Ga0114948_10000971_pt1 | contig 12026 bp, 14 predicted proteins | sample CR04metaG_FD_83877 | JGI IMG/M metagenome (GOLD analysis project Ga0114948, IMG submission 83877) | Deep subsurface microbial communities from Mariana Trench to uncover new lineages of life (NeLLi) - CR04 metaG | ecosystem: Environmental > Aquatic > Marine > Ocean trench > Sediment | place...
AGCGTTCAAGCATACGTTATTCAGAGTTACCTGGCCCATCTGAGGTTGATGTACTGATCATTGATACTATTGGCATTCTTTCCTATTTGTATCAATATGGAAAATATGCCTATATCGGAGGAGCATTTGGAAAAGGCCTGCACAATATCCTGGAGTCGGCAACTTTTGGATTACCATTGTTTTTTGGTGATCGAAACTACCAGCAATTCCGGGAGGCCGTTTCATTAGTGGAGCTAAAAGGTGCATTTCCAATTAATGATGCCAAAGAACTTTACCAGGCATATAAATATCTTGACCAAAATGAGAACCTTTACCAACAAACTAGTACTATCTGCCGTAACTTTGTAAAAGAAAATACAGGTGCTACAAAAATTATCATGGATCACGTTCTAACGGCACTAATACCCTGATATGGAAGGTGTCGTGGTCAAAACTACCGGGTCCTGGCATGATATCAGAGATCATGAAGGCAACTTACACCGCTGCCGGCTTAAGGGGAAATTTAAGATCAAGGGGTTAAAAGTAACCAATCCCATTGCTGTGGGGGATCATGTTTTAGTGGAATTAGAAAACCAGCATGGAACGGGAGTTATCTACCATATCCTGCCCCGTCAAAATTATATTATCAGGACCTCTGTAAAGCATCCGGAAATTGGAAATATACTGGCTTCCAACATTGATCAGGCCATCCTGGTAGCGACCCTGGCACAGCCAAAGACTTCTTTGGGATTTATTGACCGCTATTTAGTGTCAGCGGAAACATTCAGAATTCCAGTGGTGCTGGTTATCAACAAAGTTGACATTTATAATAATCAGCAAATGAAAGAGTTAAACGCCACCCTGCAAATGTACCAGGGTATTGGTTATAAGGCATTGGCCACTTCATTTACGGAGCATACCGGTTTGGTAGAATTAAGGGCTCAACTAGATCATAAGATATCGTTGCTTTCCGGGCATTCCGGAGTGGGTAAATCAACTTTATTAAATCTTTTGATTCCGGAGGGCAAACAAAAAATTAATCCTATTTCTGGTTTTTCATTAAAAGGAGTGCATACAACTTCCTTTGCGGAAATGTTCCAGTTAGACCCGGATTCGTATATCATCGATACTCCAGGCATTAAGGAACTGGGACTAATGGGGATCGGAAATGAGGAACTCAGCCATTATTTCCCGGAAATGAGGGCCTTAATGGGCTTATGCAAATATCACAATTGCACACATGTACATGAGCCCAAATGTGCGGTTATGGAAGCGATAAGTAATACAATTCCTGAATCCCGGTACCTGAGTTATTTAAGCATGTTAGAAAACAGTGATAACCGACGTTAGCGAGCCTTGCCTATAAATCGGGTTAGAAAAGAGAAATCCCATCCCCTGGTCAGCAGCCAACCCCAAATCCAGTACTCCACTGATTGTTTTTGAACGCACCCCAATAATTGATGTAATTCAATGGCCACTGAATAGTTGTTACTGATCACGGCTTGCCTCAGTTCATAGCTGATACGGGCACTTAGTGCTTGAAACTCTTCATCAGTACCACAAAGATCAAAGGCCTTTTGACAGACTTTAAGAGTTGTTGGCAACATCTTACTTGTAGGTAAATACTGGGCTTTGGACATGGAATCTTTATGCACCCGTTTTTTTACCAAAACCTTATTTGTAAAATGATATTTATAATCTCGAGCGGAACGTACCCAAAAATCAAAATCTTCATAATAAAGGTCCTCATCGTAGCCCCCTAAAGTATCCAATACCTCCCTGCTTATCATCATGGTTGGAGTGCAAATAAAATAACGCTCCAATACCTGTTTAAAAATATTGCCCTCTGGTACCTGATCCATTATTTGCCCGCTAGAGTTCCTGCGATAATGTGTACCCTGAATTCTTGATAAGTCATCAATATAGTAAGCATCGCAAAAGTTAACTCCGGCATCTCCATTGTGCAGGGCTGCTACACCCTCTGCTACCCTTTCCGGAAGTAAAACATCATCCGCAGACAGGTCAATAATATATTCCCCGTTTGCTAAGCCCAAAGCTTTGTTAAACGCCCTACAATACCCTTGTGGTATGGGAACAAGCATCTTATTGAATGGCAATCCTTCTTCTTCAATGTCATTGATAACTGTAACAGAGCCGTCCTGGCTACCATCATCGATCACAATAATCTCTATATTTGGATAGGATTGTACAACGGCTGATTCCAAAGCCTCTCTTATAAAACGGACCTGATTATGGCATACCACTATTATTGTAACTAATGGCTGATTCATGACCATACAGTAGTATTTTTATACAAATAGGAGAAATCCTTAAAAATCGAGATGATGTGCATGGTTATAGAACGTGATGAGGTAAATATATCCAGGTGACGTCCCAGGAAAATTTGATAGCGGGCTGGATGTTTCATAAGGATATCTTCTGATATGAAAGGTATTTTATGTGTTGGCAGCAATTCTATAAATCCGGCCGAATGAGCGGTGGGAATCAACATATTTGACCCATGAACACCTATTACCAAATGACTTTGGGCGTACGCCTGACACCATTTTTTTTCCAAATCATCTGTCATGGTCTGTTGGCGGAGATCCTCAAAATACTCAGGTAAAGTCCCCCAGGTGCCCAAACCTGTCATTTTGAACCTTACGGCAGGTAATTTCAACCTTACTTGTTTTGCTATGCTTACCATAGCTTTTAACTGGCGGTAAAGAAACCATGGCCTAAGCCAGTTAATGGATAATTTAGTGGCTGCAAAACTAAACCATTCTTCCAATCTACTGCGTAACCAAAACCTGTCCTCTCTCCATATAAAAGTAACACAAAGTGGCTTATTGCTGAATTCCGAGATTCGGAAAGGTTCGGTGCGAAAATATTGGTAGTAATCAATTTCCTGATGGTTGATGTGGGTGGATACCGGCAACAATTGAAGGGACTCATAATTGCCTGAAACTTCCTCAATAAATAAATCCAATGAATCGATTTGAAAATTTATATCTCTAAGAGGCACCTCTACTGCCCATATCTCGGCTACGTGGTCTGGAACCATCCAGGCACAACTTTCAGGTATCAGCACCACCACTCCCTGTAGCGTAGAAACCTTCTGATAATGAAATGTATTGAACAATTTCCATATAACATGTCCATAACATGGATCCAAACAGTTCAGAAGTAAGGCCTGACTGATCTTTTTTTTCACCTCACGTCTGATCTGGGCAGTAACTCTCAGGCCCTTTTTGACCGACTCAATAAGTGGTTTGGCCATCCAATGATAGGCCTTTGGAGGGTACTTAGCTAATCCATTATTGGTAAATGAAATAGGGAATTCCGCTCCATGACCGATAGGCCAATTGTGATAGTAATGGGTACCACAACTGCCACAAGCACCCTCGCCCAGAATATGGACTCCGGTAAAAATATGCTTGGTGAATCCAGCATTTTCATGCAAACACTTAGGGCACTTACTGGGTGGACTTTTATAGGGTTTCAGGGACCACATACAGGCTAATTTAGCTACATTTTACGAATTCCCCAGCGATCAAGAGTATAAAGGGCCCCGGTTTTCAGTCTGTTACGTCGTGCCTTGGGGGACTCTAGTAAGGTATACCGTATTTTAGGATTCAACAGTAGAGCTCCATAACTGACGTTGCTGTGGACCAACACCGCAGCCTGGCACACACTTAGGGCATAGCAGTCCGCCAAAACCTGCAACCCCAACAGATATCGATTAGGATGTAGCATATTGGTATGAATCGCTTCTTGGTTCTCCGAACGAACGGCTTCCTGAAAGATAATCCGATCTTCACCGAACTCCTTTATCATTAGGGTCAGCGCTTTACTGTTGTCTGTCGAAATAAAGAATTTCTCATACTTTTTTGAATTTTTGTCAAGTATCTTAAAATACCGCTCCAAGGGTATGGTTTCCACCTCAACCGGATGATCAGTACTTCGAATATGAACGCCTAGAGTACGGTACTTGCTACACCTTTCACTTAAGTACCCAACATAAGTTTGAACATGATCCTTCAAAACCAGGTCCTCAACAGCTGACCGGTGCACCTTTTTAAAATGACTTCGTTTCCAAATTCTTAATGGATAATTCTCTATATAATTATTTGGAACTGTACGTCCCTGGTGTTGATCTACATCCTGTAAATAGTAATAATTCCAAAAGTTTAAATCACCGTCATATTTTGCTGGATCCGAATATAAGTATGGCTTGTCTCCAAAGTCTATGTAACTTGATATGCCTAGTTTATTTGCGAAGTGCCTGCCATATATCGCCTGAATCCACAGGGAAAAAAAGCCCCGTCGGCAGTCTACCCCAAAATGAGCGCAATCGCAATGTGTACCGGGGCAACGGACCGTGTAAACCACTCCCGGTTGTTTCAGAACTTTGAGACGTGCAGTACTTTGTTGGTTTCTTTTATCCTTTGTCCTTCTCATAGGTTAAGCACCGATATAATATTCTTTCAACCCGATTTATATGGTTTTAAAATAACTGGATTTCATGGTAGTAATCCCACCAATTCTTTTCTTAAATGTAAGCAGACCCTTATTTGGCAGGCCTTGGTCTTCGGAAGTTCCTAAGTCTATTATCTCAACCCCCTCTTTCCGTGCATGTGCATACAACTCCGACATCAGGAACACCAACGGACTTTCTCTATTAAATTTATTGTTGTGCGCTGGGTAGAACTGGTACCAACAACGCGATGTGACCTTGATCACAATCGCAGCAGCAGCCAGGGTATTTCCATAGCTTGCCGTACATAGTAAAAAATTGGCAGGTAATTTCCTGATTACCTTCTCAAGAGACTCAAAGGACATCGACAGACTTTGATTGCGTTCCTGCCGGCAAGCCTTAATAAATTGGTATATCCGACTAAAAAAGCTTAATGGCTGCAACTTGAAACAAAATTCCTCGCATCTGGTAAGTTTACGTTTTTCCATCAAATGCATTTTGTCTCTTAGTGGAAATTTGTCGACAATGACGTGATGATTTATGCTGTGCCTTACTGAGAATCCTAAACTCCTTAACACTTGTGCCCAGCCTGAGCCAGCGCTGTAAAAAGGAGCCGGTTGATTAAATTGCATTTGTTTCAACCCATGTTTGATCAGAGTTTTAGTAATGTATGAAATGAAATTTTCCACCATGTTATTTGGGATTATCTTACCGTCAAATGACCCGAAAGGTGCATAAGCATGGCTTACGGCCCTACTACCTTCTAAATGAAAATGTATGACTCCATGTATTTGGGCGCTTGGATGGTCGCAAAGCCAGAAAGTGCTCCCTGGCAACTTAGACTGACACTCCAGGTATTCAATTCGATGATACAAATTCTGGTCGTAGGAAAATTTGTAATGCGCAGGAGGAGTATCGGTAGTTAATTTATAATCAACCGTCTTTAAATGCATCTTTTAACTGCTCAAACTCTTCATAATCTCGAATGTAATCAGTTTCATCAAAATGATCAGATGCCAGGCACAGCGCCTTAGCGTTTTGACGGAAAGTAAAGTGCCCCCAGCACAGAGGTGGCAGGTATAAACCCTGCTGGTGAGCATCAAGTTGAAACTGGTAAAGTCGCCCGTTTATGTCTTCAAGCTGGGCATCAATGGTGCCCTCAAGACAAAGCAATAATTGTTTAGAGGTCCGGTGTGCATGACCGCCGCGGCGGGTATTTTCCGGGACATGGTATAGCCAAAACATTCGCAATATCTTGAATGGAATTTGGTTGTCCTGGAGTATTCCAATAGACCCTCTCGGATCCTTATGACGTTCAGGGGAGATTAAAAATGGTCCAATGTGCGTATGCATAAAATCTACTATGAATATAAAACGAAGTATCCACAATTATTGATTTAACTAATTAATTTAGCGCCCCATGAGTTACTTAGCTCTTAGCGTATTAATGAATGTAGGTTTATTTGTAGCGTTCCGAACCTTTGGTCCATGGAAAATTCATGTTTTTCAAGCCGTGACAGTAAATTACCTGGTTTGCAGTGTGCTCTCAGGAATTGCCTTGTGGGATATGCCGATCAATGTAGTATGGCCTCTTAGTGAGCCTTGGCATTATATCGCTATTTTTTTAGGGTCGTTGTTCGTGGGCACTTTTTACGTAATGGGTCTTACTACCCGAAACTTTGGAATTACCATCGCTACCGTTGCCTCAAAAATGTCGCTGATCATCCCTGTTCTCTTCGGACTCTTTGTACTGGGAATAGTGACCAGCCCGTTTGATATTTGGAACTACCTTGGAGTGGCCCTGGCGTTAACCTCGGTAATATTGACCACTATTAAGGGGAAATCCCCCATTAAAGTACCCTTAAATAACCATTGGTTTTTGCCTATAATACTATTTCTACTGGCGGGTGGCCTGGACACGTTAGTGAATTATACAAATTATCGATATTTAAATCCAGAATTAGAGATGCCATTTATTTGGTTGATTTTCACCACAGCATCCATTTGTGGATTGATAATTTTACTGATAAGGAGACAACCGGTCCGACTGAGAAGTATAGGTGGTGGGTTGTACCTTGGAATTCCAAACTTTTTTTCCATGTATTTTATTCTCAGAGCCCTGACAGCTTTCAGTAATAATGGAGCTATCCTCTTTCCAATTTTCAATGTAGGCATTATCGTTTTATCTACTTTAGCTGCATTAACTATTTTTAAGGAACAATTGTTAACAATTAACAAATTAGGTATCCTATTGGCGGTACTATCCGTATTAATGATATCATACCGTGAGCTCCTAATCTGGTGGGACTACTAAAATAAATGAGACGAATTATAATATTAACATCTCTGGTAATTATGGTCATGTTGGCGCCAGCCATGGCACAAAAAAACACGCTGGATAAGGTGAGACTGGGCATGGATTATATATATAATCAGGATTTTCAAAAGTCACAGGCGATAATCAACGAAATTGAACGGACTTCACAGAAAAGTGCTATTCCCGACTTAATGAAAGCATTGCTGACGTTTTGGAAATACTATCCGGTTCATCTTGAAGACGATAAGTTGGAAATTTACCAAAAATATCTGGTCAGTTCGTATTCCAGATCATTAGAGGTTCTCAAAAGTGATCCGGGTAACCCGGAGGCAGTTTTCTTAGCAATTGCTTCTCAAGGATTATTGGCAGAAAGCTATTCTGAATCCGGACGCAGCTTTAAAGCGGTAAGAGCGGCCAAAAGAGCATATAATTACATTAAGGAGGGATCACAAAAACTTGATCAATCTAAAGAGTTTTACCTCTCAACAGGGTTGTACAATTATTACAGGGAGTATTACCCGGATGCTTACCCTATTTACAAACCTTTTATGTACTTTTTTATGAAAGGAGACAAACATAAGGGCATTCAACAATTAGAAGTAGCCGCCAAAGAAGCCTCGATTGCCCACGTAATCGCTCAATATTATCTTAGTTACATATACATGCGTTATGAGTACCTGCCATCAAAAGCATTGCGGCAAGGCAGAAAACTACATGAGACTTACCCCAAAAATGATCTCTTTACTGCCATATTTTTGGAAAGCCTGATAATCAACAAGCGATACAAGGAGGCCGCGCCACTAGCCCGAGGACTACAATCAAACCCCAGTCCCTATCTTAAGATCTATGGAGATCTGTTTATGGGTGTGATAGAAGAGAAAAACCATAAAAATTTCACCAATGCAGAAAAATTATACCGAAAAGCACTTGAATTGAATGATGAATATAAAATGAAAAGATCACACCTGGAAGCATTTGCTTACTTGGGGCTAGGTCGCATATATGAGCATAAACAAGACCCGAAAGCTCGTAAATATTTTAAAGAAGCTTTAGATCAAGCCTATACCAAGGCTATGAAAAATGAAGCAAAAAGCCACCTCCACTGAACAATAATCCCTACTAAGCACGTTTTAGTCCCGACTGTATCCATATGAAATATAGGGTAATTTTTTTCGTCTTCTTTTCCATTTTTAAGGCATATTCACAAAGCAGTTTACTGGAGCACCCTACTGCTCTGGAAATTGTTAAGAAGGGGCTTTACTACATCTACAATACCGAAACCCGAAAATCGGAACAGTATATCCATCTGGTTGAAGAGCTCATGCCCATTCATCCGGTAGCTCCTATGATGAGGGCATTAAATACCAACTGGAGCTCGAACCCAATAGAATCAGACAGTAAAGAGTTTCGCAAACTGAATGGTTATCTGCAATTGGCGTTGGATCGTACCAAAGACTACCTTCATAGAGACCCCGATGATATAGAAGCAGTTTTCTTCGCCATAGCCATTTACGGTTGGCTGGCGCAGCTTTATGATGAGGATGGTCATACATTCAAAGCGCTGAACGCCGCAAAAAAAGCCTATCAGTACATGAAGGTCGGATTCGATCTCCTGGACCGGGACCCGGAATTCTACTTTTCCACCGGACTCTACAACTATTATAGAGTTCAGTATCCGGAAGCTAATCCTATTTATAAACCATTTGTTTGGGTTTTTCGAAATGGCGATAAGAAATTAGGTCTGCAACAACTTGACCATGCCAGTAAAGAAGCTATCTTCACTCGTGCTGAAGCGTCTATGTACCTGGCCCATATTTATTTACGATACGAAAATAAGCCTAAGACTGCAGTGAAGTATAGTGGAGAGCTGGTCGATCGATTCCCTGGAAATGTGTTTTTCAAAATCAATTATGGAGAGGCCCTGCTTGCTGCTGGTGAATTTCAGAAAGCCTATATAATCATTCAAATGTTGGTTCAGGAAAGCAAAGATTTCTACCGCATGTCAGGGGAAGTTTTTTATGGTATCTATATGGAAAAACACATTTCAGACCTCCCAAAAGCAAAAATATGGTATCAAAAGTCACTTATAACCGGTGAGCAGCTGGGAGCACGAGCTGACAATAAAAAAAGCCTGGCACATGCAGGAATGGGGCGCATTGCGCACGCACAAGGAGACAAAGATGCCGCTCGTGATCACTATAAAAAGGCCATGAAATTAGCTCAATACCATGATGTGAAAAACGAGGCAAAGCGTTATTTTCGAATGAATTGATGGTTGTTTGTTACCGTACGCTTTCTCTTGAATCACAGGGGATTTATCAAGAAAAAGGCAGCAAGTTTGAGGCTTATGCCTTTCCGGTAGAGAACCTGGAACAAATACAACAGCGTCTGGACCAATTGCGCCAAACGCATTATAAGGCCCGACATCACTGTTATGCCTACGTAATTGGCCCTGAAGCAAAGGATTTCCGGGCGTTTGACGATGGGGAGCCCAGGCACAGCGCTGGTGGTCCAATTTTGGGACAAATACGTTCCTTCGACCTTACCAATGTGTTGATTGTGGTAGTAAGATACTTTGGAGGCACCAAACTGGGTATTAGCGGACTGGTCAGCGCATACCGGGAGGCTGCTAAACAGGCTCTTGAAGCTGGTAAAATCGTGGAGAAAGAGCCCTCACAATCTTGGGTTTTGACTTTTGATTACCCTGATATGAACGGAGTGATGCACCTGGTAAAAGAGTTAAAGTTGAAAGTATTGCGGCAACATTTTGAGGAGCGGTGTGAAATGATGTTGATGGTGCCGTTATCAAAGTTGGATCTAGCAGAAAATCGATTGGAGCACTTGAGTAAAGTTGAATTAACTAAATTAGGAATTAGGAATTATTAACGTCCGATAAAAATGAGTGTAGTCTATATCACCATATTACGTGGAATAAATGTTAGTGGGCAAAAGAAAATCAATATGGCGGAACTGCGCCAGTTATTGTCAAACCTTGGATTTCAAGAGCTGGACACCTACATCCAAAGCGGAAATATTGTGTTTAAAGCTGATCAGAATGCTAATGAACTTGCAGTGACTATTAGAGAGTGTATTTTGAACCACTTCGGATTTGAGGTTCCGACACTGGTACTGCCTGCTGATGAAATGGACATGGTAATTCAGGAGAATCCCTTTCAGGATAAAGATTTAAACAAGTTGCACGTAACGTTTCTATCTTCCCAGCCGAATGGTCAACTGATTGAATCCCTGCCGCCTTCACCAAACCCCAACGAAAGTTACCTGGTTAAAGGAAAGGTGATTTACGTGTATTGCCCTGACGGCTACGGGCGTACCAAGATCAATAATATGTTCTTCGAAAGAAAACTGAAAACCACCGCTACCACCCGCAATTGGAAAACCTGTTGGAAGTTGTGGGAGATGGCGGAAAGAGTTTCAAAGCAAAACCTATAAATTTTAAGTTGAGCTATATATTTGCACTATCAAAATAGTATCCATATAGGCATGGGCCAATACAGTAACCCACAGGTTTTTTCCATAGTGAAGATAAAAGTATCCAAGCGCCCACCCCATGAAGGTAGTTTGAATCATCCCCATTGGACCCCATCCCACATGCACCAGATCAAAAGTAATACCACTAATTGCAACCGCCCAGGCGCCCGCCCATTTTCCGCTGATTGTCTTCATAAGCCTGGTTATCAAAAAACCTCTGAATACTATTTCCTCTCCTAAAGATGAACCAATGTACACCGCCATAATACATCGGGGAAAATTATTGAATTGGTGTAGAAATAGATTAGTGGTCCGAATGCCAGAATAAAGGCATCATCCAAGAAAGCAATGGACCGGTAGAATGACTGGTAACCCTGAATTTTTAGCAAAAGATCCAAAAGGTTCAGGGCCAGTAATATGAAAAATAGCCCAAGATAGAAATGGCCTGACCTTTTCTTCCACCCTTCCCAAAAAAGATAAATCCCCAGGAAACTCAACTGGAAAGTTGCTACTGCCATCAACAACATGGTCAACTTGAATAACATACTTTAATACAATCAACTACACCATATTAATTTCAACCGATTACGTTATCAGCAGTGGAATTCCATGTAACCGATTTAAATAGGCCAACAATTCAAAGTTCAACTAATTGTCCATTAGTATTTTAATAGCTAATTTGAGTAACTGTTTTGGAAATAAAGTTATGAATATTTCAAATATCAAAAGCTATACAGGTGATTGGTAGTAGGGTGTCTAAGAATAACATCGTACGGTTTAGCGGGGTGTGGCAAAAAATGCTCCTTTGCACCATCCTGGTGGGATGTAGTCAGTCAAGGGATTATGCTTTAACTATTGCTGTTGCTTCCAATATGCAATTCGCCATGGAGGAAATAGTCACTGCTTTTGAAAGGAATACCAATCTCTCTTGTGCGACTGTAGTTAGTTCCTCAGGCAAACTAACCGCCCAAATTAGTGAAGGCGCCCCTTACGATGTATTCGTTTCCGCAGATATGAAGTATCCTGAGGTGTTGTTCCGGGCGGGCTTAACCAAGCAACAGCCGGCGGTGTACGCTTATGGTAAATTAGTAATGTGGAGTGCGATAGAAGGACTTCAACCCTCCATTAACCAATTACTCTCCCCCGAAGTAAAGCACGTGGCCCTCCCCAATCCGAAAATTGCACCCTACGGTATCGCCGCTATGGAAGTCCTGAAACATCATAACATTCTGGAGTCAATCCAAAAGAAGCTTGTGTACGGTGAAAATATTTCTCAAACAAATCAGTTTATTATATCCAAGTCTGCTGAAATAGGATTCACCGCCAAGTCAGTAGTTCTTTCTCACCAAATGAATGAAAAAGGCAGTTGGGTAGAATTAGATCAAAACCTATATACGCCGCTTGCACAGGGAGTGGTGGTTCTGGATAATGAAAGGTGCCGTTTATCTAATCAGTTTTTTGACTTTTTGTTTTCCCCTGAAGCGAGGGAAATTCTGCAAAAATTTGGGTATGAGGTTCCGGATAATTAAACATTCAGCTTTCTATTAAGCCAAAATATCCTTAACTACATTCCCATGGACATCTGTAAGCCGGTATCGACGACCCTGATGTTTGAAAATTAACTGCTCATGGTCAATTCCCATCAGATGCAGGATGGTGGCCTGAAAATCATGAACATGAACCGGGTCTTTGGCAATATTATATCCAAATTCATCTGTTTGTCCGTAGCTTAATCCTGGTTTTATGCCGCCACCTGCCATCCAG
>Ga0114948_10000972_pt1 | contig 12026 bp, 9 predicted proteins | sample CR04metaG_FD_83877 | JGI IMG/M metagenome (GOLD analysis project Ga0114948, IMG submission 83877) | Deep subsurface microbial communities from Mariana Trench to uncover new lineages of life (NeLLi) - CR04 metaG | ecosystem: Environmental > Aquatic > Marine > Ocean trench > Sediment | place...
AGTAGATGTAATTGCGGCATTTCATCTACTCCCCACGGTAGATGAAATTGCGGCTTTACATCACCTCCCGGGGGATTACTTCTTCAATGCAGTCCAACGTGACAATGTCACTAGCCTTCTTTTGGGGCAAACGGACCGGCGAAGCTTGGCGAAGGGGAGAAAGCTATGACAAGTATTGCTGTAAGGCCAAAGAGTGCCGTGTAACGCATGGTCTAGTCTCCTCTAGAGGGTCTCCGTCGGGGCGCTGGCGCAGCTCGAGCTCCACCCGGGGATTCGCGACACGGCTCTGGTAGAAGAGCCAGCCGAACGCGAGCGCAGACAGCACCGCGATCCCGACCGCGGCATACTTCACCCTAGTCGGTCGGCTGGGAGCCGAGGCGCTCCAGGATCTGGCCCAACCGCTCGAACTCCTCGCCGTAGCGGGCCCAATCGCCCTCGCGCTGCGCTCGGATGGCCCGCTGGTAGTGCAGCTGAGCCTCTCCGGCCAGGTCGGTTCCGTCCGCTGTCCCCAGATCGGGGCGGAACTCCTCGGGGGCCGCTACGAGCGCCCGTCCGTCGCTCGGGAACAGCCGCTCGAGGGCCTGGTCGAGCGACTCCTCCATCACGATCTGGTTCCGGTAGGCGACCATCACCCGCTTCATCTCGGGGATGCGCCCCCCGGCCGCCCGCAGGTAGAGCGGGCGGATGTAGATGAGCGACTCCTCGATCGGGATGACGAGGAGGTTGCCCTGGATCACCTCGGACCCCTGCTGGTTCCAGAGCGTGATCTGAGGCGCGATGTCCTGGTCCTGGTTCATGCGGGCCGCGATCTGGTTCGGACCGAACACCACTGTCTGCTTCGGGAACTGGAAGGCGGCCAGCTGCCCGTAGTTCTCCCCGTCGCTGCGCGCGACCATCCACGCGGCCAGGTTCTCCTTCTGGTGGGGCGTGAACGGCAGCATCTGGATGTACTCGGCCCCCGACTCGCCCGGGAGCTTCATGATGGTGTAGTAGGGCTCCATCCGCCGCGACTCGCGGCCGTCATCGATCGACGGGATGTCCCACTGGTCCTCACGGTTGTAGAAGACCGCGGGGTTCGTCATGTGGAACGTCGAGAACATCGCCGCCTGAATCTCGAAGATGCCGGGCGGGTAGCGCAGGCGCGTGCGCAGGTCGTCCGCCATCTCCCCGAGCGGTGTGAAGAGGCCCGGGAAGACGCGATCGAGTGTCGCCGCGATCGGGTCGTCGGGGTCCAGTAGGTGGAACGTCGTCCTCCCGTCGTAGGCGTTGATGGTGACCTTCACGGAGTTGCGGATGTAGTTGAGATCGTTCGCGGCGGGGGTCGAGTAGGGGTAGCTGCCGCTGGTGGTGTAGGCGTCCTGGATCCAGACCAGACCGCCTCCGGAGATCGCCAGGTAGGGGTCCGGATCGTAGTTCAGGAAGGGGGCGATCCGCCGCACGCGCTCCGAGATCCGGCGATACAGCATCACGCGCGTCTCCGGCGTGAGGTTTGGCGAGAAGAGCGTGTCCAGGGACCGGAACCGGATCGCGAACATCAGCCGCCGGAAGAGCCCACCCAAGACGACGCCCCCGTCGCCCTCGTACCGCGTGAACTTGTTGTCCTCACCCTCGGGGTAGTCGAACTCCTCGGTCTTGGTGTTGACGAAGACGTGATCGCTCGAGAGCTCGCCGTAGTACACCGCGGGCTGCGTGATCTCCAGGCCGACCACGGACTTGGGCGGCAGGTCCTTGATGAACAGGACGGGCAGCCCCTCGGGCGTGACCTCATTCACGGGCCCGAGGGTCAGCCCGTAGCCGTGGGTGAAGGTGAGCCGTTCGTTGATCCAGGAGCGGCTCGGCAGGCTCTCCGAGTTGAGCTCCCGCGCTGACAGCATGATCTGGCGGTACTCGCCATCGATCGTGTACCGGTCATTGTCGACCGACACGAAGTCGTAGTACGTGCGGATCTCCTGGATCTGCCCGAACGTGTCGAGCAGCGGCTGGTCGTTCCAGAGCGGCACGTTGTCGAGGGTCGCCCGGTTGTTCTCGAGGTCGTCGAGCGTCAGACGCGCCTCCCCCGAGAGCGGCCGCTCGACCACGCCGTCCAGCCCGAACGCGTCCCGCGTCATGGCGATGTTGTGGATGATGTAGGGGGTCTCGCGAACCTGCTCGTTCGGGGCGACCACGAAGCGCTGGATGACGGCCGAGTACGCGGCCCCGCCGAAGGCGACCGCGAGGTAGAGGCCCGCCGCTCCCGCAGCCGGCCACAGACGCTGGAGCCGCACCTGAAAGAGGGCCAGCGCCGCCCCAATCAGGCAGGCGGCAATGAGGAGTCGCAGGGCCGGCATGCGCGCGTGGACGTCCGCGTACGAGGCGCCGAAGACGGTTCCGGAGTCCGTGGTCAGGAGCTCGGGGATCCGGAGGTAGGTCCCCACCGCCAGCAGCAGCAGGACCAGGGCCCCCAGCACGGACAGGTGACGTGTGACGATGCGGGTCGCCACGACCCCGCGGGCCGCGTCGAACGAGAGGTTCCCCGACGCGCCGTGGGCACCCGCTACGCCCGCTGCCGCGAGGAGGACCGTGACCAGCGCCAGGCCCTGAACGAACTGGTAGAACGGCAGCTGAAAGATGTAGAAGGCGGTGTCGTTCCCCAGGATCGGATCGGTCGACCCGAACGGCACGGCGTGGCGCCATAGCAGCCAGGTCTCCCACTGCGACGAGGCGTAGAGGGCGATCAGGAATGCGAGCACGCCCGCGCCGAGGTAGACGAACGCCTTGATCCGGGTCAGGTCGATCGAGACGATGCGCGGCCCAGCCTCGCCCATGATCCGGAACTCGCGCCGCCGCAGCGCCCCCTGCGCCAGGTAGAAGTTGGCGGCGAGAACGCCGAACGCCAGCACGAACGCGATCGACCCGAGCGCGAGCCGCGCCGTGATCGAGCGCCGGAACACCTCCAGATAGCCGACCTGCGCGAACCAGATCCAGTCCGTATAGAACTTGATCAGCGCGGGCACGACGGTGATCAGAACGAGGATGCCGAAGAGGATCAGGGCGCGTGAGCGTTGCACGGGGCCAGTATAGACGAGAGAGTTTTGTCACGAGGAACGGAGACCTGCGGCGAGACCTGCGGTTCCGCACAGGCAATCGGGGGTGCTGTCTGATTGCCTTCACCGACAACCCACCGACAAGATCTCAGCCTTCAGACTTCTTTGATTTCGCGGGCTTAGGCTGATTGGACGCGGGTTCGATTCCCGCCGCCTCCACCACTATAGCCTGCTATGCACAGGGTGCGGGCCAGTAGATGAAATTGGCTGTTTTCGTCAACACGCGAAGCGCTGCGTAGCCCCCCTTACGGAGGTTCATGGAAGACGTCTGTCACTTGTCGGCGTCAAATGTCGTCATGTTGAGTCGGGTGCGTCGGACCCTGACAGTTTTCGCTGGTTTGCTGCTCGTTCAACTGGATCATAGGCGCCCTTTGCTGGAGAAAGTTCAACGAGCCAGCAGGTCAGGCCGATAGCTCTCAGCATGACCACGATACAGCATACAGAGACGGCCGAGTACCAGCGCGATCTTGAAGAACGGGTCTACGGTCTGATCCGAGACAATTCGGGAAGTACTTTGACCTATGAGGACCTGTGCGAGGCGACCGACGCCGACCGGCAGGACATCGTGATCGTGACTGCGAGCCTTATGGCTGCGGGCAAGATTCGCTGGGTAACCAACTCGCCAGAAGAGATCGATCAGGCCAAAGAAGAGGACCGTCCATGAACCGGATCATCGCTCTCCTGGTACTAGCCTGTGCCTTCCTCCTCATCCGGGCGCGGGCCGATCAGACAATCCGGCCGCCGCTTGAGAACTGGTACTACGAGAAAGAGCTTGCCAAGGATCCCCTGTACAAACACATCGCCGATCAGTACCCGGAGCTTCGTGAACCCATCCTCGCGGGGATCGTGCACCGTGCTAAGGGCGGAAGCGTCGATTCCGAGGAATGGAACGCGATGCATCACGCCCTTGTTCCTGCTCTTATGGCTCTTATCGGGAAGGCGCCCCCTGAGCACATCGTCCGGTTGATGGAGGTAACTCTAGCCGCAGCCAAAGAGCTGCAGCGTCAAGACGCAGAACTCTGCTTCAAGTTCCTGTATCCGGCCGCCAGAGGACGGATCGACCCCTCTAGGTACCTTGATCCTGGAACTACAGACGCGATGACGACGGTACTGAACGAGGGCGCTGAAGCGGCTGTGCTTCACCCGCACCAGTTCGATGGCGATCTAGATAGACTGATGGAGAAGCACGTAGCTGTAGATCAGTTCAGTGAAGAAGAACTGCTCGCTGTGGCGGCCCCGGACGAAAGTACGGATGCAGCGCTTGCATGCGCGGCTTCGATTAGGCTACTCGATCAGATCCTCAAGGCCCCAGACCCCGACCGAGCTGAGATGTTCCGAGGGCTTCTTACGGAAGGCTAGCCTTTCAGGGTTGCGCTCCAGCCCCGCGCGGATCGCGGCGCTGCCCAGCTTCGCGTACTTCTCGACGGAGCGCGTGTCGCAGTGGCCCATGAGCTAGGCCCCGATACCGCTCGCACCCCGCCCCGGCTCTGGCCCTGGCCCACCCTCTGTCGAGGTCAACCAGAGAATGAGCCACGACCCTCGTACCCCGGAGAAGCCCTTTATCGCCGGGATATTGAAGTGGGGCTCTAGAATTACAGTATTCTGTGTGGGGCTGGCCGGTGCTCCTTCCGCACCCAGAGGGCCTCTCACCAGTAGATGTAATTGGCTGTTTACATCACCCACGGCCTCACCCCCGCCGTCACGGCCGACGACGTCGAGGATTGACTGGATCTGCTTATGGGCCGTCTCACCGGCCGGCGCTGAGCACCAGAACTAGGGCGAGGACGAGGGGAGTGCGCGCCACGTAGGTCTTCATCGAGGGCTGCTGCGAGCGCGCCGGCTCCTGCGGCGCTCCTCCCGCTGCCCGAGGACCTTGAGATCCAGCCCCTCCTTCCGGGCCGCCTGCCGGATCAACAGCTCCACCTGGGCGCTCACTGAGATGCCGTTGAGCGCAGCCAGCTCCTTGGCGGCCGCGATCGCGGCCGGGGACACGGTGCAGGTGAGGTACGGGCGCTTTCGGCGGGCGGGCTCGATCGGCACCGAAGGAGTGTACCAGCATGGGGGGTACAGAGAGCCAGCAGGACGCGACGAACTCCGAGCTGGACAAGGCAGTCCCAGATGACGTCTCAGGCTGCCTGTACGGCGCTCAGACGGGACTTCTTGGCCAAGAAGGTGCATCACCCTCGTTGGTACACCTCTGAGCGCTTACAGCGAGCCAGGACGCCAGCCAGCAGGCGGTCCACTGGCATCATCAGGTCGGGGCGTCTGGCAACCTCAGATGGCCTCAAGGTGTACCTCAATGGCCTCAAGTGCAATCGCTTGCATCTCGTGCTTCTGCAGGTGCAGGTCCCCGCTCGCGCGCCGTCCGCGCCGATGGACATGGCCCTGTTCTGGTCCTAGAGCGCGTGCAACCGGTTTTACGTCGGCCCCCACGGCCAAGGTGATCACCTTGAAGGCTTGCCCGGTCCGTGGAGGTCGCACCAGATGCAAGCGCTTGCACGTCGCCGGTGCGAGTAGACCCGCCGGGCCTGGAGCCAGAGGTTCACGGGGCTGGCTAGGACTTCTCTGAGTGGCCCCATTGTGTGTGCCTTAGTGGCCCCGTTACATGCAACCGATTGCGCGCGGCCGGACGACGGCCTGGAGGCGCTCGGTCATCGCGCTGAGAGTGACCCGGGCGGGGCCTGGCCTGGAGGGCTTTGGCCACCACGTCGATGGTTACGGGGATCACCGGGGGGCGGTATCCATCCTGTGGCGCGCGGCTAGGGGAAGTCGAGCTTCTCCAGGTCCTCCGGTTCCGCCGCCAGCCAGCTCTCGGCCAGCTCGACGAGCGGACCGTCAGTCAGGCGCTGGGTCAGGAGCTGTTTGGCACCCGACAGGACCTCCTCGGCTATCTCAGGGAGGGCCTGGACCCCATCCTCGCCGAGACGCCTGACCGACTCGGACGCCAGCGCCTCGGCCTCCCGACGGTCCAAGCCCTGGGCTACGGCCGCGCGCACGATGATCTCGTTCAGCACCGCATCGCGGACAGCGGCCCTGAACTCTGCGGCGCCCCCCTGTTCAAGGGTCTGGGAGCGGTCGAGGAGGGCCTTCACCGCCAGGTCCTCTTGCTCCTCCTCCGTCAAGGTGAACCCGATCAGCGAGCAGTACTCCTCGACCAGGCTAAGCGGCTGGTCGCCATGGACCAGCAGACCGCGCAACTCGTCGCGAACAAGCCGAACGACACCGGGCAGCGATCCGGGCACAGGGTCGCCCAGCTCCGCCGACAGGGCCTTGGCCACAGACAAGAACCTCAGCAACCGGTCATCTGACGCCTGGGCTCTTCGGCGCGCCTCTTTCACCAACTCCTCAGCGGCGGCGCGCCCGTGGCCGCAGGCTTCGGCGTCCCTGACGAGGACGGCGCGCTTGATGGCGGCGTCCAACACGTTGGTCAGCGTCTTGGCGTCCAGGTCGCGCCAGTCCTCGCGCACCTCCCCCCAGGCCAGGCAGCGTGCGACATCGACCAGACTGTGCACGGCCGCGTCATCGAACCCGAGCCGGAAGCACTTGGCCGTGGCGCGCTCCACGATGCTGTCCCGTTCGTCCAACGTCGCGGCGCCTTCCAGCACCAGGTAGCTGCGCTGGACCACGCCAAGAACCTCATCGCCGAGCTGCTGCTCGATCCACCTCATGTTCGGCGCGAAGAAGATCGTGAACAACTTCTTGTCGAAGCGCGCGATCAGGAGCTTGGGCAGAGTCTCCCTCGCGCGTCCGGACAACTTCCCGGCGGGCTGGTCCGGAATCCCTAAGACTGGGGGTCGATCTGCTCGAACACCTCGTTGGACAACCTCACGAAGAGGGCGCAGCTTCGCATCGACCTCGCAGCGGACCAGGCTGCCCACCAGCGCGGACATGCGGTCCGCGAGACCTTGCCAGCGGCCCAGGTACAGGATCCCGCGGTAGAGGTGATGTATCTGCTTCCGGTCGCTCTCCAAGAGGCTGGTCGAGTTGACGACGTCCTGGCCCCACTGCAATTCGTCTCGGCCGACGTAGGCGTCGGGAGCGAACCGGATGAAAGCGGGCTCGACCCTGGCCTCCTTGGCCCAGTGGTCGATCCGTGCAGCGATCCGGGGCGGGACTTCTATCGGCTCCGGTGTCCCGCGCCGCAGCCGCTTCACCCCCCTGCGCCGTCCCTTCCGCTCCTCGTGCTCCTCGGGCGGGATGGCGTCCAGGTGCCGGGGCTCCACGCAGCTGTCGTCCACGCAGGAGTGGTCGATCTCGGCCTTTTTCGGAATCGGGCCGACGAACAGCGCGTAGGCCGCCCGGTGGGCACTCCTGTTCCCGACGCGCGGAAGGTGGAAGTTCGGGTAGCGCTTCTTGCGGTTCGCGGTCCCGCGCTTCTTCGCGACCTTCTTCCGGCGGTGGTCTCCGACGAAGGGCCGGCACGCGCACCCCCGATGCCGGCTTCCACGCTTCACCTGGGTCTTCGACATGAAGCGCCGGCGGACCTCTTCCAGGTTGATACCTAGTTCCGGGGCACACCTCGCGTAGCCCCGTTCTAGGATACTGGCCGTATCGCCTCTGGCCCCAGAATCTCCGCTCAAGTGCCCGCCCCAGAACTGGATTCCTGGGGCTTGTCGGTCAGGCGATCGCAGAAGCTTGAGCAGCTACGCCACAACCAAGTGGACGCGGTCTAGCTCGCGATGTCGTTGATCACGGACGTCATGGCCGCCAGGGCCGCGGTCCAAAAGTTCTGGCACACCCGATCAGGGAGAGGTCCGTCGCAAGCACCAGAGCCAGCGGTCAGTCCCCTGCTTGGCGGCCTCGCCGGTACTCCTCAAGGGCCGCGCCCGCCTGGCGGAGCCCGTCGCGCTTGGCGTGCGCGTAGACGGCCAGGGTCACGCTCGCGCTCGCGTGGCCCAGGTGCCGCTGAGCAACATGGATCGGCGCCCCGGACTGCACGAGGTCGGAGGCCATGGTGTGCCGCAGGCTGTGCGTCGGCTTCTTCCCGGAGATGCCAGCCCGCTCGTAAACCCGGCGCAGCCGCTCGTGGATCCTATGGCCCCAGGGCTTGCCCGACTTCTCGTCCTGCTGGCAGATGCGGTCGCGAACGCCAGCATGCCGCAGGGTCTTCCGGTACTCGCCCAGCCACTCGGTCAGCTCGGGCGCGTACACGGTCCGGATCGCGGCGTCGGTCTTCGGCTGCCACCACGGCTTGGGGGTGATACTGATCTCGCTCTCGTCGAATTCCACGTCGGACCAGATCAGGTTGAGAACTTCGCCGAGTCGGAACCCGGTGCCGTAGCAGATGCGCAGCACGACGCGCCCGGGCACGTCGAACTCGGACGCCTTCATGACCCGCTCGATCTCCTCAGGCGTAAGCGTCTCGTCCTTGCGCGGCGGGGGCTGCAAGAGCAGCCTCTTCAAGTTCACGGGTGGGTGCCCCAGCTCGTTCAACCAGCTCCAGGACAAGGCCGCTTTCAGGGCCTTGATGTCGCGGTTCGCGCTCGACACGGAGGTCGTGTCCGTGCGCCAGTCCCGGAACTTGATCAAGTCAGCGCGCGTGATGAAGCGCTCGCGTGCGGCCGGGATGCACTCGAACAGCTTGGCGACAGCGATCTCGTAGGACTGAACCGTCTTCGGACGACGGGTACGCCCCACGTCCCTGAGCCACGCCTCGGCGATCGAGAAGAACGTATCCACTGCCCGCTCCTTTTCGGGCAGACAGTGGACTTGTCTTGAACATCCCGTTCAGGCGGCAGCAGGTGTCACCAACCTGGCTTCAATTGACCATCGGCCGTGTGCAACTTGCCGATTCCGATGGCGTCCTGCCCTTCGCGTTCTTACAGTCCACTGACGCCCGATTCTGTCGGTCGTCACCCGGCGGGAAGAAGTCGAGAAATCGACCACGCCCGCCGGGCTCCAGCAGCTTACGCCGCGGCGTGCTACCCAGTGCGGCCATGGGCAGAGTGCTCGAGGAACTGCTGGGGCTGCTCGATCTGGAGGAGCTCGAGGTCAACGTCTTCCGGGGGCGCAGCCCGCGCAACGACGGGCGCGAGCGCGTCTTCGGCGGGCTGGTGCTGGGCCAGGCGCTGGTGGCGGCCGGGCGCACGGTGGAAGAGCGGGTGGCGCACTCGCTGCACGCCTACTTCCTGCGGCCGGGCGATCCCTCCATCCCCATCCTATATAACGTGGACCGTATTCGGGACGGGCGCAGCTTCACCACCCGGCGCGTGGTCGCGATTCAGCACGGGCGCGCCATCTTCAACATGTCGGCCTCCTTCCAGATCGAGGAGCCGGGGCTCGAGCATCAGGCCGAGCCGCCGGATGTGCCCGACCCCGAGGATCTGCCCGGACGTCCCGAGCTGGCGGAGCAGTTCGCGCACGAGCTTCCAGCGCGAGTCGTGGACTGGCTCAAGCAGGAGCGCCCGATCGAGGAGCGTTACGCGGGCCCCGCCTACTTCTTCAAGCCCGAGAAGCAGCCTCCGAAACGTGAGATCTGGTTCCGCGCGTCGGGCCCTTTGCCCGACGCACTCGCACTGCACCAGTGCTTTCTCGCCTACGCCTCGGACTTCTCGCTGCTCGACACCTCCACCCTGCCGCACGCCGTCTCCTTCCTGGACGGCACGCTGCTCTCCGCCAGCCTCGACCACGCCATGTGGTTCCACCGACCCTTCCGCGCCGACGAGTGGCTGCTCTACGCGCAGGACAGTCCGTCCGCCTCCGGGGCACGCGGCTTCAACCGCGGCTCAATCTTCACGCGCGACGGCCGGCTGATCGCGTCCGTGGCTCAGGAGGGGCTGTTGCGAATCACCGAGCAGCAGCGCTGATCGGCCGCGGGCCGTCGAGGCGCCACTGGGGCAGCCCCGCGGGCTGATAGGTGAAGACGAGGGCACGTCGGCTGTGCGGGCTGCGGTTGCGGCGCGAGCCGTGCACGACGTCGCCGTGGAAGTAGATCAGTGAGCCCGCGGGAGCTTCGATCGGCAGCGGCGCCGAGCCGTCGAGCTGCTCGACGTCCGTGTAGAGCTTCCCCAACACCCCGCGGTCCTCCGCCTGGGGCAGGGCCCCGTGCAGGTGGCTGCCCGGGATCATCCAGAGACAGCCATTGCCAGCGCTGGCGTCGTCCAGATACAGCTGGAGGCTGGCGAGCCGGTCGAGATGGTCGCAGCCGAAGGCCCAGTAGGGCGCGTCCTGATGCCAGGGAAAGGGCGCCCCCTGGGGGCGCTTGAAGTTGAGCTTGTCCGTGAACAGGCTCACGGCCTCCGCCCCGATCAGATCGCGCGCCGCCTGCCATAGACGGGGATCGTCGATCAGCGCGTCCAGCGCGGAATCCAGATGATGCACGGGCTCCATCGACCGAATCTCGCGCGAGCCCTCGGCCCACTCCCATTTAACGGTGCTGCCGAGCAGGTCCTGATAACGTCGGCCATCGATCCACTCGATCGGGGCGAGTCCGCGCTCGGCTTCCCGGTTGATGCACTGATGGATGCGCTCCACCGCCGCCCGCAGCTCCACCAGCTCCGCCTCGCGCAGTACTCCCGGTCGCACGAAGAAGCCCTGCTTACGGTACGCCTCGAGCTCCGTCGGTGTGGCTGCGTGGCTCATGCGGCCCCTCCCGGCGCGAAGCTTGAGACGCCGGGCCGGCGGGGTCAAGCCCGACCCAGGAGGGCGACCTCCAAGGTCGCCCGACGCGCGCAGGCGAGTTCAGCTCGCCGATAACGCGCTAAGACGGCTAGGCGCGTCCGCACCTAGTTGACCCGCGGCGCGGGCCCGGCGATTGTCTGTGCATGATTCTGGTCACCGGGGGCGCGGGCTTCATCGGGAGCAATCTGGTGAAGACCCTCAACGAGCGCGGCCGCACCGATGTGGTCGTGGTCGACGACCTGCGCAACGGCCACAAGTTCCAGAACCTGGTCGACTGCGAGATCCTGGACCTGATCGACAAGGACGCGTTTCTCGAGCGCATCGGGAGCGGCGCCCGCCTGCCCGAGCGTCCGGAGGTGCTCTTCCACCTGGGGGCCTGCTCGGACACGATGGAGTGGGACGGGCGCTTCATGCTGCGCACCAACTACGACTACTCGAAGCAGCTGCTCGCCTTCAGCTCCGAGCAGGAGATCCCGCTCATCTACGCCTCCTCGGCCTCGGTCTATGGCATGGGGCCGGTGTTTCGGGAGGAGCGGCCCTACGAGAAGCCGCTCAACATGTACGCCTACTCCAAGCTGCTCTTCGACCAGCACGTGCGACGCACGAACCCCGCCGGCCAGGTGGTCGGCCTGCGCTACTTCAACGTCTACGGGCCGCGCGAGGCACACAAGGGCGAGATGGCGAGCATCGCGTACAAGCTGCACCAGCAGCTGCTCGAGTCGGACCGCCTCCGCCTCTTCCAGGGATCCGACGGCTACGCCAGCGGCGAGCACCGCCGGGACTTCATCTGGGTGGGAGACGTGGTGCGGGTGACGCTCTGGTTCTGGGAGCACCCGCAGCAGCGCGGGATCTTCAACGTGGGCACGGGTCAGGCCCAGACCTTCAACGACATCGCCCGCGCCGTGATCGCGTACCACGGGCGCGGGGAGATCGAGTACATCAAGTTCCCTAACGCCCTAAAGGCACGCTATCAGAGCTTTACGCAGGCCGACATCAGCGCGCTGCGCAAGGCCGGCTACGACGCGCCCTTCCAGACGGTCGAGGAAGGCGTGCCCCTCTACCTGAAGTGGCTAGAGGGGCACGACCGCCCGTAGCTCAGCTCAATGCAGTGATCTCGATCTGACGCGGCTTCAGCTCCTCTCGCTTCGGGACGCGGATGGTCAGCACGCCGTGCTTGTAAGACGCCTCGGCCTGGGCCGCATCCACGTAGGACGGCAGCTCCAAAGAGCGTGAGAACTCCCCGCTCCAGCGCTCACGCAGGTACTCGTCGGCACCCACCGGCACGTCCGACTCGCGCTTGCCGCTGATGGTCAGCGTGCGCCC
>Ga0114948_10000979_pt1 | contig 12012 bp, 7 predicted proteins | sample CR04metaG_FD_83877 | JGI IMG/M metagenome (GOLD analysis project Ga0114948, IMG submission 83877) | Deep subsurface microbial communities from Mariana Trench to uncover new lineages of life (NeLLi) - CR04 metaG | ecosystem: Environmental > Aquatic > Marine > Ocean trench > Sediment | place...
CGATTTTGACAGAGTTGATGTCATAGGTTCCCCGCAGACAATCCACGGTCACTTCAAGAATGGCCGCGCCAAACACGTGGTAGGCGAACGGGTGGCCTTTTTCTCTGCCCTTGTCGAACCAGATGCCCGGCGTGGCATAAAAACCGTGCGCCGACAGACCGACGCGATTCAAATAGGCAGTTTGCACCAGTTTGCCCCAGTCCCAGCCGGTCGCCTTGCCTGCGTATAAAAGTTGTTCATCTTCGATGGTCAGGCGTTCCTTGCGGGATAAGCCCAGCTCCTTCACGGCGAATGATTTCAACCGTTCCAGAATTTCGCCGGTGGCGATGAGCGTGGCGTTGCCGTTCAAATCGGTCGTGGCGCTGGCCGCGCTGGGGGACATGTTGGCGATGCGTGTGGTGTTGGTGCTCTCCACCTTGATGCGCTCCTCACGGATGCCAAAGGATTTTGCAGCGATCTTCGCAATGTTGGTGATGAGGCCCTGCCCCATTTCCACACCGCCCATCGAGACGCTCACGCTACCATCGGTGTAAACGTGCACCAGCGCGCCCGCCTGGTTGAGAAACGTTGCGGTGAAGGAAATGCCGAAGCAGATCGGCATAACGGCCAGGCCTTTCTTGGTCTCAAAATGATTCTTGTTGAATTTCTCCACCCGTTTCTGCATGGCAGTGAACTTGTAGGTTTTGGCAGCTTCATCCCAGGTGTGAACGCTGCGCGCGTCGTGCACCTGCTGGCCGTAGGGAAATGTGTCTTTTCCTCTCAGCAAATTTTTATACTGAATCTCTTCACGCGGCATGCCGAGCTTTTCGGCTGCTTTCGCGATGGCGCTCTCGATCACAAACATGCCTTGCGGCCCGCCGAAGCCGCGAAAGGCTGTGTTGGGCGGCAGGTTGGTGCGGCAGCAAACCGCGAACGCCCTGACGTTCGGAATAAAGTAAGCGTTCGTGCTGTGAAACAGCGTTCGTTCCAGCACCGCGGTGGAGAGGTCCGCGGCCGCGCCCGAATTCTGGTAGTACCGTACGTCGTACGCCAGAATTTTGCCATCTTTGTTCAACCCGATTTTAAAGTCGGCAGAGTACGGATGGCGCTTGCCGGTCATGATCATGTCGTGATGGCGCGGCAGCACGAGTTCCACCGGCTTACCGGTGTGCCAGGCCGCCAGCGCTGCCAGACAGGACCACGCGGTGGCTTGATCTTCCTTGCCGCCAAACCCGCCGCCGAGACGCTTCACATCCACTTCGACCATGTGGTGCGCTACGCCCAGAATACGGGCAGCAGTACGCTGCACGGCGTACGGACTTTGCGTCGAAGAATAGAGGCGTAATCCCTGCCCTTCAAGTGGGATGGCGCGGGCGCGCTGGGTTTCGAGATAAAGGTGCTCCTGTCCGCCAATGTCGCAGCGGCCCTCAACCACAACATCGCACTGCTGCCAGACACGGTCCACATCGCCCATAACAAAAGTGCGCGCGGCACCGATAATCTGCCCCTTGTCGAACGCCATCCGCGGGTCCGTAATGACGGGCAGCGGAGCAACTTCGATTTTGATTTTCTTGACGGCTTTGTGCGCATTCGCAAACGTGTCCGCCACCACCAACGCAATCGGCTCGCCGATGTAGTGCACTTCCCCTTCTGCCAGCAAAGCTTCGTCGGGAATGAGCGCGCCAATCTGGTTTTCGCCGGGGATGTCTTTGGCCAGAAAAACACCGGCAACGCCATCGTGCGCCAACGCGGCTTTGATGTCCAGTGAAACGATCTTGCCGTGCGCTACCGGCGAACCGAAGACAGCGGCATGCAGCAATTCCGCTGGCTGCGGCATGTCGTCGACGTATTGCGACTCGCCGCGCGTGTGAAAGGCGGCGTCAATGTGATTCATAAAAATCTCGCACAGTTACATCATCCGGGAAAAGCCGGGTGAAATGAGCAATTGTCAACTGACGAACCAACAGACGTTTGTAATCTGCCGAACCGCGGATGTCACTGATGGGCGCGACTTCCCCCTGCGCAACAGAAATTGCCGCAAGGATGGTCTCCCGCGAAATGGGTTGTCCAACTAGACAGGCGCAGGTTTCATGCATAAAAAAGGGTACCGGCGCGACCCCGCCCATGGTCAGCGCCACGTCGGCAATCACGCCATTTTCAGCACGTATCTTAATTGCGCTGTTCACCGAGGCGATATCGAGCGTCTTGCGTTTCGAGACTTTTTCAAAATGAATCCGGGTTCCTTTTGGCGGAACCGGGAAAATCACCTCAGTGAGAATTTCATCCGGTCGCTTGTCGAGGGTTTTGTAACCTTTGAAAAAAGCCTTCATCGGTACCGTGCGGCGTTTGTTGCCGGCTTGCAGCACAAGTTCGCCTTCCAGCGCCAGCAGCAGCGCGGTCATGTCACCAATGGGGGACGCGTTGACGATGTTGCCGCCGATGGTGGCGCGGTTGCGGATTTGCCACGAGGCGTTGTAAAGGTTGTATTCGAGCATCTCCGGAATGATCTTCAATATCTCCGGATGGTACGCAAACGCTTCAAAAGTGGTCAGCGCGCCAACGTGCACTTGCCTCTTCTCGACCGAAATGCCTCTGAGTTCCGGACGCAGATTCAGCACCTGCACGTTTGTCTCGGGCAAGGCTTCTCCCTGCTGCACATAAATATCCGTGCCCCCGGCAACGAAATAATCGGGAGTGTCTTTGCCGTTGGCAGACTCAGGTTGCGGTATTTTCTTCAGGCGCGCCGGAATGAGCTTGAAATACGCCGGCAGAGCGCCAGCCGCCACCAATCCGCCGACGTGCTCCCGCTGCGTCGGGCCGTTGGCAGAACCGGTCTCTTTGCCAAACTGCTGGATGAGCCTCTCCCCGGCCCGCAGCAAAGAAGCGTAGCCCGTGCAACGGCACAGGTTCCCGCCAAGCGCATATTTAATGCCCTCACTGTCCAGATTCGATCCGGCGTGAATCAAATAGCCGGTAAGCGAAACCACGATGCCAGGCGTGCAGAATCCGCACTGACTGCCACCCTCATCCACGATTGCCTGCTGAACCGGCGTGAGCGCTGCCATATTCAGTCCTTCCACCGTCACCAAATGCTTGCCGTGCAGCTCGCCAACCGGCATCAGACAGGACGTCACCGGCTTGTACTCGACCCGGCCGCCTTGCAACTCACCCACCAAAACCACGCACGCGCCGCAATCGCCTTCTTTGCAGCCTTCTTTGGTACCAACCAGCCGCTCCTCTTGTCGCAGATAGTCGAGCACAAGCGTGCCGGGCGCAACATTTGCAGTGGTCTCTCGGTCGTTTAATATGAAGTGTGTTCGTGACGACATCGGGCAATAGCCGTAGGTGAAGATGTATGTGGTCCGCAAAGATTCTGCGAATTGTGAGCAATGATTGTTAAAAATATATCAAATACCTGCTTCAAAAGCAATAGAAATACCCATCCAACTGACCAGCAGTTTGAAGCTGATCAGCCCAACGTTTTCATTGCATTTGAATTATTTTTGGGGTTACTTAAAAATTGACGCTCACTTTCCACAATTGTGTTCGTCGCGGTCAATTTTCAAAAGAAGACAAGAAACGGCAAAACCGGTTTACTTCGTGGGCAGATTGCCGCCTTAAATCTGCCTTGATTTCGCTGCTTTAAACTGTGCTCTTACAATCGCTTAAGAAATCCGCAATCCATCCGCGTTGACGATATTCTTACGTGGGATGCAGTATGACGGCGACTGTTGCCGGCGGAATCGTTTCATCTCTAGCTCGTGTTCATTTTCTAATTTGATCCCATGTCAAAACTGAAACAAAGAGTGTATTTTGTTACATTGCCAGCTCTGTTGGCGATCATTTTGGTTCTGCCGGTACGGGTTCCCTACACGGTAAGCGCACCCGGCAAGGTGCTGGCCGCGCGTGAGTGGATCGTTATCCGGCAAACCGATGGCAGACTGATGTCCATACTGGTCGACCACAAACGCGGTGTGCACCGGAGCTATGCGGTCTCACAGTTTGAAAGAGGGGATGCAGTGCAATTCAACCTGCGTGACCATCTGACGGCAGGAGCACGGGTAGTAGCAGGCGACACCATCGGGGTGATCCATTCAAACCAGTTTGAATATAGCCTCGTTGCGCTCGAAGGCGAGTTGGCCGAGGCAATGGCCTCACTCGAACTTTCAACCAGCGGCGAAAAGGAATCGGTGGTTGCAGAGGCCGAGCGCAAAGTCAGATTTGCGACAAAAGCGCTGGAAGAGCAGCAGAGAATAGCCACCCGGCTGGATAGCCTTTACCACCGAAACCTGGTCTCGAGAGAAGAGTATGAGATCGCTGCCGACGAGAAGGAATTGCGCGAAATTAAGGTGGCCATCGCGGAAGCGCAGTTGCAGTCCGTGACCAGCGGTGCAAAGTCGGAGCAAATCGCGCTGATTCAGTCTCGAATTCGGGCGCTGAACAATGAGATCGCCACGCTGCGCAGACGGTTGCACCACTTCACGCTGATTTCACCGATTTCCGGCACAGTCAATCAGGTCTTTTCGGCGGACACGATGCTGGTTATTTCGGACACGACTGAGTTCGTGGTGTTGATGCCCATCGATTGGCGGCAGCGCAAGCATTTGAAGATAAACGACGTGGTGACATTCAGCGCACGCGATGTGCCGCAGCTGCCGGAGGGGAGGCTGGTCAACATGGGCCTGAATGTTCGCGCACTGAACGGCAGGCCCATGATGCTCGTGACCGCCAGCATTCCAGGCAGTACTACAGCCGAACTGGCGCCTGGATTGATTATCGACTGCACTGTGGCATGCGGCAATATCAAACCAGGCGAACTTTTGTGGCGTTTTGCGAGATCCCTTTTTAATTGATGCGTCTAGAATACAAATTTCTTATCGAAAATGATCGTCTTTCATCTCTGAGGTCGGACCTGGCACCCTTTGTGGAAGCAGACACATTTGCGCAGGCGCGCAGCCCTCAGCAGTACGTTGTCAGAAGTATTTACTTCGACACGCACGACCTCGAGTGCTACTTTCAGAAAATCGAAGGCATTCCTGTGCGGCGGAAACTACGGATTCGTGGCTACAACGAGCTGGACAAAACGAGCGTTATTTTTCTGGAAATTAAGAAAAAGTATGGCAGCGCGACCATGAAATTCAGGTCCCCTTTGCATTACGGGAATCTCGACAAGCTGCTGCAAACGAACGCGGTTGAGCGCTACGTCATTTCAGAAAATGGCAGTCAGGAGCCCATCGATAATGGCCGCCGCTTCCTGTATCATCTGATGAGAAAGTCCTTAAGACCGACTGTGTTGGTCGTTTACGACCGCGAACCTTATTATTGCAAATTCAACCCCCACCTCAGGATCACGTTTGACAAGAACTTGCGCCACAGAATTTTCCCCACCACGCAATGTTTGTTTAACGACACTGGCCTGAAGGCTTCGCTTGCCAACCACTTTATTCTGGAAATCAAATTCACTCTCGGCTTTCCGGATTGGCTGCAATCGATCATCCGCCGCTACGACGTGACGCGGCAAGCACTGTCGAAATACACCATCTGTCTGGACCAACATAGCTGTGCCAAACCGCTGACGAGAACCAAAAATCGCATACTATCGCAATCTCTACTCTGAAGAACAAGTAAGGAACCGTGAGGAAATATGCTGCAAGAATTTCAGAACATTCTTCGTCTTAACATCACACTTGCCGAAATCATCGGTAATCTGCTGATCGCGTTTCTGTGCGGCCTTGCAATTTCGTGGCTCTACCGCAAACTCTACCGCGGCCCGGGCTACTCAGTCGCCTTTGTGAACGGCCTGATCATTCTGGCGATGATAACGGCGGTCGTGATCATGGTGATCGGCAACAACCTGGCGCGCGCTTTTGGTCTTGTTGGCGCCATGTCGATCATTCGATTCAGAACCGCGGTGAAAGACACGCAGGATATCATCTTTATTTTTTTCGCCCTCACGATCGGCATGGCTGCGGGAGTTGGCATTCACAAACTCGCCATTGTCGGCACCCTTTTTGTCGGTGCGGTTTTTTATGTGCTCAACAAAACAAACATGGTTGCGCCGCAGCAAAAGGAGTTTCTGCTGCAATTTAACGTTTCGGCCGACGGCCAGAGCGAGGATGCCGCCTACCTGCCGGTGCTCAAACAATACTGCCGCCACTCCAAACTCATCAACGTCAAGACCATCAGCATGGACGATTCTCTTGAGCTCTCCTACTACGTCAAACTGAAAGACGAAAACAAGAATGCCGACCTGGTGCGGGAAATCAAAACGGTTTCCGGCGTGAAACAGGTCAATCTATTCTATGACGACGAGCAATTCTAAATATGACGAGCCGGGTTTTCAAAACCAAACTTTTGTCTTGCTTATGGCTTTGCCTTTCTAACCCGGTCAGTGCTTCCGATCCTGATACAGCCAAACACCTGGAACTGATTTCGACGCATCCCCTGCAGATTCCGGAGCCCTCGGGACTCGCCCTCGATACTGGTGGCTGTCATCTGTGGACCGTCAGCGACCGCACCAACAGAGTTTACAAGATCGACCTGTCCGGCGCCACCCTCGACTCGCTGCTTTATGTCGGCGAGGATCTGGAAGGCGTTGCGCACAATAACACTGACGGCACGTTGTGGGTTGTGGAAGAAAAGAAGCGAGAGATTGTGCAGTTAGACACACTCGGCAATGAGCTGCTGCGCCGGCACATCCCGGTCAAACAGAAGCGTGCCAACAAGGGGTTGGAAGGAATCACGTTCAACTCCAAAACAAGGACATTGTTCGTGGTCAACCAAAAATCGCCAAAGCTGTTGCTCGAGATTGACACCGATCTCACCCTGCGAAACGAACACAAGCTCACGTTTGCCAAAGACTACTCTGCCATCGCCTACGACGAGGGAACCGACCTGCTCTGGATATTGAGCGACGCCTCGCAGGCGCTCTGGCAATGCGATCTGGCCGGCCAGGAAATTGTAAAATATATCGTCGATGTGAAGAAACCGGAAGGCCTTGCCATAAACGCAGAAAAGAAGCTCCTGTATCTGGTAAGTGATTCCGATAGTGAATTGTATATTTTCAAACTGCCCGAATAGCAATTTCACACAGACACAGAAACCGCACAATATTAATTTTTTTTACATTATCACTTTGTTTTCTATTATCAAATAAGAGTCCATTTCTTTTGGTCTGGCGCACCGCTGACCCGAATTGAGCTGTTCGCTCTTAGTAATCGTGCTTCTTACAACGTTATTGCTGACCATTCTACCCTTATTTCCAAGCCTCTGCCCCTAACCTCTGCCAAATGATGGAGGCTATTCAATAATTGCTGCTTATGCTTTTTTTATCTCAGACGCTATTTTTATAGAAGTACGGGACTCCACAGTTGTCGACTCCCTTGAGATGAGTCTTGTTCAATATCTCAAACCAAAAATAGTGCCGGATACGACTGTTTTCTCTATTGACAGCACCCTTGGTTTACCATAGAAATAACGAATTTATTGGATAGGGAGGTTTGTGGTCCAAAACTGATCCGAGAGCACCAGTTATGGCTGACTGCTTAAATAGTCGTCCATGATTCTATCTAAATATTTTTTATCAAATTGCTTCATTCCAGCTTCTATAAGATAGTATGAATATTGTCATGAATATTGAAAAGATGTCTGTTTTTTTAAAACGATTTCTTAAAAGTTTTATGGCGTAATTAATACGCTCACTCACCCGCGTTTCGGTAAATATAGATTTTGACTTATTTTGACTAATTTCAGCAATCGACCATTCTTCTAAAAATCTTCAGCGCAAGACTATTTGATACTTCTTTGATTGCACTATTGTCTGGGATGATATTAATTTGAAATATTGTATTCTTTCATCTTGCGCCACAGGGTCGTCCGGCCAATACCAAGAATTCTGGTGACCAGATCGTAGTTCCAATCGTGTTCCTCCAGGGTAGCGGCGATGTGGCGTCTTTCCAGATCTTTGAGAGAAAGATCGCCGCCAGGATGACGATTGTTGCTGGCCGGCGCCGCCCCCAGAATGGCGGGTGGCAGATCCTCAACAGTCAACACCTGGCCGGAGGAAAGCGCGACCGCACGCTCGATGGCATTCTCAAGTTCACGAACATTGCCCGGCCAGTGGTACCTTTTCAGCTTTTTATCGGCTCCCTCGTCAAGTCCGTACACGGTCTTGTGTGTCACATCTGAATATTTCTTAACGAAGAACTGCGTCAGCGGCAGGATATCCTCTCTCCGGTCTCGCAATGGCGGCACGGTAATCTGGATCACATTCAAACGGTAGAACAGATCCTGGCGAAACGTCCCTTCCTCCACCATTTTTTCGAGATCCCGATTTGTTGCCGCGAGAACACGAACATCCAGTTTGCGCGTCTCATTACTGCCAACCGGCTTGATCTCCCCTTCCTGCAGAAACCGCAGCAGTTTGACCTGCGTGGCTTGTGAGGTCTCGCCAATTTCGTCTAAAAAAATCGTTCCCTGATCTGCTTCTTCGATGAGACCTTTTTTGTTGCTGGTCGCGCCCGTGAATGAACCCTTCACGTGACCAAAGAGCTCACTTTCCAGCAGGCCCTCCGGCAACGCCCCACAATTGACCGTAACAAAAGGCTTCTCGCTGCGGCCGCTGTGATCGTGAATGGCCAAGGCCACCAACTCCTTGCCGGTCCCGCTTTCACCATCGATCAACACGGAAATATCTGTTTGAGAAATCCTGGCAATAAGCTCTAAAATTTTCTGCACCGCATCGCTCTTGCCGATGATGTTGCCGAAGCGGTACTCGTCGCTTGAGTTGACCCAGTCGAAAAAGTCGTCGATCTCCTTTACAACCAGTCTGTTTATGATCCGAATAACCTTCTGATACTCCCGCAAGTTCGCCTCGACAATCCCGTGCAGGTCATTTCGGTTGTAGGCGTAAACATTGTAGAATTTTGAAAAATCCGGCTGCTTCGTCGCTGTTTCGCCGCCTTCGAGCAGGGTAACCCAGAGCAACGGCGCATTGTTGCGCGTGCTCATCACGCGGGATAGATCATGCTCAACTATCAGATCTAACATTTCCTGATCGAAGAGGAGGACCAGGTCTACCGAACGAAGCATCTGCCCCAGACCGTCTCGTGAAACCATCTTGCCGTGAAACTGATCACACATACCGCGCACGCTTTTTCGGCCGGCGCCATTCAAGAAGAAAACCTCTCCAATATTGCGGGCAACGAGCCTTTGCAAGAATGGTTCGCACTCTGCCGAGTTGCCGGCCACAAAAACCGAATGCCCCTTCAGATCACCAAAAATCTTCTGTGCCAGATCCGACACAACCAGCTCCGGCGACACAGCCTTCTTTTGTAAATTGAATTCAATTCGTGCTTTCTCTGCCAACCAGAGGCCGCGTTGATACAGCCTGTTGAAATAGGGGCCTATCAAACCCGTCTCACGGGCTTGCAGAAAATCGGTTCTGAACTCGTGTATGTGGCCCTCGACCTCACCAGCTTCGTTCAACCCCATGGCGCGATTGAGGAACCGTTTAACCGCCACTGCCCCTTCTGCGCGATAAGCGCGCGCTTCCACATCCGCAAGTGACAACCCCAACGCTTTCTGCACCGCCTTAACAAACGTTGCCTCGAAGCCGTCCCGGTCGCTCAGCCGGATAAAAGATTCCACACACGAATCCAGCCGGGTCAGCAGCATTTCCTCAACAGAAATGCCATCGGAAACAGACCGAATGAAATGCGAATCTATTTTCAAATCGCAGTCAGCACGAGACTTTGCGTCCATGCGGACGCCGCAAGAAAAAATAGGCATAATGATTACTGAAAATTATGAATCTTCGAGAAGAACGTCGTCACAATGATGAATGAGAATAGCAGCCAGTTAAAGCCGACCACAGACACGATGGCGGCACGTTTGCCCTGCCAGCCAATCGACTTTCTGGTGAGGAAATGCACCAGGTAAATACCCCAGGAAACCACCACTGCCAGGAGTTTCGGATCCAGCGCCCACTTTCCTTCCCAAACATCAGCCGCCATGTAGAAACCCATCCCAATTCCGATGGTGACGATCACCAGTCCGATATTTACCGCATGGTTGCTCAGGTTATCGAAAAATTGCAGAGACGGCAGTCTCTCGAAGAAAATGCCAAGCCGCTTGGACTGCATCTCCCTCGACAGCAGGATGTACATGACGCTGGTGATGAAGGAAATAGTAAAGGCCGCATATGCCGAGATCATCAACGCAACGTGCACCTCGAACATCATCCCTGAGAGAATGGGATTTAGCGGTTTATCAACGTCGATGAACGAATTTGATATGAACTGCAACAGCAGGATCACAGGCAAAAAGAAGACCCCCATAGTCATTTCGTGCAACCTGACCTCCAGCACCAGGTAAACCACGACAAAAAACCAGGCGGATGAAGCAAGAACCATGAAGGTGTTTCCCACCGGCAGATGTCCGGTCAGAAAGGTCAACATCGCAAGGTAGATTGTGTGGGTGGACACCGCCACGAGCAGCCAGCGCCGGATCTGGAGAGCGAGCGCCTCGCTTTTCTCTTTGAAATAACGCAGGTAGTTCCAGAAAGAGACCGCATACAACAGCAAAACAAGCCAGGAAAGCAAGTACGTCAGTTCTTTCACGATGGAATCATCCTCACATAGTGAATCTTCGCCATTTTCATTATGAAAATAATAAGAAAACACTTGGTGAAAAGCAAGTATAAACGGTGTTTCATTTAGAAAAACAACACAAAATCCGCAAAAAATTTTCCATGGGGTGAGCGTAATCACCGGAATGGAAACGACCGGAGGCTAAAAATAATTATATTGATCTTGCAGACAAATTGCTGTACATTCAGCGTTCGTTTTGCAGAGCAGAATTGATCGAAAATTGGGAGAAGAAACTGGTTAATAAAGCCTGGATCGACGCCAGACACCCCATGTGCAATAAAAAACTTTGGGGACTTACGCTGCTGGAAAGAAACATTAGAGAGCTTGCCGAACTGGGAATTCAGCAATTCGTTATTTTGACGAACGGTCAAACCGACCCACAGGCACACTACTCGCAGGGACTGCCGCCGGCACTGTCCGTCGTTTATGAAGCAGCGGGGCTGCAAAGCGCTCTGTCCTCATTGCAGAAAACATTGCAAGAAGACGCCTCGCCAATGGTTGCCATCGAAGGGAATGCCCTGAACGACAAGCGTGTACTCGCACAATTGCTGGCCTGTGACACGTCCTGTACTGTGCGCTCTCCCAATGGCGTCAACGCAGCCTGTGCGGCTGTGTTGCGCTCGCAACAAGCTGCCAACCTAAGCGGGGACAGCCTCACAGGCTTCTTGAAAAACACCGGGAATGATCCGGCATTCGCAGCGCTCGACCTCTCCGAATTCGATACCTACGTAAAGAGCCTGCGCAGGAATATCTTGCCGTTTCTGCTGCTGATTGAAGAACCCGCACACTTGCAGGAGGCGGACAGATACCTGCGCCAGACGGTTCACAAAGGCACCAACGATTTTGTCGCGAGCTACATTCATCCGCCGCTGGAGTTTGCCATCACCCGCCTGGTGTCAGGGACTTCAATCACCCCGAATCAGATCACACTGGCCGGGATTGTGATTTCTGCCATCACGGTTTATTTGTTCGCAACAGGCCAGTTGCTGGCCGGCATTGTACTCGCCGCCACCAAGGGCGTCCTGGACGGCGTGGACGGCAAGCTGGCGCGCCTGAAGCTGCAATTCAGCAAAGCCGGCGACCTGCTCGATCACATCAGCGACACGGTTTTCGACGCCCTCTGGTACCTGGCGCTGGGCTGGCACTTTTCGGGCGGCGACCCTGCCTCCACAGCGGCTACCTTTACCTGGATCCTGTTTATTTCCTACTGGGTAGAGCGCATCGTGCCCGGCGTTTTCAAGAAGCTGCACGGCCGTGAAATTTACGACTACGCCGGTATCGACCGGTTCATGCGGCTCATAGGTAGCCGGATGAACAACAATGTCTGGGTGATGCTGATCGGCATCATTCTTGGATTTGCAAAAGAGACTTTCTACCTGGTAAG
>Ga0114948_10000981_pt1 | contig 12005 bp, 12 predicted proteins | sample CR04metaG_FD_83877 | JGI IMG/M metagenome (GOLD analysis project Ga0114948, IMG submission 83877) | Deep subsurface microbial communities from Mariana Trench to uncover new lineages of life (NeLLi) - CR04 metaG | ecosystem: Environmental > Aquatic > Marine > Ocean trench > Sediment | place...
AATCAGAAGTTCCCTAAACATGCGGGTACTGATTGCCATATTGCTGCTTATATTAATCCTTCTGCAATTCAAACTGTGGATCGGAGAGGGTGGCTTTCGGGAGGTCGGCCGTCTTGAACAACGCGTCAATGCCCAAACGGAGGAAAACCTGGCCTTGCTGCAAAGAAATAATGCCTTGCACGCCGAGGTGGAAGACCTGCGCGAACGGCTGGGCGCAATCGAAGAACGCGCGCGCAATGAACTGGGATTGATCAAGCAGGACGAAGAGTTTTACCAGGTTGTACCCGCACCGCCGGAAAACGGCAAGCGGGGAGGATAATGTCTTCAACCGTCGTTCACGCATTGATTCCGGCGGCCGGCCGGGGCGCGAGGTTTGGCGGCTCAGTGCTCAAGCAATACCTTTCTATTGCCGGCAAGCCGGTACTGTCTCACGCGATCGATGCGGTTAACCATTACCCTGAAATCTCGGGCATCACCGTGGTGCTGGGCAAGGAAGATAAATTGTTTGGGGAATTGATCGATGCTGAACTAACCGGAATCAATGTCGTTATGGGTGGTGAATCACGCGCAGAATCCGTGATGAACGGTGTGAATGCCATTCGCCGTGACCATCCGGAAACCAATTGGGTATTGGTGCACGACGCAGTGCGACCGTGCCTGCCGCGTGCCTGCTTCGACAGCCTGTTGGAAAAAGGACTGGAATGCCCCGATGGCGCCATCCTGGCCATACCCGTGCAGGACACGCTGAAACAGGCGGGCGATACCGGTCGTATCAGCCAGACCATAGACCGGGGGCAACTCTGGGCCGCACAAACGCCACAATTGTTTCCACTTGAGCGCCTGGCAGGCGCGTTGGAATCCACGCTCGAGGCCGGTGATGCGCCGACAGATGAAGCGGACGCGATGGAACGCACGGGTGCGCGGCCATTGCTGGTGATGGGTTCGCCGGCCAACATCAAGATCACCTTGCCTGACGACGTGGCGATTGCCGAGGCATGGATTGCGCGCATGAATGCGAAAGAGGCTCCGGAATGAAACCATCCAGCGATTTGGGCGCTACGGTGCATGGGCAGAATTTCCGCATCGGCCAGGGCATGGATGTACATGCCTTTGGTGCGGGAGATCACGTCATTCTTTGCGGCGTCCGAATTCCCCACAGCGCCGGTCTGGATGCCCATTCTGATGGCGATGTAGCGTTGCACGCCCTGTGTGACGCCTTGCTGGGAGCCGCCGCACTGGGCGACATTGGCCGGCATTTTCCGCCGGATGAGCCCCGCTATGCGGATGCCGACAGCCGGGAATTAATCCGCGCGGTGATGGCGCTCCTTGATAATGCCGGTTGGGCCGTCAACAACGTTGACCTCACGCTGGTGTGCGAGACGCCTCGCATCACACCGCACGTGGAAGCGATGAAAAAGCATATCGCCGAGGACCTGGCGGTCGACCCCGCGGCGGTGTCGGTGAAAGCCACCACCACCGAAGGCCTGGGCTTTTGTGGCCGGCAAGAAGGAATCACTGCACTGGCCGTCGTTTCCCTGACTGCCTGCTGACTGTCAGAATTCAGCACACGCATGACTAGCTACCGCTTGAAAGGCACTTCGGGCGCCGTGCTCAACCAGACCTTTCGCCTGTCGGATCGTTTAGTGATCGGAAGGGCGGATGACTGCGATATCTGTATCGACCACGAGGGTATGGCCGCACACCAGGCGGAAGTCGTGTTGACCAGCGAAGGCAAAGTCAGGGTGCGTGACCTGGGTTCCGGCAGCGGAATACGTGTTAACGGTGAAAAAATTATCGAATCCACATTCGCCGGCGGTGATGAACTCCAGGTCGGAAACTGCCGACTGATGCTGCAGGCGCCAGGCTTGCGCCCCGAACGTGTTCTGGCCGGCACGGCGATGCGGCCACCGATCGTGCACTGGCCGTGGTTAATCGCGCTGGCGACCGGGGCGGGCGCCGTACTGGCATGGGAAAACGGTTACTTTAACTGGCTTGTTGGCTTTTTCGGTTGTTGAGACCAATCCGTATTCAACAGGCCGGGCATCACGCTGTCCTGCCATCGACCGTACACATACCAGCGTTCGCGGAACAGTCCTTTTGAGTCAAAGTGCATGCGCATCAACCAACAGGTTCAGGACGAGATTGGGCTATTATCCCCGTGTGCGAAGACTCCGCAAGCGGTAAGCTGATCACATGGAAATAATTCAGGGAAAATACCGGCCCCTCGAACTATTGCGTTATGCAGGACTGTTCACCTGGTTCTGCACGGTCGTTGCATTGATTGTCATGCCGATGCTGCGCGATACACCTTTGCCGCAGACCCAATACACGACCTGGTGGGCGCTGCAGGTTTTGTACGGGGTGGTGTACTGGCACCTGACCTGGCGTCTTTCCAGCCTTAGCCTGACACCCCTCAGGCTGATCTACCTGCTGTTGTTGACCGCATGTGCACTCGGAATCAGCGAAGTCAGTGAAACCGCATGGGGCGGAATCCTGCTTCTGATTGTTGCCAGCCTGCTGCCATTCATGCTTTCCACAATTCCGGCAACGATCTGGTTGATCTTTCAGAATATTCTGCTGGCGCTGATTATCAACCGCATTCCGGAGGTCGAATTCACCGATGCGGCGCTGACCGCAGGATTATTTCTGGGCATTTCACTGTTTGTGTTTATCAGTTCGGTTGCCGCCCTCAGGCAAAACGATTCGCGCGACCAGTTACGCAGGGTAAACTCTGAACTGATGGCGACCCAGGCGCTGCTCGCCGAGAACACGCGGATTACCGAGCGCGTACGCATTGCACGGGAATTGCACGACCTGGTTGGACATCACCTGACGGCGTTGACGCTGAACCTGGAGGTGGTCACCCACCTGATCGATGGAAAAGCGCTGGAACATGTGACCCAGGCGCGTTCCCTCGCGAAATTGCTGCTGGCGGATGTCCGGGAAGTGGTCAGCGATATGCGCCGTGGAGACCAGGTCAATCTCTCGAAAGCCTTGCGAACACTGGTGGGCGGTGTGCCGGAACCGCGTATCCACCTGGATCTTCCATCGGACATGGTGATGGTTGACCCGCAACGGGCGCACCTGTTGTTGCGCTGTGTGCAGGAAATCATGACCAACAGCGTGCGCCACGCGCGGGCGCAGAATCTCTGGATTCGCCTTTCTGTGGCCCAGGGTGGCGTTGCCATGAGCGCACGGGACGATGGTCGTGGGGTGAGCAAGGTGCAGGTCGGCAACGGCTTGCGAGGCATGAATGAAAGATTGACTGAGCTTGGCGGCAAACTGGAAGTAGAATCACAAAAAGGCGCAGGCTTCACGCTGCATGCCTGGATTCCGATGGAGGCAATATGAACATTAAGGTCATGCTTGTTGATGACCAGAACCTGGTCCGCAAAGGCGTTCGGAGTCTTCTGGAACTTTCAGAAGATATAGAAGTGGTGGCGGAAGCGCGCGACGGCACCGAAGCCATTGACATGCTGCCGGAGGTGAACCCGGATGTGATGTTGCTGGATATGCGCATGCCCGGCCTGTCCGGAGTCGATGTCCTGCGCCGGTTGAAAGAGAGCGACCAGCTTCCGCCCACCATCATCCTGACGACTTTTGATGATGATGACCTGGTGCTGGCCGGCATCCGCAATGGCGCCAAGGGATACCTGCTCAAGGATGTTTCCCTGGAAGAACTGGTCAACGCAGTCAAGATCGTCAACGATGGCGGATCTATTGTGAAGCCCGCAGTCACCGAGCGCCTGCTGCGCGGTTTGGAGAATCTACAAACCAGTTTTTCAAGTCTCGATCGGCCCGATCCCCTGACAAGCCGCGAAACCGAGATACTTCGCCTGATGGCGGGTGGTTACAGCAACAAGGAAATTGCCAATTCGCTGGGTGTCGCAGAAGGCACGGTAAAGAACCACGTCTCCAATATCCTGTCCAAAATGGGCGTGCGGGACCGCACACGGGCGGTGCTGAAGGCATTCGAACTGGGATTTATCTGAGCGCGACAGGAAAGCAGCTACGAACCCCGCAGCATGCGGAATCCACGTATTGCGATGATGATATAGAACAGGCCCACAAAGATGAACGCAGGGTATTGAACAACGCCAATGACGACAAATGTCATGCCGACAATAAACATTGCCAGCGGCTGCGCTTTATTACCGTACCCACGGATCGCCCTTTTCACCACACCGGCGCCTCGGTACTCATCAATATCACATTGGAAGAGTACCCACTCATGAAGCCTTTTCCAGGTAATCAAAGCGACGCTTCAGATTTTCCTTGCGATCGGTGACGATTCGCTCCAGGGTCTCTACGCGATCACGCAGATCGCGGTCCAGTTGATCCAACTGCTGTTGCAACTGGTCCAGTTTTTCGCTGTTTTCGTTTTCACCTTCATGCTCATACTTTCTGCGGCGAGCGCCACAAAAAATTGCCGCAATGGAAATCAATGCAATGGCTGTCCACATGCTCATGTTCATTCCCTCCAGCTGATCGATAGTTTAAAAATAAGGGCGCAAGCGGTAAATAACCAGTGAAAGAAGTCACAGTCTGTTTCAAAATGGCCCGCAATAGGCAATTCTGAGATTATTGGAAGTCCATGAATAACACCTTGGCGTTCTATAATTTATATTCACGATGATATCGGAACCAAGCACACAGGCTGTTGTCTCCATTTTCGCTAATAATGAAGCATCCAGGGATCCGTGTACGGCATGATCGAAACTCAATCACTGTGTAAAAATTACGGTCGTTTTACTGCGGTTGATCATCTGACTTTTAGCGTCAATCCCGGCCAGGTACTCGGTTTTCTGGGGCCAAATGGTGCTGGAAAGTCCACCACCATGAAGATGTTGACCGGTTTCCTGGCGCCAACGTCAGGGACTGCACGCATCCATGGACACGATATCGTCAGAGATTCGCTCGCGGCACGTAAAATTATCGGGTACCTGCCGGAAGGTGCGCCCAGTTACGGTGAAATGACCGTGGCCCGGTTTCTTGATTTCATCGCCCGCGCACGTGAAATTGAGCCCGTTTCACTCGTCGGCGCGATCGGCGCGGTGGTTGAGAAACTTAATCTTGCACAGGTTCTGCAGCAACCCATTGAAACACTTTCCAAGGGATTTAAAAGACGTGTGGGACTGGCGCAGGCCATCATTCATGACCCCCCTGTGCTGATTCTCGATGAGCCGACTGATGGACTCGACCCGAACCAGAAGCACGAGGTCCGGCTTCTGATACAACAGATGGCCAGTGACAAGATCATCATCATTTCCACCCATATTCTCGAAGAGGTCGAGGCCGTGTGTAATCGCGTGATGATCATTGCCCATGGAAAGTTGCTTGCCGATGACAGCCCGGCCGGCCTGATCAACCGCTCCCGATACCACAACGCGGTCAGCCTGGTGGTGGAGGAAGCAGAAAAAGTGGCAAGCATCCTCAGTGAACTGCCGCAGGTGGCGAAGGCAGAGTTGAACGAGGGGGAATTGACGGTATTTCCAGCCACCGACGGTTTGCTCGAAGCGGTTTCCAGGGCGGTCGTGGAGCATCAGTGGAATGTCTCGGAACTGAGGCTGGAAGCGGGTCGTTTCGACGAGGTTTTCCGCGAGATAACGCAAGGAGAATCGGCCTGATGAATGCAGTGCTCAACTTGATGCGCAGGGAATTCAACGGCTACTTCGCCACCCCGGTGGCGTATGTGTTTATCGTCATTTTCCTGGTCATGAACGGCGTATTTACCTTCTACCTGGGTAACTTTTACCAGCGCGGCATTGCTGACCTGGACCCGTTCTTTCGATTCCATCCATGGTTGTACCTTTTTCTGGTGCCGGCAATCTCAATGAGGCTGTGGGCCGAGGAACGAAAATCCGGCACCATCGAGTTGCTGCTGACCCTGCCGTTCACGCTTTGGCAGGTCGTCATCGCCAAGTTTCTGGCCGCCTGGCTGTTTCTTGGCCTTGCGCTGGTTCTCACCGTTCCGGTCTGGCTGACCGTCAATTATCTGGGTGCGCCGGACAACGGCGCCATCCTGGCCGCGTACCTGGGCAGTTGGTTAATGGCCGGCGGATTCCTGGCCATCGGCGCGTGCATGTCGGCGCTGACGCGCAACCAGGTGGTTGCCTTCATTCTCAGCGTGGTGGTCTGTTTTGCATTCATGCTCAGCGGCCTGCCCATGATCATGAACCTGTTCAGTGGCTGGGCGCCACAAGTTGTTTTGGATGGTATAGCCAACCTCAGTTTCCTGGCGCATTTTGCAGACATTTCCAAGGGTGTGATAGACCTTCGGGATCTTGTTTACTTCGCCCTGGTCATCACTTTCTTCCTGGTCTCCAACATGATCGTTCTTGAACTGAAGAAGGCGGACTGATGGATCAGAAGCATCGCAATCTCTATTCGACTGGATCAATTATCTTATTGGCTTTCCTGTTTGTCGCACTGGTCATATTGTCCGATGTCCTGCTGCAGGGACAACGCCTGGACCTGACCCGGAACAAGCAGTACACGTTGAGCGAGGGAACGCTGAATATACTTTCCAAACTGGAAGAACCGGTTAATATTTACCTGTTTTTTTCCGAGGAAAGCAGCCGTAACCTGCCGCAAATTCGCCGCTACGCCCGGTGGGTCGGTGAAATGCTGGATGAGATGGCTGACCACGGCAAAGGCGTCCTGGCCATTCACAGGGTAGATCCGCAGCCTTTTTCAAACGACGAAGACATGGCCGCACAGTTTGGGCTGCAAGCCATTCCAACCGGCGCCGCCGGGGATGTGCTCTATTTTGGCCTGGCCGGCACCAACACACTGGACGATTTACAGCTCATGCCGTTCCTGCAGCCTTCCAAGGAGCAATTTCTCGAATATGACCTGGCCAAGATGATCTCGGGCCTGACACATCCAGAGCAAAAGAAAGTGGGCTTGCTTTCCAGCCTGGAACTGCAACCCGGTTTCGATCCTGCCACGCAATCTGTGCGCGAAGCCTGGACAATCTATAATCAACTGGACCAGCTTTTTGACCTCGAATTGATTCCCGCGGATACCCGGACGTTGCCGGAAAACCTCGATCTTCTGATCCTGCTTCATCCCAGGCAGCTAGCGGACAGCTTACCCTATCAACTCGACCAGTTCGTGCTGGAAGGCGGGCGCCTGGTGGCCTTTTTGGATCCCTTTGCCGAAGCGGACCTGGGCGGAAATCCCGGCGACCCGATGGCGCGTTTCAATGCAGGCAGCAGCTCAACTCTGGATGGCCTCCTGGGAGCCTGGGGCATTCGTTTCGACCCGGCCCGCCTGGTCGGTGACCTCGAATATGCCCTGCAGGTGGGGTTGGGCAATGGCGGCCAGGCTGTCCGTCACCTGGCGATACTGTCTGTGAGCGGGGAAGGCCTCAACAAGGACGATATCGTCAGCGCCGACCTGGAAACCGTGAACTTCTCATCTACGGGCTGGCTGGAGCCGATCGAAGGCGCAAGCACCCAATTCACATCCCTGGTGCAGACCAGCCGCAATGCCGCGCCCTTCGATGCCAACCGCATGCGGTTCTTGTCGAACCCCCTGGACCTGCTAACAGGGTTTCAGGCCACCGGCGAGCATTATTCGCTGGTAGCGAGGATTACAGGCCCCGCTGCGTCGGCCTTTGAATCTGCGCCGGAAGGCTTCGACGCAGCGGATCACATCGCGCACTCGGGCGCGCAGGGCATCAATGTTCTGCTGTTTGCCGACACTGATGTGCTCACCGACCGGATGTGGGTACAAAAACAGAATTTCCTGGGTCAGAGCCTGGTCAGTTCCTTCGCCGATAACGGCAATCTTGTGGTGAACGCGGTGGACCACCTGCTGGGTACGCGGGACCTGATCAGCGTGCGCACGCGTGCGACAACACGCAGACCCTTTGATCGCGTGGAGCGCCTGCGCCTGGCGGCGGAAGCCCAATACCGGGCGACCGAGGAGCGCCTGCAACGGGAACTGGAAGAAACGGAACGAAAGCTGGCGGAAATGCAGTCCTCGCGAAACGATGGTGATCTCACCGTGTTCAGCCAGGCGCAGCAGGACGAGGTGCAAAGTTTCATGGACCAAAGGCTGAAGATTCGCAGTGATTTGCGCCAGGTCCGGCATTCTCTGGACCGCGAGATCGATGCGCTGGGCACGCGGCTGAAGATCATCAATATTGTGCTGATTCCGGTGTTGGTGGTGCTTGCTGCACTGGCTTACGGCCACCTGCGGCGGCGCCGCCGTGAAGGTTCTGTTTAATGAACCGCCGTCATTTTTCCGCGCTGTTAATTGCCGTGATGGCCGTTGTAATTGCGTTGGTGATACTGGTGCCGAGCCGGAGCGGGCACAACTCGATGCCCGTTGAATCACTGTTCTTGCCGGAGCTGGGTGCTCGAATCAATGAAGCCAGCAAGCTGGAGGTGACCACGGCAGGGGGAGCACTGCTCACGACCATTGAAAAGGGGGAGCAACGGTGGACCATTATGGAATTGGATCATTATCCCGCCGATTGGAACCACCTGGGAAATTTACTCGCCGACCTGGCACGCGCTTCGGTGGTAGAACTGAAAACATCGAATCCTGCCTACTTTTCACGACTGGGCGTCGAAGACATCGGCAATGCAGATGCCACCGGAGTGTTGTTGGAAATTCATATTGGTGATCAGGCCTTGGCTGTTGTCGTTGGCAACAAGGCTTCGTCGCGAAACGGCCAGTACCTGCGGCTTGCGGACGACTCGCAGAGCGTATTGATTGATCGTCCCCTGGACGTGCCCCTTGAGCCACTGGACTGGGCGGACGATGAGATTGTGGACATTGCTTCCGCGCTGGTTGCCCAGGTCGAAATTGAACACGCCGGCGGCGAGCGGATACTGGCACGCAAGATTTCGGCATCCGACAGCGACTTCACGCTGGAAAACCTGCCGCAGGGACGGGAGCAACTGTCCAGTTGGTCGGTCAATTCGCTCGCGGGCGTGTTTTCCGGATTGCGCATGGATGCGGTGAAAGCCGATTCGGAACTATCAGCCGGGCCCGCTGATGTGAAAGTTACGGTGCTGATGTTCTCCGGTGTTGAAATCACTGCGGAATTGTTTGAGCGCGAAGAACAGGGCTGGATCAGGATTAGGGCCTCGGCGCCTGTCGCAGCGGATGTCGGCAATCTGGATACTCAAGCAGAGCCGATTGAACAGGATACCGCCAGGACCACGATCAAGACAGCCAATGAGACCGCCAGTGAAATAAATGAACGCACCAACGGCTGGCTTTACCGTTTGCCTGGAACCAGGGTAGATTCCATGAGCAAAACGCTGGAACAATTGCTAAAGCCCCTGGACGAGCCGGTCGACGCAGGGTCATGATCCCCGGATTTCGGGCCAGCGCACTGCTCGGCGGTCTGGCGGGTCTGAGCGGCGTGATCATGGCGGCAATTGGCAGCCATGCGGTGCCCGGCATGGACGATCCGTCAACCATGCGAAGCTGGCTGACCGCAAGCCTGATCCACCTGGTTCATGCGGCCGTGTTGCTGGTCCTGGCCGCAAATTTGAAACATTCGGACAGCAAGATCCTCGGTATTTCGGTTATTTTTTGTGCCGTTGGCACGGCGGTTTTCAGTGGGAGTATTTATATTTCACTGATGATCGGAACGAACGGAACAGGGGGCTGGGCGCCTGTGGGCGGCGTGCTGTTGATGCTCGGGTGGCTGTTGATCATCGTGGATGCAGCGCGAAGCTGACATGCGTCAATGGTCGGGCTGGTTGAGACCTGCCTTAAGGTATATGCTAACCGGGTATATGCTAACCGGGTATATGCTAACCGGGTATATGCTAACCGGGTATATGCCTACTGGCATAAAACCAGCTTTTTAGCGCTGAAAGTCCGAACCATAAACCGGGGGTGTCAATGTCCACGTTCAGCAATACTCTCATCCGTAAAACGCCAATCACCGCCGTGGCGGCACTATTCCTGATCACGACCAGCCAGGCGGCATGGGCAGCGCCAACTGAATTCAACATGCCCGGCCTGAGCGACACCGTAACGGTGTACGAAGACGCGCTGGGCATTCCGACCATCGTCGGCAGCAGCGAAAACGACGTCGCCTTTGTGCAGGGTTTCTACCATGCCAGGGACCGATTCTTCCAACTGGATTTCTTGCGCAAAGTCGGCCAGGGCAGGGTCGCGGAATTGCTCGGCAGCGTTGCACTGGGGGATGATATCCAGTTGCGGACAATTGGCCTGTCGCGGGCAGCGCTGGCGACCTGGCAGGCCATGGACGCGGACACCAAGGGTATCCTGCAGGCCTATTCCAACGGCATAAACGCCTATCTCAACGCCGGCCCGCTGCCGCCGGAATACACGGTACTTGAATTGACTGGCGTCGAACCCTGGACGCCGCTGGATTCTATTGACGCGATCAAGGTCTTTACCTGGAACCTGTCTTTTTCAACCTCTGATATCAACAATACCATCAAACTTGGCACCTACCAGTTTGTCGGCAACCTGGCGGGTTTCGACGGCACCGCGCTGTTTTTTGAAGACACCCACCGCGTTGCACCCGCGGATGGGCGCGCGACCGTACCGGGCTTCCTGGCCAGCATCGGTGGTTTCGGTGGCACGAATCTACAATCCGGCGAAGCAGCAAGTCCGAAGGGCACCCCAGGGGAGGCGCCTGAATATTCAGGCCTGGTTTCTGATTCTACCCTGCGCATGGCGCAAAGCCTGTACCAGAAGTTCAGCGGCCTGGAACGCCTGCAAAATACCCTGACCCATGCATTCAACCAGCGCGGCAGCAATTTCTGGATGGTGAGCGGCGCACACACCGATACGGGTTTTCCAATGATTGCCAATGACCCGCACCAGTCCATGGATGCGCCGGCCCAGTTTGAAGAAATGAACCTGGTCTACAAGACGCCGGATCAGGAATGGTCCAGCTCCGGCATCACCTTCCCGTCGGCGCCCGGGATTGTACAGGGTTGCACAGATTTCCTGTGTTGGGGCAGTACGGTTTCACCCATAGACACAACAGATTTCTTTAATGAACAGGTATTGCTGAATGTATTTGGCATACCGACCCACACCGTGCACAACGGTGTGCCCGAGCCGGTGCAATGGATTTTCCAGTCCTATTACGTGAACCAGGTGGGTGACGGCGTTGCGGACAATATCAACAAGGCGACCGTGGGTTACGATGAGGGCGGCATCTCGATCATCGTGCCGCGGCGCAATAACGGCGCCGTGCTTGATATTGACCTGGAAGCATCCACGGCCCTCAGCTTCGCATGGACCGGTTCCGGGCCCACTGCTGAACTGGCTGCTTTCAGGGGCATGACCCGCGCCGAGAGCATGGAAGAGTTCGTGGCGGCATTGCAGTTTTTCGACGTGGGTTCACAAAATTTTGGCTACGCGGATATTGACGGCAATATCGGCTACTTCCATCCCGCCGAAGTGCCGATCAGGTCGGATTTGCAGGCCGGCACCGTCGGTGGCGGCATTCCGCCATTTATTATCCGCGACGGCAGTGGCGCCCTCAACCATGACTGGATGCCGGTGAGCAACCCGCAGCCTGGCCAGGCTTTGCCGTTTGAAATCCTGCCGTTCAGCGAAACGCCACAAGTGGTCAACCCTGCCTCTGGCTATATTGCAAATGCCAACAACGACCCCATCGGCCTGACGGTGGACAATAACCCGCTCAACCAGTTGCGGCCGGGCGGCGGCATTTACTACATCGATGTGGGTTTTGCCGATGGTTACCGCATGGGCAGGATTGATCGCACGCTGAAAAGCTGGGTGGAATCAGGCGTGCCGGTCACCATGGACGCTATGCGCAGCCTGCAAGGCAACGCGCAGGCCCTGGATGCGGAACTGATTCTGCCCCTGCTGATGCCGGCCTTTGACGGCCTGGTTTTGCCGCCGGAACACCCGATGGCACAGGCGCTGGACGTACTGTCAAGCTGGGATTACAGCCATCCCACGGGCATCGCGGAAGGCTATGATGCCGGTGATGATCCCTTCATGGCCGTAGAGCCGGATGAAAC
>Ga0114948_10000982_pt1 | contig 12005 bp, 9 predicted proteins | sample CR04metaG_FD_83877 | JGI IMG/M metagenome (GOLD analysis project Ga0114948, IMG submission 83877) | Deep subsurface microbial communities from Mariana Trench to uncover new lineages of life (NeLLi) - CR04 metaG | ecosystem: Environmental > Aquatic > Marine > Ocean trench > Sediment | place...
CCATTAATTACTCCTCCTTTCCATAGACTCTTTCTCCCGGTGGCCATTTCGTGATAACAACATCTTTGTAGTTAATGCGCGGTTTGTTGTCGGTGTGAAAGGCAAGTGAATGTTTCAGGAATTTTTGATCATTCCGTTCCGGGAAGTCAGTGCGTTGGTGTGAACCACGGCTTTCTGTCCTTGCCAAGGCGCTATTGGCGATAGCTTCCGCCACGTCCAACATGAAATCAAGTTCCAAAGCTGAGGTTAGTTCCGTATTAAAGGTGAGGCTGCTGTCCTCAATTAATACATTTCCGAATCTCTCCCGTAGTTCATCAATTTTATCACAGGTCTCTTTAAGGCTCACCTCAGTTCGGTAGATTCCGGCTCCGGATTCCATGGTATCCTTCAATTCATTTCTTATGGTGGCAATCCGTTCCTTGCCTCCTGTCTTGCGGATAAATTCCCGTGCAATTCGTTCCTGCTCATCAGTACATTTTTTCTCCACAGCAGCGATGTCCAGATCAGGATTTTCTGCGGCGTACTTAGCCGCTGCCTTTCCCGCACAAGCACCAAAAACCAAAATTTCTGTGAGAGAATTGGAACCAAGTCGGTTGGCTCCATTAATGGATACACAAGCGCATTCCCCGGCAGCAAATAATCCAGGGAGGGAAGTAGCCCCATCCTTGTTAGTATCAATACCGCCCATCATGTAGTGAACCACAGGTAGAACAGGGATGAGCTCATATACCGGATCGATCCCCGCATAATTCCTCGCTAGTTCTCTAACAAAGGGAAGTTTCTTGTCAATTATTTTCTCACCAAGATGTCGGATGTCTAAGTGAACTACGTCACCATAGGGTCCGGGCACTGTCCGACCTTTTTCCCTTTCGGCTACAAAGGCCTGACTTAAACGATCTCGAGGACCTAATTCCATGCTCTTTTTGACAGGGTGCATCGGATCGTGGATATCGAGAGGTTTACCAAGATCGTAATCCTGAAGATAACGGTAATTATCTTTGTTAATTAAAATACCTCCTTCGCCTCGAGTTGCTTCCGTGATTAGGATCCCTGTACCTGGAAGACCAGTAGGGTGATACTGAATAAATTCCATGTCTTTTAGAGGCACGCCAGCTCGGTAAGCCATTGCCATTCCATCCCCCGTTTTGATATTGCCGTTAGTGGTGAATGGAAAAACCCGACCTGCTCCACCGGTACACATGATCACTGCCCTGGCGGCAATCACCCCCACTTTACCGGAGCGGAGTTCGATAGCTGTGGCTCCCTGGCATCTTCCGTTTTCTACCAGAATTTTTGTTGTAAACCATTCGTCAAAACGAGTGATGTTGTTGTATTTGAGAGAGGTTTGGAAGAGAGTGTGGAGCATGTGGAATCCAGTTTTGTCTGCTGCGAACCAAGTTCTCTCAATGCCCATTCCACCGAAGGGACGGACAGCAATTTTCCCATCCGGCTCCCGGTTCCAAGGACAACCCCAGTGTTCCATCTGAGTCATTTCTTTAGGGGCTTCATTCACAAAAAGTTCCACGGCATCCTGATCACTCATCCAATCTCCGCCGGCAATAGTATCCATGCAGTGATCATCAAAAGAGTCGTTCTCTTTTATGACTGCCGCTGCACCGCCCTCGGCTGCAACCGTATGGCTCCTCATTGGATAGACTTTACTTACCACTGCCACACTAAAATTTGGATTGGTTTCCGCGATGGCAATTGCAGCACGGAGACCAGCACCACCACCACCGATTAATAAAACATCAAATTTAAAAGTATTAGTTACGGGCATTAAAATATCCTAAGATCTGACCAACTTCCCAGAGAACAAAACTCATATACATTTCCAAAATTTCAAAGCAGAAAAGGTTCATCATTGAAATAACATTTGCTTATACTAAAAGTAGTTAATTAGTTATATACAGTTAGAGTACGACTTGAAGCTGATAATTTATCTGGAATTACTCAATTCTTAAATTAAACTATTAAAGATTTATAATAATAATAGGTCGCTACGAAAAGTCAATCGTCGTGCTGCAATTGTTAAATACAAAAACTACAAGTTAGTTGATTAGTGTTGCAAAGAATTTCTTTGCTTCAAAATACGAAAATTTAATTAATTATTGAAATTAGAAGATTCCCTCTATTTTGATATATTTATAAATTCTTGGATGCTCTCTTCTAGCAGGCGGTTGAACTCTTTCGGGGCATCCCACATTACAAGATGCCTGACATCCGGGATGATCTTAGCTTTGAATGAAAGAACATAGTTCTTAAATGCCTTCAACGTTTGTTGGATTTTGGTCAGTACTAATTGCTTAAAAGAACTTATCATCTTATTATTTTAGGATTGCTATATAACCATTTTATTCTTATGATGAATTATCACATATTGCTTCCTACAATTTGTGATGTGCAGATTCTAAAGCGTCCTATCTTCAGGGCGCTTTTTATTACCCAAGCCCTAATTTACTACCCAGCATAGCGTAGGTTTGAGGACATTTTATCTCCTGTAAGAACCTTTTTTTCTCGAAGTAATGGTATTGGTGAGGATTGTTGGCATAGCTGATGTGAGCAGTGTTCCATTTTTCCTAATGGGAATTGTAAGAGGTTAAGTTCCCGGATGATCCGGTGGAATGGGTGTGAATGGATTGGGACGGGATATTTTCCGTAACTTATAATTATGTAGAGAATGAATGTAACATTTTAATTTTTGATCTTAGAAAAGTATTGGTTTATCAGACTTCGGGTAAGGAAGTGAAAAAAACTAAATTAAACGAAATTTTGTTGAAACTTAGAAAATTGAGCAACTAGAAACAGAGTTGAGAATATATCGGTAGTAACTATTATTACTATTCATACTAATTTTACTCAATAATTGGCCCAATATCCATTCCCTGGGGATACATAATAAAAGCAATTGCATAAGCGATTATTGATATTATTATTCCATACATAAAAAATGTATAACAATATCTCAGCTGTATATATTTTTTCCCAAGTACCTGCCCTAAAAAATAAAAATCTTTTATCATGTTATCATAAAGATATTCCTTATTATTCATCATTTCTTTCATTCCCCAGCTAAAATCACCGAGATCCATATTATAAAAATTACCGAAGAAAAGAAGATTTGCTTTTTTATTATGAATATCATCCTGTGTGAATGTACCTGATGTTACTTTAGGTCGGGTAACTAAAATTGCAAATATAAGTGCTACCAGACTGGTTAATGTTAAGAGTGCAGTTGGAATAATAAGATGAGGGTTTGTATCCAATTTTCTTATCAAAATACTTACAATAATTGTAAGGACCAAAGTATTTACACTGATCATAATGTTTGCTTTATTATCTGCCATAGAACTGAAGCTGACATGCGTACGCATAACATTGCGGAACATGGTCTCCACTCCCCTGCCGCCTTCTTTATCCAGCTTCTTTTTGGTTTCAACCTTTAGTTTGTCAATTTCGAGCTTTGCTTCTTTTAGTTGAGTATTCTTATTTTTTTTTCTCAGTTTCTTTAGTTGTTTTTCAATCTTGATGAAGTGTATATTTTTTTGTATCCCAAACTTTTCCTTTGCGTAACTTGTAAAGAAATTATGCTGATTTAAAAACTCTAAAGAGATTTCCAGCCACTCCTGATCTGCAAATACTTTTCCACCTCTTTTTTCATATTCCAAACGCAAAAGATCGCCCTTTTCTTCAAAACCCTTCATACCGATATGGCTAAGATCAGCATCACATAGTATTTCTTCCAAATGATTTTTAGGACTTTGAGGCACTTTTGTTATAGTTATTAATGATTCAATTTTCTTAATTTTATCTTCCGGATAATTAATTGATTGAAGAAATTCTTTAACATATCCAACACTTACTTCTTCATGTCCTTTACAAGTTTTAACATAACCCGAATCGTGAAACCATGCTGCTATTATTAATAGTTCCAAATCATCATCACTAACTCCTTCGGCAGCAGCAATCTCTTTAACTGCAGAAACAACTTCTGTAGTATGACTCAGGTTGTGATAAACATTTTCAGGTGGGGCATGTTCGTTAAATATTTTTTGAACATATTGATGAGCTTTGTTTACAATCTCTTTATTCATTTTACTAACCTAAACAAATTGATTACTATTTTTTAAGAGCAAATTAACTATTAAGATAAAGTTAAAAATAAAACAGTTTAAAAAAAGAATCATATTATTATTTTTAGTATTATCCTTGCTCAGTTTTAACTACTTTATTTTAGTGCTAATTAAATATATGATTATCTGTTTAACTATGCAGTGATTATTATCACATTTACTAATAACTTTTACCGTTTAATCCTGCTTATTTATATTTTCATTTATGTCTTTTTCTTTACTTAAAAAGTTCCAAAAGTTATAAATCTTTAGATCGAAATTAAAATTATTCATATAATATATATCACCTAAAAATAAAATGAAAACTTTATATCTCGCAAGGCATGCAAAATCGAGTTGGAAACATCAGGAACTTTCAGATATTGAAAGACCTTTAAACAAGCGAGGTAAAAGAGACGCTCCAATAATTGGCAATCTGCTAAAAGAAAAAAGTGTGAATCCCGATTTAATCATATCAAGCACTGCTGTGAGAGCCCGCGAAACTGCACTAACTATTGCAGAAATAATAGATTATCCTAAAAGTAAAATCTTAATTGATGTAAATATTTACGAATCATCATCATTCGGATTGATAAATATAATACAAGGTTTTGATGATAAATATAATTCTGTAATGATGTTTGGGCACAATCCGGGCTTTACAATGCTAAACAATTATCTTACAGAAAGATTTATAGATAACATTCCAACTTGCGGCGTTGTTGGGATTCGTTTTAATTCATCGTGGAAAAAAATAGAAGGTGCTTCGGGAAAAGAATTCTTTTTTATCTATCCAAAATTATTTGTCAAATAAAATCACAGCATTGGAAAAAGTAAAACCAAACAAAGATATATTTTTTAACAGAGAACTAAGCTGGCTCTCTTTCAATTATAGAGTATTGCAGGAAGCAAAAGATAAAAACATTCCGCTTCTAGAAAGATTGAAGTTTTTAGCTATTTATTCTTCCAACTTAGATGAATTCTTCCGCGTAAGAGTTGCATCATTGCGAAGTCTGCTTGCCCTTAAAACAAAGACTCAGAAAAAACTACAGTTCGATCCTCAAGAACTGTTGGATGGAATAAAGCAAACAGTAAATAAACAGCAGGAAGAGTTCGGCAGGATTTATCGCGAGGAAATTCTCCCCGAATTAAAAAAGAAAAACATTTACATTGTCGATAATAAAAACTTTCCCAAGTCTTCAAAAAAATATTTGCAATCATATTTCTCTGATAAAGTAGTTCCTTTTATCCACACACTTCTATTGGATAAAGATAGACATTCAACATTTCTGCACAACAAAGCATTATACTTTGCTGTATGTTTAACCGAAAAAGTACAACCGAGTAGAAAGAATAAAAATGCAATTGTTGAACATGAATACGCAATTGTAGAAATACCATCTGATAAGCTTGGCAGATTTATTACACTGCCAACAAACAATGGTAAAAATTATGTAATGTTTTTAGATGATGTGATAAAATTATTCCTTCCTGATATTTTTCCTTCTCATAAAATTGTTTCCTGTTATTCAATAAAGCTTACGCGCGATGCTGAGCTTTATATCGATGATGAATTTACGGGGAATTTATTAGCTAAGATTAAAAAAGGGTTATCAAAAAGAAAAACTGGTGTGCCTTCAAGATTCCTTTATGATAATAAAATGCCGAAATACTTCTTAAAATTTTTAAGGGAGACATTAAATCTTAAAAAAGATGATTTGATTGAAGGCGGAAGATATCACAACTTTAATAATTTTTTCAGCTTCCCGAATTTTAATCTTACCAAATTAGAATATGAACCTCTGCCGCCAATAGTAAGCAAGGATTTTGATAAACATAATTCAGTCTTCGATGCTATTTCAGAAAAAGATGTTTTGCTTAGTTTTCCATATCAATCTTACGGCTATGTTGTGAAATTTCTTGAGGAGGCAGCTAACGACCCTGATGTAAAATCAATAAAGATAACTCTATACAGGGTGGCTTCAGAATCGTTGGTAATTCGTTCTTTATTAAAAGCCGTTGAGAATGCTAAAAAAGTTACGGCTTTTGTTGAAGTTAAAGCAAGGTTTGATGAAGAGTCTAATTTTTCTTCAGGTAAAGCGCTGCAAAACGGCGGTGTTAATGTGCTGTATAGTTTCCCCGGATTAAAGGTACATTCAAAGCTCTGTATTATTGAACGAGTTGAAAATGGTAAAACAAACTTCTATACATATTTAGGCACAGGCAACTTCAACGAAAAAACTGCACGTGTTTATTGTGATCATGCATTATTCACTAAAGATAAGCAGATTGCTAATGATGCAAATAATGTTTTTAAGTTTTTATTGAAAAAGGATGACGAACAATCGTTCGATAAATTACTCGTTGCGCCGTTTAATTTACGCAGTACTTTTGTGCAACTAATTGATAGTGAAATTAATAATGCAAGAGACGGTAAAAAAGCAGAGATAACTATTAAGCTGAACAGCATTGAAGACAGAAAGATGATAAAAAAACTTTACGAGGCATCACAAGCCGGAGTAAAGATAAGAATAATAGTAAGGGGAATTTGTTGTTTGATTCCCGGTAAGAAAGAATTGAGTGAGAATATTTCTGTTGTCAGCATAGTGGATAGATTTCTTGAGCATGCAAGAATTTGTGTATTTCATAACGGGGGAGAAAAATTAATGTATGTTGCTTCTGCAGATTGGATGCGGCGTAACTTAAGCAGAAGAATAGAAGTCGCTTTTCCTATTCTCGATAAAAAAATAAAAGCACAGTTACTTAGATTGATTGAACTTCAATTGAATGATAATACCAAAGCAAGAGTTATTGACATTGAGCAGAAGAATAAATATAAAACATCAAGGAGTAAAAAGAAGATCAGATCGCAATATGAGATTTATGAATTTATTAGAAGTTTGAATTAAATTCATTCCCACTTCCATTTTTCCGGGTTCCATTTCTTTTCCTCGTTATTTATAAAAATTGGCTCAATAAATACTTTCAGTTTTGAAATTATATCCGAAAAAGTATCTTTTTTTTTCAATCCAGTTCTATTTATAAATGCAGACCACATATCCTGTTTAACTTTTTCATTTTTAAATTCATAACTCAAAACATAGTTTCTGTTCTGTAAATTCGTGCCCCGATTTTTAAAAGTAGTTTGAATTGCCTCTTTCAAACTGTTCATTCGAAATTGATAAAACTCAGCAAAGTATATGATATCAAAAAAAGTCCTTCATTCTGCTTGTAGTACGGCAAATGGATACAATCGCTTCAAACTTCTCAGCAATAGCTGATTCAATAGAATATGCTTTTAGTTTGGGGCATTCGAAATCAAGCAGTACTGGAAAATCAATATTAACTGGTCAATCCACAATCTCATCTCCAAAACCCACATCAATTTGTGTTAGAACCCGTGTGTTTTCTAGATAGCCATAAAACTTGATACGAATGCCATGATAATCTCCATCTTCAACAATATTGCTCGCTTCAATGCTTTCTTCATCGAAAATAATTCCATCGTTGTACTTCACTTTCAATATATCTCTAACAAGCTCTTCAATAGCTTCAATCTTATTTGAAATTGAATCACCAAGAAAATCAATATCTCTGGTTGGTCTAAGATTACTGATATCATGAGCCAGAAACAGCAGAGCACCTTTCAGAATAAAATTATTTTTATGGATTGATTTTGACAGGCGAAATAGAAATCTTTCCTGCACATACTGCCTCAATATGTGTTGATAATTATGTTCGTTTTCTTTAGCTATATTCATCAGCCGTGCTTTTACCGATGCTGCAATATTTTTTATCTCTTTGTTTTTCATTACAGCATGCTTTTAATAAAAGGTTCCATTTTATCCTTTACACCACAGATCACTGAATATTTGTGAAGTTTAGCAAGGTTTCTATCACGGCTACCCATATATGTTTTTAGCGATTCCAGAACTACATCTTCCCCGAGTTTCTTCATATACCTAAAAAGATCTCCAATCGACTTTTCTCTATTGTATATTCTAATTTTCCCACTTGGTGTTTCCTTTATCTCAATACCCGGATTATAATATTTACCTATAAAGTAATATACATTTATAGGCGGATATTTAATCACAAATTTATCCGTATTGTGCGGAACTGCTACATAAATTTCTGATGGGTCAAATGTTGTAAGCTCATAATATTATGCAGAAGAAAGAAGACAAATAACTGCATTTTTGTGCGTATTACATACATCTGCAAATCCTTCATGCTCATCCCAAGGATAATCTACAAATTTATAAAGTCCGGGTTTTATTCTTTCAATTATTCCTTCTTTTAGCACCTGTGCAATTCTACGCGTATGAATGCCTTTAGCTTTCAGCTCACCCATGTGCGCGAATCCTTTGTTTATTTCAAATATTTCAATGATATCTTTCATGTTTTTTCCTTTTGTTCAAATCCAAGGCAAAAATGCAAAATTTGCCTTGAAATCGAACCACATATTTTAGGAGTTTGATTGAATGGTTTGGAGACTGTTAAAACAGTTATTATATCCAGATTTATTTCCCACTATCGAAATCATAGAATAATGTAGATACCTTAATTTTAGATAGCTTATAAAGGTTGTATTTATTAAATCGAAACAGATTTAATATGCCATTGCAAAACCAAAACTAAAAGTTACCCGATCGGGCGATACTGCGATATACGTATTTACAACTATAGTATCCTCTAAATAAGAGAGCCAGAATCCACCTCCGTATGACGGATGCCATTTATCAGGATCCTGAATATCTCCTTCTACAAAAACTCTACCTGTTTCTGCAAATAGATTTATTCCAAATTTACTTTTAAAAAGTATTTTCATCTTAGTGAGCCAAATTCTTGCCTCTGCCTGTCCGAATACAGAAGCATCACCGGAAAATCTCCACCTGTTGTAACCTCTTAAATTTTCAATTCCACCAAGAAACGCTGCAGCATAAAACGGATATTTGCCCCATACTTTTTCACCACCAGTCCGTAAAGCTAAAGTAGCTCCATTAAAAATACTGAATGGAAGATATGCCCTTACATCACCACCGGCTCTGTAAAATGTTTCATCAATATCAAATACTTTTGGAAAAACTGCACCATGAATATCCACATAAAAACCACTTGATGGCATCACCGAATTATCACGCTTATCTATTTCAAAACCGCCGTGCAGACCCAACGGATTAAGCTCTCCAAGTCCATACGTGCCATAAGTAAAATCATCCAGTAATTCTACGTTATTCATTTTTGTGTTTGTATGAATAAAAGAAAAACCAACTCTGCCAATATAGTTCTGAGAAAAGTTATAGTAAAACATCGGGAATATTGTAAACAACTCCTGCTCAATCCTGTAAAAATCATTTTTATTCAATTCGTTATTAAAAGATGTTTCGTTGCCGAATCCAAAATATCTTGTTGCAAACAAAGTGGAATAGATCACTCTTAAATTTAGTCTGCCGTTTCTTACCAGCGAATAATAATCTCCGCTATAATTGATTTTAACACCACCAATACTTGAGTAGCTGCCAATGATCTGTTGAACATATTCTACGGGTCTTTCTCTGAAATTATATTTACTAAGTTGAACTCCTGCACCAACAGTAATTCCATTATCTGTATCCAAACCAAAAACAGGAATTGGAAGCCAGTGATGACCGCGATCAATGATCAGCGGTTCGTATTTTTCTCCATCATCTTTTGGTTCAGGTTCTGAATGATTGTCATAATCTGTTCCGGCACCAGTTTTCACTATTGTAGTTTTATCACTATCGTAAAAATATGTTCTTCTTTGAACTGCAGTAAAAGGAGTAATCGAAAGGAAATATCCGTGAACAACAGACTCATCAATTAATTCATCTTCGCCTTTTCCACCTATAATTCTTACAACCGGACTGTAATCACATTCCCCTCTAACAACAGCTTTATCATTTCCATCATTTAGAAATATTCTTATATCAATTGTAATTTCATTATCAAATACTTTATGAAATATTGGCTTGCCTTTTTTTTCACCTGTCTTCTTATCTTTTTTATAAACAGTTACTTCTGTTGTAAGATCATCCAATCGGTTTACTATAACGTAATCATTTTTGGCGCTGCAATAAACATCTGCAAACTTATTAACCACCATGTAATATTCATCTGAAGCAATATGAAGTTTATCTCTTCTTAATTTTAATTTTGTGGTTAATTCTTCCGCACTTAATGAATAAGCTTCAGAAGGCAATTCATTAACAGCAATATCAATAATATCATCGGTAATATTATTTTTAACTATCGTTGTAATTGAATCCCAGGTAGATTTATCCAGTTCAGTTAAAACTCTTCTATCTAAAAATCTACCATTCCATGTTAGTTCTCTCATTTGAGGATAATCATAACCAAAATTATTTAATTGCGGAACCAGGTAAGCAGCTATAGACGGAAAAAAGCCGTCATATTTTGAGAATGCCTGATCTCTATCACGAGGAATGGGATACCACCCATCTATTTCATCTTCATTATACTTTGCCCATCTCCATTGATCCATATGTCTGTCCCAATCACCAAGGAGAATATCCAATAACCTTGCTTTAAGAAATTCCTTTGCGTTAATTTTTTCGCTTCTTTTTTTCTCAAGATAATTTAAAAGCTTATAAGTTCCTTTTACATCAATCGCTCCTGCAAACCCCGGCTCATCATCTGCACCTTCATCAGGATGTACTTCGATAAATCCGAGCATTCCTCCAAACTCATCTCTAAACTCACCAAGCTTTTCATCATCGGGAAGGTAAACTAATTTTGCCTGAGCTTCTAACAAATCAACTGCATCAAGTAGAGAGAAGACAACTAACGGCGCTAGTGGATTTGATGTGCTTATTTGATCCTGCACGATGTCATCTGCAATTGATTCCCGTAAACTTAGAGGCAATATACTTGAAGGATCTTTATTTACTGAACGGAACTTCCATAAATAACCATCCTCACCTTTAAAGCGTAAGGATTTCGTTTGTTTCCCACCTCCCCTTTTCACAGGAGTAAGTCCGCCTGCAAAATTGCTAAGATTAAGAACATCAACTTTTAGAGATGCGGTCCATACATCCCGCCAATGCGAGCCAAAAAAAACTTCATGAAGCCATCCAGCTTCGTACTCAACACCTGGCACCACGGTTATGTATTTAACTGTCGTATCGGTTTGAGCAAATGCAGAATTAAATATGATGAACAAAACCATTAACATTATTTTTGTTACGAAATTGAGTTTCATCTACAATCCCATTCTTGCTCTTAGATAAAATGTTGTTCTTTCAGGTGAAGTACCAACTGTAAAGGAAGTATTTAATGTTCGTCCTATTATTGAAAGCCAAACACCCCCACCAAAAGCGGGATGCCACTTTGTAGAATTTTCTCCATCGACAAACACTCTTCCTGTCTCACCAAAAAAATGTATGCCAAATTCTCCGGGTAAATATATATTAAAAGTGGATACCAGTAAACGTAACTCAGCTTGTGTAGATAATGATGCATCTCCTGAGAATCTTTCCCTCGAATATCCACGTAGATTATTTTTACCACCACGGAATGCAGCAAACTGAAACGGATATTTTGAACCCCAAACACCTTGTCCGCTTATTCGTAACGCTAAAGTATATTTCATCAAAATTCTTCCACTGAAATAACCGCGTAAATCAAATTCTCCTGTTGAAAAGAACTCTTCATTATCTAACATAGCAGGATAGAGTGCACCATATAATCCTACCAAGAAACCTTTATTAGCATTTCTAATTACATCGCGGCTGTCTATTTCAAAAGCACTATTCAGCTTAAAGATTTTTAAATGACCTAAACCATATCCGGGGTTATGAAAATCTTTCACAAGTATTTCATTTCTCATGCTCGTATTGTACACGTTATAAG
>Ga0114948_10000985_pt1 | contig 11976 bp, 11 predicted proteins | sample CR04metaG_FD_83877 | JGI IMG/M metagenome (GOLD analysis project Ga0114948, IMG submission 83877) | Deep subsurface microbial communities from Mariana Trench to uncover new lineages of life (NeLLi) - CR04 metaG | ecosystem: Environmental > Aquatic > Marine > Ocean trench > Sediment | place...
TCCATCTCCGTAGTAGCGGATCAGGCCGCGCAGGCCGCCGTCCTAGGTGCGCGGGGCAACTGCGGCATGATGCTCTCGCATTTCCTGTTGGGGTTCGCGACCAAAGTGAAGGGTGAAAGCCGTATCAACGCGAGCGACTTTGGCGGTGCTATGGCGGCCGGCGTCGAAAATCTCTACGAAGCGCTCGAGCAGCCCGTGGAGGGGACCATCCTGACGGTGATGCGCGACACGGCGGATGCGGCCACCGGCGCATCCACGTCCGATTTTGCGCCGTTGCTGGAGCGACTGCTGGTCAGGGCGCGGGAGTCGCTCGACCACACCCCCGAGCTTCTGCCGATTCTGAAGAAGGCCGGCGTGGTGGACGCAGGCGCCAAGGGTTTCGTCAGCTTGCTCGAGGGGATCGTGCTGTTCCTGAACGGCGACCCGATCGTCGCGCCCATGGATATGGATTTCACCGACGGCGGGCCGGTTGTCGCGAACATAGAGCTGCCCGAGCAGACGGAGCGTTATCGATTCTGTACCGAGGCGTTGGTGAGGGGCGACGGTCTTCCCGACCAGAATGACGTTCGTGACGTCCTTAGGGGTCGAGGGGACTCGCTCATCGTCATTCGAACCGGAGACATCCTGAAGATCCACGTCCACACGGACGACCCGGAAGAGGTTTTCGCGTACCTCAAGACCCTCGGGAGGCTGGCCACCCATAAAGCCGAGGACATGAAGGCCCAATACGCTGCCGTCGGGGCTGCCGCGAGGGCGCATGTGTCATTGGCCCGGCGCCCGGTGGGCGTAGTGACAGACAGCGCAGCCGATCTCCCCGAAGAGGTCATCCGCGCCCACGGCATTCAGGTAGTGCCACTGATGCTCGTGACGGAGGACGAAGTGTTTCGCGACGGAGTGGACATCACCGCTGCCCAGTTCCACCAGTGGCTGGGAGAGGATCGAGTGTTACCCACCACCTCCCAGCCCCCACCGGGGGCGTTCAAGGACGGCTTCGAGAGGTGCGCTCAGGACTCTGAGCGGGTCCTGAGCGTGGTCCTGGCGTCGGGATTGTCCGGTACCTACCAGTCCGCTGAGGCTGCCGTTGGCCTTTTCGATGAGGTGCCCGTCGACCTCATGGACTCACAAGGCGTATCGCTGCTGCAGGGGCTTCTCGTTCTGAAGGCCGCCGAACTCGCCGAGTCCGGGATGGCTCCCGCCGAGATCGTGACCGAACTGGAACGGATCCGCGACCAGTCCGGGCTCCTCTTCACCGTGGACACGTTCGACAGGCTGCTCGCTTCCGGGCGGGTGGGCCGCGGCCGCGCGTGGATTGGGACAATGCTCGGCGTAAAGCCGATCCTGGAGGTCACACGCGACGGTAAGGTGGTGGCCGCCGGCAAGGCGTTCGGACGTGAGAGGGTGCTGCAAACCATCATGGACTTCCTGGTGGCGCGAGTGCCTCCCGAGGTCGAACGCGTGCGCTTCGGGATCGTCCATGTGGGGTGCCCGGAGATGCTGGAGATCGTGAGCGCCGAAATTCGACGTATTTGGGGTGATTGCGAGATCCTTACCGCGCCGGCCACGCCGGTGGTTTCGACCCACCTGGGGCTTGGTGCCTGGGGCGTGGCCTTCATGGTCGAGGACTAGAAGGCCGGGAACCCACCTCTAAGGCAACTTCAATCCTACTGCTACGACCGCGTGCTCCGGCACGAGGTGGAGGTCATCCTCGACGAGCCGTACCTCCTCGTGCAGGACAATCACCATGGTTCCCGATCCGAGGCCATCGCCCTGTCCCGGCACGTCGTAATCCTCACTCGGCGTGTGCAACACGATCTGACCACGCCGTAGAGTGCGGTCGGCGCAGGTGCCGACGAGACGCACGGTGGCCCAGCCGGGGCGTGGCTCCCACGCGACGTTTCTAGGGCTGGACAGTCGCTCATTGGACATCGTTCACCTCGCGTGATGGACAGTAACTGTAGTTTGTACCCCTAGGCTCGGTCCTGGTCTCTCATCCGTTGTTTGCCCCCCACGAGCAAGTCGTAGCTGGCCACTTGGGCCTGGGAAAGATCGGTGGGAAGGCCCACGACCAGCGCCAGCCCCTTCGTTCCGTCGGGCAGGTGCAGCACCATTCGATCGCGCGGTGTGGGGCGGGAGTAAGGATGTGACCGACCGGACGGGTCGATCTCCACCGTGCGGCCGTCAACGATGAACGCGGCGATCCGCCGCCCGTACTCCCACCATGCCTCGACGGGATCGGCGTCACCGTCGGCGATGGAGGGCAGGAGCGTCTCGTCATAGTACTGAACAGCGGAGCCGTAGGCGTCCGGATTGGCTGTCCGAAGCTCCCTGAGTCGCTCCCGATAATACTCCCGAGGATCCCGGGCCCCGGTGCTACTCAGGGCTTCCTTGAAGCGCTCCTCAGCTCGTGCGTTCTGCGTTTCGTCCATGCACCTTCCGACGGATTGCGGGTTGGCCGGATCATGCTAGAAGGGGTGGGGCGGGTCAAGAGCACTGTGTTGGTTGGCGGAGGGACGCTAGCTTTCGTTACGTATTCCTCACCATGAGGTGTCTGAGTACCGCATGCGTGCCTCTCCACACCCACTCTCCGACTCGGCCGAAGACTACCTCGACCTTTCCTGGGAGATGTTCGGGGAGTTGTGTCGGGCGTTGGCGCTGAAGGTCGAGCGGAACTATCACCCAGACATCGTTGTCGGCATCGCCCGGGCTGGTGCGATTCCGGGAGCCATCGTCGCTTCGATCCTGCGGGTGGACTTCTACTCCATGAAGATCTCCCGCAAGGGCGCAGACGAGCAGGTGCGTGAGCGGCCGGCAATCCTTTCGGCCGCGCCCGTCCAGGCGCGTGGCAGTCGCGTCCTTCTCGTTGACGAGATCGTCACGTCCGGTGATACGCTAAGGCTGGCGCTCGCCGCCATCCGCGACATTGGCCCCGCCGAGGTGCAGACGGCCACGAGCTTCGCACGAGTGCACGGCTATAAGCCCGACTACTTCGCGCTCGCCACCGACTCGACCATCATGTTCCCTTGGGACCGTAAGATCTTCCAAGAGGACCGCCTCGTCACAAATCCTCGGTACGAGCGGGCACTGGAGGAGTAATCCCCGACGCTAGCGGACGGGCACCGGGCCGGGCTGCAGCCGCTGTGCCGCTTTGACCATGCGCACGAATTCGGAACGATAACCCTCCAAGTCTGCACCCATGGACGCCTCCGCCCACGCGGCGACATCAGCCAAAGTCGTCCCGCCGCAGTGGTCCGAGCCCCGAAGGATCATGCCGAACGCCGCAACCGATGCCGCGAACCGTAGGTCGTCCGATGCGGGTGACATCTCATCGTACACTGTGTGAGTCAACTCAACGCTCTGCGCGCCGGTCGGCTGCTTGTAGCGGAGCTTCACGAACAGGAGCTCCGAGCTCGTCCCTGCTTCCGGCCGGACCGGCGTGGACCGATAACGGAGGGTATCGAGGCCCCGGATCTCTACGTCCGATTCCACACCCTGCGGGATAATCTCATATAGAGCGGTCACCGAGTGCCCCGAGCCCAACTCGCCCGCATCTTTATTGTCGTCGCGGAAGTCCTCGGCCGCCATGATGCGGTTCTCGTAACCTATAAGACGATATGCTTTTACTTTGGCCGGGTTGAATTCGACCTGCAGCTTCACGTCCTTCGCTATCGTGTGCAGGGTGCCGCCCAACTCCGTCACCAGCACCTTTTTCGCCTCCAGCAGATCGTCGATATAGGCGAAATTGCCGTTTCCGTGGTCGGCCAGCTTCTCCATCTTCGCGTCCTGGAGGTTGCCGGTCCCGAACCCGAGCACGGTCAGGAATGAGCCGCGCTCGCGCTTCTCTTCGATGAGGCGGACCATCTCGCCGTCGCTAGACGCGCCTACGTTGAAATCCCCATCCGTGGCCAGGATCACCCGGTTGTTGCCCCCGCGGATGTGATTCCGCCGGGCTACCCGGTACGCCAACTCGATGCCGGCTCCACCGGCGGTCGACCCGCCGGCCCGGAGGTTGTCGAGCGCGGCCATGATCGTCTGCTTTTCATCACCCGGGGTGGAGTCCAACACCAGTCCGGCCGCCCCCGCGTAGACCACGATGGCCACTCGATCTTGCGGCCGGAGTTCCTGTACGAGCATCTGAAATGCCGACTTGAGCAGCGGCAGCTTGTCCGGGGCATTCATCGACCCAGATACGTCGATCAGAAACACGAGGTTGCTCGCCGGCAAGTTCTCGGTGTCGATCGTGCGACCCTGGAGGCTGATCCGGACCAGCCTGTGTAGCCGGTTCCAGGGCGCCGGCGCCACCTCCGTCGTCACCGACAAGGGATGTGGGCCGTCTGGCTCGGCATAGCCGTAGGTGAAGTAGTTGATCAACTCTTCGATGCGCACGGCGTCCGGCGGTGGCAGCCGCCCTGATCGGATGAATCGCCTCACGTTGCTGTACGAGGCCCGGTCCACGTCGATCGAGAACGTCGACAACGGGTTCGGACCGGTGGCCAGGAACGGATTCTCGTAGATGCGGTCGTAACCCTCGCGCTGGAAGTCGGGCTCGTACCAGCCAGGCACGGCGTCGCCCCGGCGAAGCGCTTCCTCACTCGGCGCGAGTGAGTTCTGTCGTGTCAATTTGAACAGGGCGTCACCGGCGGTCATCGGGAGCCCCACGATGTCGCGCAGCTTGGTGGTACGCTCACGCCGGCTCTCGTCATCCACGTCGAGAAGCGGGCCGATGCGCACATCCAGGAGTTCGATCGCACTCCGCTGGAGCGCGAAGTCGGCTTCCACGGCCTCGGCTCCGACCGTTACGGTCATGGTAGCCTGGGTATACCCGATCATGGCGACGCGGACGATCACGGCGCGTGTCGAGGACTCGGGTACCGTCACCGAAAGGGAGTAGCGGCCATCGGTCGCCGTGAGAGTACTGAGCCCGGTGCCATCGACCGTTACTTTCGCCCTGAAAATCGGATCGCCCGTGTTCGCGTCGGTAACGAGCCCGGTGAGGGTTCCGGCCGTCTGCGGCGGTGCGGGCGCTTCGGCCAGCGCCAAGGTGGTCATGATGGCGAGGAGTATGGAGACCTTCATGTCATCCCCCATTTCGAGGCAAGTCAGTGACGTGGGCGCCATTGTGTGTGTGCGCCCGTGTTCCGTAGAGGGGACGTGTTAGGGGGACGATCTTGCACATCCCGAGTCTTGAGGGGACCGGGGTGTGGGGTTGCTGAGAGTTATCGCAGCAGCGGAAGGGGCGTTTAGCCGCCGGCCGCCATCGAGCTCAGGAATTCCTCGTTGGTTTCCGTTCGCTTCATGCGCTCGAGCAGGAACTCGATCGCTTCGGCGGGCGGCATATCCGCCAAAAAGTTTCGCAGCAGGTAAACCCGATTCAGCTCGGTTTCCGAGAGCAGCAACTCTTCTTTTCGCGTGGATGACTTGTTCAGGTCGATCGCCGGAAAGATACGTTTCTCCGAAATGTGACGATCCAGCACCAGTTCCATATTGCCGGTACCCTTGAACTCCTCGAAGATCACCTCGTCCATGCGACTTCCGGTCTCGATCAGCGCCGTGGCGATCACGGTGAGCGAGCCGCCTCCGTCGATGTTGCGCGCGGCGCCGAAGAACCGCTTGGGTTTGTGTAGCGCATTCGCATCCACGCCGCCGGAAAGGATCTTTCCCGAGTGTGGCACGGTGACGTTGTAGGCCCTCGCGAGTCGGGTGATCGAATCCAGCAGAATGACGACGTCCCTGCCATGCTCAACCAACCGTCGGGCTTTCTCGAGCACCATCTCGGCCACCTGTGTGTGGCGCTCTGCCGGCTCATCGAACGTCGAGGAGATGACCTCGGCTTTGACGTGTGCCTCCATGTCCGTCACCTCTTCGGGGCGCTCGTCGATGAGCAGCACGATGAGGTGTACGTCTGGATGGTTCTCCACGATGGAGTTGGCCACCTTCTGGAGCAGGATCGTCTTGCCGGCCTTCGGCGGCGATACGATCAGGCCCCGCTGCCCCAGGCCGATAGGCGCGATGAGGTCTACGACCCGCATGGAGAGGTCACCGGACGCGACCTCGAGTCTGAGACGGTCTTCCGGGTATCGGGGACGGAGGTTGTCGAAGGCGATGCGATGCTTGGCCTTCTCGGGCTCATCACCGTTGACGCTCTCGACCTTGAGGAGGGCCAGATACCGCTCGCCTTCCTTCGGCGGTCGGACCTGACCCAGCACTGTATCCCCCGTGCGAAGGTCGAACCGTTTTATTTGCGACGGACTGACATAGATGTCGTCCGGACCGTAGAGGTAGTTCCAGTCCTGGGACCGCAGGAAGCCATAGCCTTCGGCCAGGATCTCGAGGACCCCCTCCCCGCGAAGCACGACCTCGCTATCGAGGAGGTTCTGCTCGATCCGGAAGATGAGGTCCTGCTTCCGAAGGCCGGAGTAGTTCGAGATGCTGAGTTCGTCAGCCATCTCGTGGAGTTCTCCGACGCTCTTACTCTTTAGCTGGGCTATGTCCACGGTGTCTTAGACTCGACCTACGATTGGCTTCACGCCGAATGGGGCACTTCGGTCGGTGGGTCATTTGCTACGGATATAGCTGTGAGAACGAACTCAAACGAAGGGGGATTCCGCGCGCACTTCTGGGCGTGAAGAACTCAATTACTGGGGATCGAACCGATAGTAACGATGAGGACGAGAGGGGTCAAGGACCAGCCATATGTCCGGCGAGACCAGCCGGCGCCTGTTTCAACGGAGGCGGAGTCTTGGTTTTTCATAATCAATGCTTGATCCGATTCGCCCGAGTTTGGCAAAATCCTTCATCCATACTCTAGCTAGAATGGCTTGATTCAGGCTTTTTCAGCCAACGCGGCAGAAACATTCTTGACATTTTCCTTCGGGGGAAAAACATTCGTTTACGCTGGATGAATACGTGGGGTTTCGCTCGGAGGACGTATGGCAAGGCACAACCGGGAGGGGCGGGGCGCAGATCAACAAGGATACGCGTACTCCGTAAACTATCAGCCCGACTGGCTGCGCCTCGTCAAGGTCACGCGCATGCTCGACAGCGGCCGGCAATCGACCAAGACGCTCTTCCGCAATCCCGCCGACCACGGCGAGGCCCCACCTGGCGACCGCGTCCGGACGCGCCTCTTGTCCGCCGACCAGGAGTTGGACCTCGAGGTCGCCATCGGTGACCCCTTTCGGCACGTACGCCGAGTGCAGGTTACGTGCGTCGTGCCCACGGGCGACGGAGGGTCGGAGGAGGTTATCTTTACCTTGGAGGACGACCTGGGCCGGCCACCGGGCGGTAGCGGTTGATCCTCTAGAAGACCTCAATCATCCGGGAGGATCACTCTGGTGGACCCACTAGTGTGCCCGGGCTGACCCACCCCGCGCTTGCTCCGATCGAGTCGGTCGGCCGAGCTACGCTCGCGCTCGTCCGGGCGATTGGCCAGGGGGGGTACCTCGCAGCCGGCGCCGTGCGCGCACTCAGGAGCACTGATATCTGGGCGCCGCACATCCTCACCCAGATGTATCAGATCGGCGTAGCCTCCGTGCCCATCGCGCTGTTCGTCTCGATGTTCACCGGCATCGTGCTGGCGTTGCAGGCGTCGTATACCCTCACCGGCGGTGTCCCCGAGTACTTCGTGGGCACATTGGTCGGGAAGACGATGATCCTCGAGTTGGGCCCGGTGCTAACGGGCCTCGCGCTGGCTGGCCGCGTCGGCGCGAGCATTGCGGCCGAGCTGGGGACCATGCGCGTCACCGAGCAAATCGACGCCCTGGAAACGTTGGCGTACGACCCATTGGCCTACTTGGTCGTCCCGAGAGTGGCCGCAGGGCTCCTCATGTTCCCGGTCGTGATTGCCCTGGCGATCACCATCGGGGTCGTGGCGGGGTGGGTGACGTCGATCAGCTTGTTGGACATGGGTTCGCCCCAGTTCGTGAAGGGCCTCAAGATGTTCTTCGACGGCTTCGACGTGACGTTCGCCATGATCAAGAGCGTCAGCTTCGGCCTCATCGTCACGGGGGTCGGGTCGTTCTTCGGGTTCCACACCGTGGGTGGCGCAGAGGGTGTCGGGCGTGCCACCACTCGGGCCGTGGTTGTTTCGACCATGCTCATCCTGGTCTTGGATGCCTTCTGGGCGGCGGCGTTGCTGTGAGCATCGAGATGCTCGACGTGCACAAGGCCTTCGGTAATAAGGAGATCCTGAAGGGATTCTCGCTCACCGTCGAGGATGGGGAGACCCTTAGCGTCATCGGCTTTTCAGGGTCGGGCAAGTCGGTAATGCTGAAACACATCATCGGGTTAATGCAGCCGGATCGGGGCTCCGTCCATGTCGATGGGAAGGATGTGGCTGCCTTGAGTAGGTCGGGGCTCACCGAGCTGCGGCGGAAAGTCGGCTACGTGTTCCAGTTCGCTGCGCTATTCGACTCCATGACCATCGGAGAGAACGTGGCGATGGGCCTCCGCCGGATACCCGACATGGACGAGGAGGAGATCGAGGCACGCGTGCGCGAATGCCTGTCCCTGGTCGACTTGCACGACGTGCATGAGCGCTACCCGTCGGAGATGTCCGGCGGCATGGTGAAGCGGGCCGGATTGGCCCGTGCCATCGCCACGGGGCCAAAGTATTTGCTCTACGACGAGCCCACGACCGGACTAGACCCGGTGACGGTCAAGGTGATCGACAGGCTCAACATCCGCATGAAGGAGGAATTGGGAGTCACCGGTATCGTCATTACGCATGATATGGACAGCGCCTATCGGATCTCCGATCGGATCGCCATGCTGTACGAGGGTAAGATGAGGGCGGTGGGCACCGTGGAGGAGATTCGCAACAGTGAAGATCCGTTGGTTCGCGCCTTCATCGAAGGCCGGCCGGAACTCATGGAGGGCATGTCGTGACCCGTAGAAGAGAGCTCCTGGTCGGGTCCGTGGTCCTGGCTTCGGCCGTCGTGAGCGTCGTAGGCACGCTCTGGCTACAGGGGCGTGGCATCGGAAGAACGGAAACCGAGGTCCACGTGCTCGTGAACGACGTCGGCCAGCTCGCGCAGGGGAACGCAGTGAAGTTTCGGGGTGTCTCGATCGGGCGGGTGGGTCCCATCGAGGTGGAACCGGCGGGTGACGCCGTCCGTATCCATCTTCACCTAATGGGGGAGTTTCTACCCGCCCCCGACGCAGTCGTGCTGCTGGCGCCGGAGTCGCTCTTCGGCGACTGGCAGGCGGAGATCGTAATCCGCTCCCGTTTTCCGAACATGGCGTTCTACGACGTTCCGCCGAACCGTCGAATCCAGAATGGCGTCCGCGTGCTTGGCGGATTCACACTTCCGGACCTTTCGCGGCTGACGGCCGTGGCGGATGAAGTGGCGCAGAACCTGGCGGTGCTCACCGATCGGTTCGACAAGGCATTCAGCGACGAGACCGCGGCGAGCCTAGCGCAGGCCATCGACAACATGGAAGAACTCACGGCCACGCTGAGAACGGTGGTTGAGGAGGAATCGTCACAAATCTCAGGCACCGCCGAGCAGATCCGCATCGCCACCGAAGAAATCGCGAGTACACTGGCGGCGGCCCGTAGCTCGATCGACCGGCTCGACGCGGTGCTTGCTTCGGGCCGGGTGGACTCGATTCTCGACAACGCGGTGGCGATCACAGCCGACTTCCGAGGCGTCTCGGGCGACGTGACGTCGGCCATAGACCGGCTCGAGAGTACGCTGACGTCGGCTGATTCGACCATGGCGAGCCTCAGTCGAATCGCCGCTCGGGTCGAGGCGGGAGAGGGTTCGATCGGCAAGCTACTCGTGGACTCGACGCTTGGGCTGCGGGCGGAGGATTTGCTCGAGCAGATGAGTTCGCTGCTCGACGATATCCGCGCCAATCCGCGCAAGTACGTTCGGCTCTCAATCTTTTGACGCGAGCGGTCTATGCCGAACCAGCGGGCGAGGACGGAGCGGAGCGCGGGTGGTGTCGTCACCCGCCGGATCGACGGCGCCGTCCACTTTCTGCTCATCCGGGACCCGTACGGGAAGCTGGGGCTCCCGAAGGGGCATGTAGAGAATGGAGAGACGGCCGAGGATGCGGCGCTACGAGAAGTGGGTGAAGAAACGGGCTTGACCGGAGTGGTCATGGGCCCGTCGCTCGGGACGACCGACTGGTATTTTCGCTTCGAGGGTCGGCTCATCCACAAGTACTGCCAGTACTTCCTGATGGGCTCGCAGTCCGGTGACCCGGAACCCGAGCGAGAGGAGGGAATCACGGAGTGTCGGTGGCTTCCGCTCGATGAGGCCATCGCCGAGGTTGCCTACGACAACGCCCGAGAGGTCGTGCGGGTGGCTCGCCAGCTGTTCGACGCCGGAGCTGCGGATGTCCTGCTCGACGGAAGAGTTGGGAAGAGAGAGGGATCCGAATGAGTGACACACCCGGCGCCCAGGGGAACGTCCCCGGTGGGGGGAGTAGCCAGCCGGTGATGCCGTTGAGGTCTCTGTCCGGAGTGGCTGCCCTCGCGGTGTTGGGTCTTTTCATGTTCAAGATCCACGGGATCCTGAACCCATTCATTCTGTTTGTGCTTTTCGTGGCGTTGCTGCTGCCATTCCGGGGCGACCGAGGGCATACACTATTGTTGACACTCACCGGCCTCCTGACCTTTTACTGGTTGCTCCAGGAGACCGGGTTCCTCATCGCACCTTTCGTGTTGGGGCTCGTCCTGGCGTACGTCCTGGACCCGCTCGTGGACAGGTTGGAGGCCCGCGGCATCGGTCGTGCATTCGCCATCCTGCTCTTGGCGATGCCTGTCCTCGGAGTGGTGGCCACGGCGATCATCGTGGGCGTGCCGGCGGTGATGGAGCAGGTAAACCAAGTGATCCAGGGTGCTCCGGCTGCCCTGAGTCGCGTGATCGGCTGGGCGGACGGTGCGTTGAGCGTTGACCTCCCTGGAGTCGATGAAGCGGCCCTCTTGGCTCAACTGCGGGATCTCAGCCCCGAAACGGTCGTCGCCTTCTTGCAGGAGCGCTGGAGAGCCATCGCGAGCGCAGCGGCGAGCGGGGTGCTCGGTCTCGGCAGCGGGCTGGGTACTGCCCTCAGCGTCCTCGGGTATGTGGTGCTCACGCCGGTACTGACGTTTTACCTCCTTCGGGACTACGACCGAATTACTGCGAAGGTGCGGGAGTTCATCCCCCGGCCCAAGGAAGCTGCAATAGTCGAGTTCGCGCGAGAGTATGACCAGCTCCTGTCGAGCTACCTCCGCGGGCAGGTCATGGTGGCACTCATCCTGGGTGCGCTGATGGCCACCGGTTTGCTGATCGCCCGATTCCCATACGCGCTCTTGCTCGGGGCCTTGGTAGGGGTATTGAGCCTGGTGCCGTACCTGGGCCTCGCTCTCAGCCTCGTCCCCGCGGTCATCATCGCCCTTACCAGCGGTAGCGTGGGTGCCTCATTGATCAAACTGGCTGTGGTCTACGCCGTGACGCAGACGCTCGAAGGCACAGTCATCAGCCCACGCATCGTGGGCGAGTCGGTGGGGCTTCATCCCGTTTGGGTCGTTCTGGCGCTTTCAATGGCCGGGTTCTTCTTCGGATTCGTCGGTTTTCTGATCGCGATTCCTCTGGCTGTCGGAGTGAAGCTCCTCGTGGTGCGCGCGGTCGCACGATACAGGGATTCCGAGATCTATCAGGGGGCGTCGGGCTAGCCAGGCGGGCGGGCCCCGCACTCTCTCCCGAAGCCGGTTGCCTGAGCCCTCTGTCAGGTTATCGTTGGTGGTCCGATCAGAGCGGCGTCCGTCCCGGACGCTTGGACAACAACCCCAGCAATAGAGCCAAGCGTGGACGACAGCGTTCGTGACATCACCATCCTCGGTGGAGGGCCCACCGGTCTCTTCGGCGCCTTCTATGCTGGCCTCAGAGGGCTGTCGACCCGAATCATCGACTCGCTTCCGGAGTTGGGTGGTCAGCTGACGGCACTCTATCCAGAGAAATACATCTACGATGTGGGTGGAATCCCCAA
>Ga0114948_10000992_pt1 | contig 11942 bp, 12 predicted proteins | sample CR04metaG_FD_83877 | JGI IMG/M metagenome (GOLD analysis project Ga0114948, IMG submission 83877) | Deep subsurface microbial communities from Mariana Trench to uncover new lineages of life (NeLLi) - CR04 metaG | ecosystem: Environmental > Aquatic > Marine > Ocean trench > Sediment | place...
GTAGCTGCAGATTGGCTACAGAATTAATTTGAGCCGCACCAGTTAATTGCAAAGCCATCAGAAAATCAGATGCAGCGCGGACACCTCGAGCTAGGCCATTGGGTAAATCAAGCATAGTCGGACGCCCCGTGCCCGCAGCAAGTGCTATGTGATCAAATCCCATAGCAAACGCATCATCTGCTGTAATCGTGCCTCCAAATCGAACACCACCGAAAAGAGCAAATTCCTCTCTTCGTTCCAGTAATAACCGAATCAACTTAAGAAAATTTTTGTTCCAGCGAACTGTTATCCCATATTCAGCAACACCACCAAAACCAGCTGGCATTCTTTCATTCAGATTTTCATCGAGTTCGCTCGCATCTCGAATAGCTCTGAAAGGTACACGCTCACCCTGAGGAGTGACGCCCGAAATATCTGATGGCAAAGACTCGATCTTGAGTCCGTCTATTCCCATCACCGTGTGGCCATCGTTCATCAAGTGGTGAGCTAGAGTGTAGCCTGCCGGACCCATCCCGACTACTAACACTTTACGACCCGACAGTGGCTTCGGTACTGGACGATTTAGATCGAGCGGATTCCAGCGAGTGAGAAGACTGTATATTTCAAAACCCCAAGGTAATTCAAGTATATCCTTAAGAGTCCGTGTTTCAGCCTCGGGAATGTTTACTGGTTCCTGTTTCTGGTAAATACAGGACTTCATGCAATCATTGCAAATACGATGACCAGTCCCAGCGCACATAGGATTGTCCAACACAATCATAGCCAGACTTCCAATAGCTATTCCTTGAGTCTTTAGCTTATGAAACTCAGAAATGCGCTCTTCTAACGGACAACCAGCAAGTAAAACTCCAAATTGGCTTTTTTTAAAAGTTTGAGGTTCCTCTGATGACCTCGGTTTTTCCTTAAGCCCTTTTGAGCAAGAATCCTTTTCTTGCTCATGACACCAAATGCAGTAGTTTGCCTCATCTAGAGCGCCAACAAGATCGATGCCTGGATCAGTAACTGCAAAACCTTCCCGTCGACGCAAGTGCTGAAGACGATGAATGTCATATCCCCTAGTATTATCAGTAACCGTTGGCACCAGATGTAAATAATCAAGCTTGGGGTGAGATTTGAATAACACGCCGTCTTGGTTACGCTTTCGTCCTGCCGGTGTTTTCAGTGCCCATGCTGCATAGAGCAGCGCTACCTTAAGACGCTCCTCATTTTTTGCTTCTTCCTTCAACCACTCGGTTACTCTTGTTGCAAAAACAAGTTCAGAAAAGGGTTCTTTAAATTCGATCGTTAGCTTTTCTTCCAGAGCGACACCATCTACCTTGGACGCATCTTCCTCGCTCACCTTATTCCTCGCTCGACGCTGTACGAATTGCCGTTTGCAGGAATAAAGTGGAGCAAGCTCATGATGGCGAAAAGCGAGGGCATGGACTTCAGTTTCAATGCAGAATAACTTGGAAATAAAATCGTCCATCCAAGAGGCAATCTCTATCAACAGATTAGACTCATCCTTATAATTAAGACTATCGGAATGAACACGGGCATGATCAAGACGCGCGCGTAATCCAGGTTCTCCTTCTTGTAGAAAATCAAGAAAAGCTTGATCTAGTTTTAGAAGACCATCGCGACGATACAAATCCGCGAAGATCATATCGAATCCAAGGACAGGAGAAACTGCTATTGCTCCTGATAAAGAATGTAGCACTGGTTCTAAACTTTCCATAATAAGTTAATTGGCATTATGAATATGATAAAGATAAAAAAAACGGCATGAGCACACAATTGCTTTGGTACTCTTTGATTTATAACTTCCAACAGCTACATCAAAAAGCGGTAATTCAATCGTTAATTGAGCAAATCATTCCTGCGGCAACGGTATTATTGCTAGCTTCATCAATAACAATAAAACTTCCCGTAGCGTGGTTGCGCTGATAGTCGTCACACATTAAAGGCTGCTGTACATTAAACCTCACTCGCCCGATATCATTCATTTTCAAGGTATCTGCAGACTCGTGATTTAGCGTATTAACGTCAACACGGTAATTTATCTGGCGCACCTGTGTTCTAACGATCCGAGTGGAATGTTTGATAAGATACTTGCGTTCCAGATCGAGGGCTTGTTCCGATAACCAGCATAGCATTGCCTCAAATTCCTTCACAATCCGTGGCACATCACCAGTTTTTGCCAACATATCACCACGGGAAATATCCAGATGATCTTCTATAGTCAGCGTCACCGACTGCGGTGCAACTGCATGGCTGAGAAAACCATCGTAAGTAACAATTTCCTTGATGCGCGAGGTTAACCCGGATGGAAGAACTGTGATCGCATCACCAACACTTATGTACCCCGATTCAATACGTCCCATATAGCCACGAAAGTCATGCAACTCCTCAGTCTGTGGGCGACAAACTAATTGTACCGGAAAACGAAAATCCTCAAGGTTGATATCATGGTCAATGGGTATATTCTCTAGTAAATCCATCAGCGTCACACCTTTATACCAAGGAAGTTTATCCCCACGTTCTACTACCATATCTCCATTTAAGGCAGACATAGGTATATATGCAATATTATTCATGCCAAGTTTATCGGCAAAAGAGGCAAAGTCCTGGCGAATCCGTTCAAGAACTTCACAGGAATAATCCACTAGGTCCATTTTATTGATAGCTACAACTAAATGAGGAATACCCATCAAACTTGCCAAATAGGCATGACGGCGTGATTGGGTAAGCACACCCTTGCGAGCATCAATTAGGATGATGGCAAGATTGGCAGTAGAAGCGCCAGTTACCATATTGCGGGTATACTGTTCGTGACCTGGTGTATCTGCAATAATGAATTTTCGCTTGGGGGTAGCAAAATAACGGTAGGCTACATCGATAGTGATACCTTGCTCACGTTCGGCCTGTAGCCCATCAGTAAGTAACGATAAATCGACGTTCTTCATTCCACGTTTGTGCGAAGTGTGCGTAATGGCACTTAACTGATCCTCAAAAATAGATTTCGAGTCGTATAACAAACGCCCGATCAGAGTACTCTTGCCGTCATCTACGCTTCCGGCAGTAATAAAGCGTAATAGTTCAGTATGATCAAATGAAATTTTTTCAATTTTTGCCATTTATTGTCTTTCCGGAAATTTAATTCTCTACAGAAACTTCCTCTGTCCTTTCATTACTAATTGTCACCTCAGAAATATCCTTCTTTTTTACGCAACTCCATGGACGCATCCGAGGTTTGGTCGTCCATGCGAGTAGCACCACGTTCGGTGATATGTGTAATTGCTGTTTCTGCAATAATTTCCTCAACACTAACTGCCTGAGATTCTATCGGGCAGGTACAACTCATATCTCCTACCGTACGAAAACGAACCATGAGATTCTCAGGTTGTTCGCTGCCTTTAGGTTGAACCAGATGAGATACAGGTAGTAAACCATTATCACGTCGAATCACATCACGTTTGTGAGCAAAATAAATATGTGGTACCTCCAACTGCTCTCGCGCAATATATTCCCAGACATCAAGCTCGGTCCAGTTGCTGATCGGAAACACACGAATGTTTTCCCCCGTATGTACCCTCGTGTTGTAGATGTCCCATAACTCCGGGCGCTGGTTCTTTGGATCCCACTGACCAAATTCATCACGGAAAGAAAATATGCGCTCCTTTGCTCGAGCCTTTTCCTCATCGCGACGTGCACCACCGATACAAGCATCAAAATGGAGCTCCGCAATCGCATCCAGTAACGTCACTGACTGAAATGCATTGCGGCTCTGATTCTTCGAACGCAGCACCACTCTGCCCTGCCGAATAGAGTCTTCCATACTGCGTACAATCAGACGCTCGCCTAATTGTTTAGCACGGTGATCACGGAACTCGATCACTTCAGGGAAATTATGGCCAGTATCAATATGCAGCAACGGAAACGGAAAGCGCCCTGGACGAAACGCTTTTTCTGCTAGCCTCAGTAATACGATAGAATCCTTGCCGCCAGAGAACAGTAATGCAGGATTGGCACATTCTGCCGCTACTTCACGCAGAATATGAACTGATTCACTCTCTAGGGCATCTAAATGACTTAACTGGCCTGCAATGCGGCGTTTAATAACTATTGGTTCATTCTTCATCACATTACCTGGAACAGGGGTAACAAAATCTTGCATATCATTCATTATTATATCCATTGGCCAATCCTCTCAAATTACCAAATAATTTCTATGCTACCCACGGTTTTCAAAATGCAGTCCACACTCCTTAGTTTCGGGGTTCTCCCACCACCAGCGCCCAGCACGAGCATCCTCCCCAGGGGTAATGGCACGAGTGCATGGTGTGCAGCCAATGCTGGTATAGCCCTTATCATGTAACGCGTTGTATGGCACATTGAATTTTTTAAGATACGCCCATATGTCAGACAGGTTCCAATTTAATAGCGGGCTAATTTTTTGCAAGCCATTATCAATATCAAACTCTGATTCTGCTAAATCCTTTCGAGTCGGTGCCTGGTCACGTCGTAATCCAGTTATCCATGCGCACTTACCGCTCAAAGCACGTTTCAGTGGCTCAACTTTTCGCATATGGCAGCATGCTTTACGCAAATCCAAGCTGTCATAAAATCCATTAGGTCCATTTTGTGCAACATATTTTTCCACTGCAGTAGATTCGGGAAAATACAACTGAATATGTATGTGGTAACGATCCTCTACTTCTTTCATCAGACTATAAGTTTCTTCCGGCAGACGACCAGTATCTAGAGTAAACATGCCAATATCGGGAAAATGTTGTCCAATTAAATCGGTCAATACCATGTCTTCTGCACCAAAACTATTAGCAAAAACAACTGGAGCGCAATCCTCATGCACTGAAGTTAACAGTGCCTTCACTTCTGTGATCATGTTATTTAAACTCATATTCATATGCGCCCCCCCTAGACTTATAAGGTATATTAAGACCTATTGCCCCACATTGGCAGGCTGCTGAGTCTTCTGAAACGGCAACAAATTAGCTGAAGCTGGTTGTGGTAGGGCGCTTGCCAAATCAAGTTGATGATCAAAGCCTTGACAGAACTCTGCAGCTTCTAGCGTCCACCCATCGAGCTCTAAAAACCATTCAGTTAGCAAGGCATCATTTAGCTCCTCGACAGGACATATGAAATACTCTGCAAACTTGATTAACTGTTTAGATAGATACGGTTTGATGGGCAATACGCGGCGGAGCTCTTCTGCCTGCTCCGTCAAACTGTCGTACTTCTGGCCACCAAGTAACTCTGTTACGCCCTGGCTAATTATGCGGGCGATCTCCTCGGCACATCTAATAGAATCTTTGAATTTGCGCTGAAATTTAAACGCATCCCGATAGTCTCGCTCATGGGCAGCCTCAAAAAAACTTGAACCAATCTTTACCTGACTTACTCCCGCACACTCACCCCCACCTAGTTGCAGGACCTTAAAATCACTATCCTTTCCGTGATCACGTAAAACCAATGCTAGCTCTTCCGGCTTAACTTCAGTCACATTTGCTAGCAACTCAGTAAAATAGCCTTTACCAACCCGTCGTGCCCAGGAAAAAAAGGTTTCGCCGGTCTCACCGTTCGATGTGTAGGCTATTTTTACCTGCTCCACTGCCTCTTCAATGCGTGCAGCAGGAACCGATGGGCCCTTGATTGCTAATGCCCCGCATGCCATGCCGTTTCCACCGAGATACATCTGATAGTGCGGCACCAATTTACCATGCATACGTTTGCCTTCACCGAAAATACCAATATCGCCAGTCTCCGGCTGGGCACAGCCATTATGGCATCCTGAAACACGAATTTTTAAATCATGCTTGCCACCACTTAATCTTGGCCCGAGGACCGTGCTTGAAGTTATTCCTAAGCGGCAAGTTGAAGTACCGGGGCATACCACCACATCATCGCCTGCTTGCGGCTCGCTTAAATCTAATGCAGATATAGCAGCACGCAGTGGATCGATTTTAGCTTTTTCCACATTTATCAGGATCATATTCTGATCTTGGGTCGTACGGATTTCATTCAACTCGTAAGTTTCAATGATACTAGCGAGACCTCGTAATTGCACCGCATTCAAATTACCCATTGGCACACTGATTGGAAAAACGTAAAAACCGGGCTGTTTCTGCTCGAACAAACGGCGCGGTGCACCAATCCCGGGAACCTCACTATCAACACCATCGCTCCATTCACCTTTGGGATATTCCTGTTTCGCTAATGCTGCTTTGGTACGTACCAATTCTTCATGATATTTTTCGATAAATCCTTCTGGACCAAACTTATCAACTAAGAATTTAATCCGTGCTTTAGCACGTTTAATGCGGTCAGAATATCGATTATGTAATGAAATAATTGCTTCCATTACTAACAACAAGTCTTTTTCTTCAACAAACTCTTCAACAACGATGGCTTCATGTGGCTTATGTCCAAGGCCCCCTCCGGCCAAAACTTTAAAACCGAATCGCGTGCCATTACGAACCGCAATAATGCCCATATCATGCAGCATACCCTGAGCACAATCAGACTCACAGGCCGAGAAGCTGATTTTGAATTTTCGGGGCAATTGCTGAGTTAGTGGATTACGCAGGAAGTGCTGGACTGCACCATCGAGATGCCGATTGACATCAACATGTTGTCGTGGGCATACACCAGACAGAGAACATGCTGTAACATTACGTATGGTGTTACCACAAGCTTCACGTGTCGTCAATCCGGCTGTAGCTAAATGGCGCAGTACATCAGGCGTATGCTCGAGCGGAACATAATGCATCTGGATATCCTGACGTGTGGTGATGTGCACAACATCATGAAGTGCATATTTTTCTAACATATCGGCTATTGCCGTTAATTGCAGCGCACGCATACGGCCTCCCGGGAGCTTGATACGCACCATATTGACACCTTCCTGACGCTGACCGTAAATCCCCATTTGCAAGCGGGCAGCCGTAAAGCGACTAGCATCCATACTCTGGCCTTGATAGTCCTGTAGCGCCTTATCGAACAAGTTTATTTCTTCGTCACTAGCAAGATTAATTAAGTCATCCATCAGATTCCTCCACAATTTATTACCATATTAGTTTTCCGCCAATAACAGCAAGAATAGTTGCCAATGCTGGTCGCAATATTCGTTCAGGTATCTGTCCGCCAATATGGCTGCCTAAGTATATCCCTGGTAAAGATCCCAATAGCAAGCTGCCAAGTAATCCAAAATTTACTGTTCCTAGATAGGCATGCCCCACTCCTGCTATCAAAGTAAGCGGGACTGCATGGGCTATATCACTACCCACTAAAGTCACGGTAGGAGAGCGGGGATACAGAACAATAAGCGCCACCATACCCAACGCTCCAGCGCCAACAGATGTAATGGTTACCAAGACACCTAAAGTGGCACCTGTCGTAATCGTTGCCGCAACTATGTGGCGATCGCGCCATGCTACCAAAAAACCCAGACGGGAACGCCCAAAATGTGCTAATTGCTGGCGAAACAGTAAAGCCAGCGCAGTCAGGATCAACGCAACTCCCAGCATGCTAGTAATCAAGCCCGAAAAAATTTGGCTCTCTACTCCTAGCATATTCAACCCCAGCACAGTAATCAATGCAGCAGGTAAGCTACCTATTGCCAGTCGCCCTACCAGTTTCCAGTCTACCGTACCACGGCGACCATGTACCCACACTCCACCAGCTTTTGTGAACGCAGCATACAGCAAGTCAGTGCCTACGGCAGTAGCTGGAGAAACACCAAACCCCAGTATTAATAGCGGCGTCATCAGCGAACCCCCACCTACACCAGTGAGCCCGACAATAAATCCGACTAATAGTCCAGCTAAGGTATACCCCCATTCCATACTGCTTATCCTGTATTTTAAGGGCGGAATATTAACAGTAAATACATATATTATGAAATAATATTAAATCATACTGTTATAATTATTAATTATTTACAGAATGAGGATGAAGGCCATGAAATTACAACAATTACGTTATTTGTGTGAGGTAGCTAATCAGGGTCTAAATTTGTCTAAAGCCGCTAAAAGTCTGCATACTTCGCAACCAGGGATAAGTAGGCAGATTCATCTATTAGAAGATGAACTTGGGGTAAAGATTTTTGTACGCAAGGGTAAACGCGTAGTTAAAACTACGCCGCCAGGACAGACAATACTTGAAATTGCTGAAAGAATGCTCAAAGAGACAAAAAACCTGAAACGCGTAGGCCAAGAATTTACCAACAAAGACAGCGGATCTTTAACTATTGCTACCACTCATACCCAGGCGCGGTATGTACTGCCTCCTACAATCAGTCGCTTTACCGCTCGCTATCCCAAGGTAAAGTTAATCCTGCGCCAGGGTAACCCAACCCAAATATCAGAATTGGTCGCCTCAGGAGAGGCAGATATCGCCATTGCCACTGAAGCCATTGAGTTATTTCATGAACTAGTAATGCTGCCATGCTATCAGTGGAACCGTTGTATCATCACGCCACCTAAACATCCACTACTTAAACTCAGTAAACTTACACTTGAAGCTATCGCAAGATATCCCATCATCACCTATGATTTTGCATTCACTGGCCGCTCAAAAATTAATCATGCATTTGAAGCCAAAGGATTAGCTCCAAATGTGGTACTTACTGCTATAGATGCTGATGTAATTAAGACTTACGTAGAACTAAGACTAGGTATTGGTATCGTGGCAAAAATGGCGTTTGATCCCAAGCGGGATAAACATTTAAGGTCCATGGACGCAAGCCATCTGTTCGAACCAAGCACTACACGAATTGGCATCAGTCGAAACAGTTATCTACGCAGTTACGTACTCGACTTCATTGGAATGTTCGCCCCCCACCTCGACTACGCCACTGTTAAGACAGCTATGGATAAACATTCGTAGTAACGACAACGAAAATCTCAAATGGACCAGGCTACTTTCGGCCTCCTTGCTAATCATTTCTGTGTACAACACAGTGCGATTTGGGACTGTATTAATTGCAGGGGCGTTTTTCATCTACTCTTGAGAACTGTGATTAAACTCTTACCTGACCTGGTTATCAGCTAATTTGCCGGTGGTAAGGTGATGGATCGCCCTGCTTCAGCACTTAAAGAAATATTGGAGAACAGCGTGGATGCAGGTGATGGTGAAATCAATATACAGCTTGCCCAAGGTGGAATCAAATTGATCGGAGTAGCTGATAATGGCGCCGGCATTTCCAAAAATGATCTGCCTCTTGCCCTTACTCCCCATGTACCAGTAAGATCAACACGCTAGAAGATTTGTAAAAAGTAGCTAGCTTGGGCTTCCACGGAGAAGCGCTTGCAAGTATCGCAGCAGTTTCTCAATTAATATTGGCAAGTCGCAAATTAGGAGAAAAACACGCTTGGCAAATGCAGGTTAAAGGAGGCCATCTCTCGCAACCGGAACCCACAGCACTTGCCGCTGGCTTCACGGTCGAAGTACATGACCTCTACTTCGACACTCCTGCTCAGCGCAAATTTCTAAAAACTGAAGTCACAGAGTTTGCTCATTGTGAGGAAACATTCAGACGCATTGCGTTAGCGCGTGCTGACATCAGCTTTACGCTGCAACATAATGAAAAAGCACGCTTTCATTTGCAATCAACAGATGCAACGCAGCGCATTGCGGAAATATTAGGAAAGGAATTTGGGCAGACCTCAGTGTACCTCGACGAACGAGCGGCAGATTTTCACCTATAATGGCGCTACAACGCTACCTGCTTATCCGAAGTCTTCTCGTGACGCCCAGTATTTCTTTGTCAGCGATCGTTTTGTGCGCGACAAACTGATCACTCATGCACTCCGCGAAGCCTATCGTGATGTGCTGCATCTGGACCGATATCCAACTTATGTGCTATTTCTTGAAATGAATCCAGATGGGTTGGACGTTAATGTGCGCCCAGCCAAAACTAAGGTACGATTTCGCGATTCACCCACACTCCATCAGTTCATTTTTCACACATTCAACAAGTCCTAAGCATCACCACGTCAGGAATTAGCGGAAAATAATTCCGGGGAAAATATGAAAGGAGCGATTATATCTTCCCCTCCCTATTTAAGGCAAAACACCATACCGCTTAGAAGGAAGACTCAATCTCCATTTTTTTATCAAAATTTGTTTGGCGCAGGAATTAAATCACAGAATACATCTACTGCAGCTACGATCATTGAACAAGCACAAGAAGAAATTCCACCGTTGGGATTTTCCTTAGGACAACTTATGGGCATATAAATGTCTAGCACAGAATAAACAAGGCTTGATCATTGTCGTTATGCACGCGGCACATGAGCGCGTGGTATATGAAAGGCTCAAGTTAGCACTTGATAATCACACGCTCTCTATGCAACCCTTGCTTAATCCCGTGACGTTCTAGGGAGATGGGCTAGATGTCGCCACAGCAGAAGAAAACAAGGATATTTTAGCGAATTGGGATTTGTAATCGCTATTCTCTCGCCCACCACACTGGCTGCGCGCGTGGTTCCAATTATACTCAAGGATGCAGATGCAGCAAAACTAGCACGTGACGTCCTAAGTAAGCTACGTGAATTTGATGCTAGCCAGATATTGACCAGCAGACGTAACGAGCTCCTCTCAAGCATGGCCTGTAATACAGTTCGCGCTAATCGTATGTTGAGCGTACCAGAAATGAACACACTACTACGTGAGATGGAAGCAACCGAACGCTCTGATCAATGTAATCACGGCAGGCCAACGTTATTTGAGATTAGTCTTACCAACCTTGACAAAATGTTCATGCGCGGAAAGTAGCCTAATTTTTATTACTGAGATTTAAGTTAACCTAAAAACGACGAGTTGTTAGGTTAGGTTGATTAAATTGTGAAATGTGCAAGAACGATCAATACAACGGTTGTCAAACGAAATTGTGCATTGGCAAAACTTCGGTTACCCCCTTAACCAACCTTAGAACCACTTTGGCGTGATTGTGCGTGCTCACCCCATATAGCACATGCCGCAATACAGCTTGCTTGTCAATAATAAAAGTGGAGCGCAAAACACAGATCTTTGTTTTACCGTTTACTTTCTTCTCCTGTAAAACTTCATATTTCTTGCATGCTACGCTTTCACTATCAGATAATAAACGTATAGTAATGCCATGTTTATCACGAAACGAACCATGACTCAAACAATCATCACGACTGACACCTAAAACTACTGTGTCAAACTCAGTAAACTTATCTTCTAAATCACTAAACTCCAAAGCTTGAGTCGTGCATCCAAGCGTATCGTTCTTTAAATAAAAATAAAGAACAAGATTCTTCCTGCCCCTAAAACTGGACAAACTAACCATCGCCATGTCGGCATCAGGCAAATCTAAATCTGGCGCAGTTTGTCCAACTTGTAACATTCCATCCTCTAAACAAATCTGATCTGTTAACGTCAATAAAAATAATTGCCATTATACCGATTAATAATTTTAGGCGAATTCTAACTCATTTTTAAAAAGAATCTACTGCTTTTTTTACATAGTGTTCTGTGCTTATCAGCTACTATGTAAACTGATAACGTAGAATATTTTTCCCCTCAAAATCCCTTCCACAAATTCTGGCACAAAAATTACCCATGGTTCGTAGGTCCCAACTCAATTCTAAGGTGTTATTACTCGCCATAGTTTTATTAATTTTGCTTATTGGAACGATGTAGAAGTACGTACCCTATCAAGGGTGCCAATGAAACAATTGACCGGGAAGACGCAAGATGACAATTACTTTCAGCTTATACTCAGAGCCTTGCTGCTCAACCTTGGTTTTTTCTTCTGCTCTCGGTTAGATAATACGATAGTCAATGACTATCCCAAGGATTTCAACTTCGAACCCCACTTTGGCTCCTAATATGATGTTTGTTGTCCAAAACCTAGAAAATCTGCATGGGACTTTGTACGCGTATCCTCAATAAAATAACAATATTTATAATAA
>Ga0114948_10000994_pt1 | contig 11928 bp, 8 predicted proteins | sample CR04metaG_FD_83877 | JGI IMG/M metagenome (GOLD analysis project Ga0114948, IMG submission 83877) | Deep subsurface microbial communities from Mariana Trench to uncover new lineages of life (NeLLi) - CR04 metaG | ecosystem: Environmental > Aquatic > Marine > Ocean trench > Sediment | place...
CAAGGCCATAGCGAGTGTGTGGTCTGCAACCTCATTGATACAGTAGTCAGGGACATTGCAAACAGGTATTTCTTTTTGGCGGGCGGCTTCAATATCTACGTTGTCAAAACCAATGCCCATCCGGACTATTACTCTACATTGTCTTAGTGCATCAATGACATCTGCCGTTACCGGCGCCCACTGGACTAATAGCGCATCAGCATCAGCGGTTGCTTCGATAACATCCTCTGCAGTCTTGCACTGCGCAATGATCAAATTTCCATTTGCGGATTCGATAATGCCTCGCTCAATCTCGATACTCTCAAAACCGTGGTCGGTATAGACGATTTTGAATTTCTCATTCATGGTATGAGCACCGCCTTTATATCCATGCCCTGTGCAGCAAGCATGCGCTGGAAAGCCTCGACGCCCCTCTCTAAGGGAAATGACTGCAGCCATCTTTTCGTGTCAACTAAACCGGATGACAAGAGATTGACGGCGTCCCGCAATTCGGATAGACTAGCTGCATACGACCCGAATATTGTTTTTTCAGCGAGAGTGACATCATACGAATCCAGTTTTACGGCATTCTCAAGCAGTCCGATCCATACGACTGCTCCACCGGGCCGGCATACGCTTAAGGATTGCTGCTTGGTCGTTTGATTACCGGCCGAATCGATGACTAAATCGACTCCCTCTCCGTAAGTCATATCGTTTACAAACTCAACAATGTCTTCCTGGGACGCATTCACAATCTGGTTCGCACCAAGTAGGGCAGCAATCTCCAGGCGATCACTCACCAAATCAACGACTATTATCGTCCCTCCAATCTTGACTTGTATGGCTTGCTGGCACATCAACCCGATCGGACCTGCACCAAAAATAAGAGTCGTTTTGGGCTCAGTGCGGCTAACAATGTTTGCCACATGGATTCCGTTTGCCAAAGGCTCGGCCAGGCAGGCAGACTCAGCCGGGAGTCCTTCAGGCCAGTCGATCAGGCATTGCTCCGGAACACTGATATATTCCGCGAAAGCGCCCGGCCGGTGCATTCCAAAAATCTGACGGTCCGTGCACAGATGAGTACTACCTCGCGCACAACATCTGCACGTCCCGCATGACACAACAGAATTGCTGACCACCGGGTCGCCAATCTCCCGGTCGGGTACATTGGAACCAATTTCGGCAATGATGCCACAAAACTCATGACCCATGACCAAAGGTGGTGTTCGGCGCTGACTGCGGTTTTTGAATGTTTCGAGCTCGCTACCACAAATTCCACATGCCGCGACTTTTAAAACCACCTCGTCAGTTGCTGGTTTGGGCTGATCTTCTTCACTAATCTCCAGTGTCCCCCAAGCGGGATAATGAAGTGTTTTCATTTATGATTCCGCCGTGAAGATTTTGACTTCGCCAAAATCCATATTCAGCACATGTTCGCGATTTGATGCACCTCCATCGATTGAGGCCATGGGTTTGTGCAATGTTAGTTTTCGTTCGCCTTTCTCGGTTGCCACTATCATCGCCGCATCCTCAGTAGCCCGAACGATATCCGGCTCGCTGCTCCACAGAGGAATATCTGCCTGTTTGGCCAACCAGCGAAGAATCTGCGTGGGTAGGGGTGCGGTTCCCACGTAAACTGATCTATACCCCTCATGTTCTTTCATCGCAAATGCTACTTCGTCAACGTCTTGCCACAAGCCGAGGTTTTCACTGTCGTCGTCAATGACAGCAAAGCGTGGGTAATGACGAGCATTTACCCCAAACCGCATCCTGATAGATTGACCCCGACCACTGATATTACCTCGGATCATCATAATTCCCGGCTCTTTAAGAATCTTGAACCGAAATCCAGTTAGTTCTTCCATCTGTTCCAAATCTAACCTTTTCGACCCGATGAAACCGGGCGCATAATACCAAACAATGGTCGCCCCACTATCTCGCAACATCGCTTTCAGTGTGCTGATTTCATCGGATGTTAAATGAAACATATTCACCATAAACATCAATCGATATTTTTTGGAATCTGTTGGCTGCAAATCAAAATTATGAATAAAATCCATTGGCGCACCAATACGGTGGAATGTCCTGGCCTGGGTGTTTATAAACCAGTGATTAAAGAAGTCTGTGTAGCGAATACCGTAATCATACCAGGGCCTGTCAGCATTCCAATGTGCTGTAGCAAAGAAGCTTTTCACATCATAGGCAGCCACTATTTGGGCTACAGAACCAATATCTAATTTCATACGGCGATCCCCTAAGGCAACAAAACGCTTGATCTCATCGATTAGAGGCTCACTTGAATACCAGCCATTTTTTGCTTGATTCAAGGGACCAAAATCATATAACCAACCGCCGACTCCGCTGGCAAAAACCTGCCCCAAATCACGTTGTAATATTAACTTTGAGCCCTCAAGGGTATGGCTGCTCCTGCCACCAAGCCCACCAATAACTGTGTGTGGATTGACGTCAAGGTACGTGCTGGGATCCATCTCAGAAATATACAGTTTTCCATGCCTTTTCACGGATTCGACCAGCATTCGGTAACCTCCGTCCCCGCCGACACCTCTTGAGTTACCAAGCAGATTGCCTGCACCGTCAATCATATTGATTTTTACACCTTTACTATTCTTGACATTGCCCTCCTGGTAAGTATAAGGACAAGCGATATAGTCAATGTCGGGACTCTCCAGGATTTTTTGAGTGGCTAGATATCCTCCCTCCTGTATTCTCACTTGTTCAAGCAGGTATCCATAGAATACGCCGCAAAGTAACTGGCGATTTGTTTCTTGTTTAAACACGCGAGCCATATACAGCACGGTATCCGCTATGGTTTCATGGTACTTCTGATAAAAACTTATGACCTCACTTTCCTTTTCAGGATCGCGAAGTAAACCGAAAGTTGTCTTGAGTCTGGCTTGAGGTTCGGGAATCTTGCCACATGCGCGCTGCATCGGCCCACTATAATCCGGGAGATAATCCGGGCCAAAATAATTCCACTCAGCGGTTCTGCCTGTTGTGGGGTGATATCCGATGACACGGCTACGCAGAGGAGACTCCTGAATGTGTCTTACAAAATCCTGCAGCATGGCAGCGGTATCTTGTCGCCAAACATCAGAAGCAAAGGAAGCCTCCCAGAGTTCACCGCCAGACAAAAAATAATATCCACCTTCCGATTGAGGCAGATTTTCCTTTTTGATGATATTGAACTTCTTCTCTGGCGTCGGAAGGCCATATTTGATCAATTCAGATGGATGTGCCTCCTTCCACCAATTTGGTGTATTCAACTGGATTCGCGGCAAGAGATAAGCGTCAGGATTCATTTCAAGTAGTCGTCCTAAGAAAGCGTCTATTATTGACCAATCGTATTGCTTGGGCCCCAGCCATCCAGAACGCATCCCCAAAATTGGGTGGTAAATGTTAATACCCGCCTTCTTGAAATTTCCGATTGTGGGATAAAGATGGGTGCTTAAAGCCAGAAAAGGGTAAATTTCCTCACCATTCAGGAACAATCGAGGCCCGCCACGCTCAACTCGAACCTGAGCCTGCACTGGAGGCTGCCCCCTTAATTTCTCAATTTGCTTTAACGCTGCGGCCTTATTGAATTTCGGATCCGCATACAGATTCGATTCAAAGTATTCCCATGGGAATAATGTCATCGCACCGGCCGTGGTACTAAAGAGCTTAAAAAACTTTCGTCGTCTCATGGCAAAACTCCTAATCCTTTATCTGTTCTGCATTTCCCATCCGTTACAGTCTCCTCTTATACGTAACCGCTGCCGGAGCTTCGACACATAATGTCAGCACAATTCGGGTTAGCACTCGAGGCAATGGTCTTAAGGGCTATCGTTCCACCCGTCCGGACCCACTTCCCTTTGCCAGCTTTTCAACTTCCTCGGCATTGACCAGGTTGAAGTCACCCGGAATGGTCTGCTTCAGACAAGATGCTGCTACTGCAAACTCCAACGCGTCCCTGGTATTATCCGAGGACAGGAGTCCGTAGATCAGTCCACTTGCAAAGGAGTCTCCGCCGCCGATACGATCTACAATCTGAATATCGTAGCGCTTCGAGCGATAAGGTTCCTGGCATTCTTTATCATCGAGTAGTATGGCGCTCCAGCCATTTCGCGAGGCAGAAAAACTCTCACGCAGCGTTATCGCCACGGCTTGAAATCCATAGATATCCTTGAGCTCCTTGGCTACTTTAGAGTATGATTCCTCGTCGAGCTCGCCTTCATCAACATCAGAATGAGCTGGTTTCAAACCCAAGCTCTTTTCAGCGTCTTCTTCATTGCCGATGCAGACATCGACATGCTCCATGAGGGGCTGCATGAAATTTTGCGCTTCCTCCTCGGTCCAGAGTTTCTTGCGAAAGTTCAGGTCACAGCTAACGGTCGTTCCGGCCTCTCTGGCCGCCTGACAGGCCGCCACCACACTTTCGCGGGCAACCTCACCCAGCGCGGGTGTAATGCCGGTCCAATGGAACCAATCTGCGCCTGAGAAGACCGCATCCCAGTCGATTTCTTCCTTTTTCATCCCACTCACTGCTGAATTTGCCCGATCGTATATCACTTTCGATGCGCGCTGGCTGGCACCGGTTTCCAGAAAGTAGATGCCGATGCGGTCGCCGCCACGAACAATGTAATCGTCTTTGACACCAAACCGACGCAGGTGATTCACAGCCGACTGGCCAATCTCATGCTCAGGCAGTTTGGAGACAAAGTAGCTGTCCAGGCCATAATTGGCCAGGGCCACGGCGACATTGGCTTCTCCGCCACCATAGGTGACGTCAAACGCCTGCGCCTGCACAAACCGGCTGAAACCTGGCGTGGACAACCTCAGCATGATTTCCCCAAAAGCCACTACTTTTTTCTTCATGATAGACTCCTCCTCAACCGTTCCTGCTGCTGGCGATACTTGCACAAAGTGTTCGGGCGTTCTCTGTTAGTGCTTTAAAGTTGTGTTCAGCGATCGCTTTCTTGTCAAGCAGGGCGCTGCCCACGCCAACGGCGCATGCCCCTGACTTGAGCCAGTCACCCGCATTGGTTAGTGATACGCCCCCCGTCGGCATCAAATTGACATGCGGCATTGGGGTCTTGACTGCTTTGAAAAAGGCCATCCCCACAACATCTGCCGGAAACACCTTGACGATATCCGCGCCGAGCTCCGAAGCGACCTGAATTTCGGTTGGCGTGAAGGCACCCGGTATAACTGGTACATCGTACCGGTGAGCCGTCTGAATCACCGCCTTGTTTGTTACTGGGCTGACAACATACTTGGCGCCCGCCATGATTGCCAGTCGAGCCGTTTCCGAGTCCAGAACAGAACCAACCCCTATCAACATTTCACGCCCCATTTCCTTGCTGCATATTTCGATGACTTGGAGCGCATTGGGAGTCGTCATGGTTATTTCAAGCAATGAAATGCCGCCTTTCAAAACAGCCTCGGCTACTTTCAGCAAGTTCTTCGAATCATCCATCCGGATGACCCCGACAACGCCTTCCTGGATGATTCGTTCAACAATATTCGATCTATCCACTTCTTTCTTTTGCTCCTTTATATTTTTTCAAGGATCAGTATTTGACCAGCAGCACTTTTATCGGTTCCATAAAACATCCCCTGACATCAGGCGCATGAGTTTACTTATAACTAACATTTCTCACTTCAGTTTGAGGCTAAGTTTCAAATATTTGTGCTCAAACGCGGACATTGGATTTGGAAAAGGACACCTAAGTGTTCAATGAAGACAGAATATTATTTTTGAGAACTTCTATCATGATATTCGATTAAGCCCAAGTATAATAGACACATATGTCCATTTTTTGAAGTGAGAAATGTAAATCTTAGTTATCAGTAAAAGTTGATTGGGCTTCGTTTATTTCTTCTATCATCTTGATATTATGCTGCTTTGCAATCCTCAAATGCTCCGTCATTGCATCGAATGCACCCTGAGCATCCTGTGTGCCCTTATTAGTGATCTATGATTTTCCGACGATACTCAACTGCAGAACTCTTCGCGTCCTCCACACGTGAAATAACGAGACTCTTAATCTTAGGCATTAAACTAAGAGGATTTAGCATCACCGGAATGATAGGATTTGCACTTGCTCTTGCGATGATCGAATGAAAATCCAAGTCAAACTCGGCCGCGCGCGGCGCATCTTTCGGGTCACACATTTCAAGATCGCCCAAATTTCTATCAAGGTCCTGGAGGTCGCGCTCTGTTCGATTTTCCGCCGCCAGCCTAGCCAAGCCCGGCTCCACCATTTGGCGCACTTCAATAACATGCAAAAATGTAGTCCTTGTCAAAGTTCAGCTCGAAATACAAACTCAACGGTTTGCTGGCGTGTACAGACAAAAATCGTTCACAAATATGCCACTGCCTTTTCGAATCTGAATCAAGCCGCGCGCGGACAACATTCTCAAGGCTTCACGCAATGCAGTTCGACTGACGCCAAACATCGAAGAAAGCTCATTTTCACTTGGCAACTTTTGGTGTGGAAGGAATTTCTTCTGCCGAATGGCATGCTCAATTTCTTGTTCAATGATTTGACTTAGGGCATGGTCAGAACCGACTTTTTTGAAGACGTCTTCCACCACGACCTCCACGAAATAAAACTTATCAGATGTGCGTTGTAAGATGTATGACAAATACGACCCAAAAAACTTAATTGTCAACACTTTTTTTAGAGGCATTATTATGAGCCTGCTGCGCAATTCTGCAGAATTCGTCCTGCCTAACTCCAATTCTCGGCAGCCATGTTCCGACAGACCTGGCAGGATGCTTCTCAGGGGCAGAAGAAGAGTGCCATTTTCAGTCACTGTTAGTACCTCTCAGTACCTATTGAGCCAGATTCCGGCACGCAACAAAATAGCCATAACCTCCCTTAATTTCAGGGAATTACGGCTCATAGGTAACTTTAGTATTCGGGGTTCGGGGGTTATCCCCCAGTCAAGTGTAAAATGGCAACCCGAGCCTCTATCTCCCTGTCGCGCGTATGGAATTGGTAGGATGCTTCAGAGACATCAAAGATTTCTGCCAACTTCGAGAGAGATTTTGTTTGCGGTACTGCCCTATCGTTTTCCCAGTTCGCTATCGTGCTGATGGTGACATCTAATAACCTTGCCAAATCCTTCTGCAAAAGCCCTTTCTCAAGACCCAGTTTTCCAAAGTTCTCGCCGAATGATGAAGCTTCCATTGGAGCTTTCTTCGGAATGCAAATTTGATTTTAAAGAACTTAGTTTCGTTGTCGTTTGCAACCGCATGGTTGACTATTCACTAACTATGAACAAAGAAAGTGGACCCTGAATTGTATTGCCATATTATTGTCACTTTGTGGTGTGACTTCCAGTGCATAAGTCGTGCGTTTTCTGTGCTTTAAATGTGTTTTGCATATCCACGACTTCATGTGGAGACAGATATTGTTTTTATTGAGGTTACAACTAAGATATGGGGATTTCCAGTCCGTTGCTCTACCGAATAAGCTAAAGCCTTTTGATTAAGAACTGACATTTCTCACTTCATTTTGAGGCTAAATCTTAAGTATTTGTGCTCAAACGCGGAAATTGGATTTGGTAAAGGACACCTAAGTTCAATAAAGACAGAAATGTTATTTTCGATAACTTCTATCATGATATTCGATTAAGTCCATATATAATAGATATATATGCCCACTTTTTGAAGTGAGAAATGTTAGTTAAGAATTTATAATTCCAAAATCCTTAGCATTCTTAGGGCCACGATGGGGCCACTGGTTGTCATGTGACCGTGTGTAATTCTCTGTTAACTCATGCAAAAACAAGTGAACAAGAGATTGTGTTTGGATGAGCTTAACGGCTATTGTTTTTATGTTACTTAGGTGGGATGAAAAGAAGATTATGAGTCCGCTGCTCTAACCGACTGAGCTAAGGGCCCTGGTGGGACAAAAAGCGAGCTTAAATATATCTCGCCGACCGGTAAAAAGCAATGACTTTTTTTCAGGCTCCAGGAAATTCAATTTTTCCGGAATTTCTAATCTTAAAAGAAAAAAACTGCGAGAAGCGCAGAGCGCAAAACGAACGCCGCGGGCGGCTAAACTTCCCGAATCGCGATTCGGATTTGGGTGTGCCAGATATCGCCGCTTTCGAGATCGAAGCGCCAGTGCGGCAACACGACAGAACTTTGATAAACCCGCTCAAAGCCGGCCTCGGATTGCGAGATCGTTTCAATGGGAAAGCGCCAGAAAGTCGCCCGGCGGTCGGTTTTGACAGAAACTTCAACGCCAAGCCATTCATCAAGCAGGCGGGCCTCGCTGGCATCAGCCACCTCGCCAGAGCTCTTGAGGCGACGATCAGCGAGCTCGTGGCCGGGAAATACAAAGTAGCGGTCCGGCGCATCGCCGGCGAGCAGAGAAAAGTCCCATTCGGAGCCAAACCAGAAACTTCGACTTTCCGAGCCACAATTCCGGATGGAGTAACTCACGTGCAGCTCAGCCAGATTGCGTGGAATCACGATCTCCTTGCGCAGTTCAACCATGGCTGCGCCGTCAGGCCACAGCACCTGCCCTTGCCGCGTGAGCGTCACACGCAGACCCTCAGCAGATTCCTCGACCGAAGTTTGATATTCAGATTCAACAAAGTCTCCGCCCGTCTCATGGGTGCAGTTTGCAAATTCACTTAAGTTCGTACCTTCTTTTAAAAAATGGTCGATGCAGGAAACCCGCCGGTAGTGATCGTAAAACAGCATCTTGTCAAGACCTTCTTCCTTCATCACCACGAGGTCATGAATGCTCCGGATTTCATTTGGGTTGTGCTGCTGCGATTCAGAAGTTTGCGCGGCTTCAACCAGCTTGCTGTGATAGCTCTCCTCCCTGCGGGTCATGGTATCCATCACGTTGAGTGCCTTTGGCTTGAAATCCAGTTCGAAAACAGACCCGCCAACGTGCGGCGACACACAGACACTCAGCAGCCGGTTCGAGACGATTATCTCCTCCCGGCCATCCCCGTCAAAATCGGTTTTCTCCCACGCCAGCCAGTCCCCTTGGCCGTGGTCGAGTTCATCCAGCAGCACCTCGCACTGAATAAATTCGTGGTAGGTGGCATATCGCAGGTGATTTAAGTAGACCCCGCCGAAAACGCCGTGCCAGTACGGGCAGTTGCACTGTCCGGCCCAAAGGTGGTCCTGCGCCGATTTTAACTTCTCGTCTTCGCCGTGCCGGGCCGCCAACCGGGTCAACCGCTTCCTCAGGTGCAGCATCTTTTTGTGCATGTTGTTGGATTCGGGATACTTCGCCAGAAAATTACGCCAGAAACCGCCGCGCACAAACACCTTGAAACGATCGTGCAATTGCTGCTGTTTAAGGGCCTGCTCAAACTGCTCGTACTCCTTAATTGCGCCTGTCGGCATGGCCCACTCCATCATCTCGCGGTAGGAAGCAGTCGGCAGATAAATTCTGCCTTTAGGCTGCATGACTGTCAGCGCTTCGGAAAGTTGAATGATGTTGACCCAGTCTGCATTGTCTTCCAGAGCGTGAAAGAATTGCTCCAGCCAGCCGTTTTCGTAACAGTGCTCATAAGTGTCGGGCCAGGCGCCAAATTTCTCGCCATCGTCGGCGAAGACCACCAGACGATCACCCTTCTCGGTTGCGATAGAGCGCAGATAGTCGATGGTGTACTCCGGTGGCTGAAACGGAATCGCATAGCGCAGCTGTTCACTGATTGGAAAGAGGTAAACGGTGGCGCCCTCCTCCTCGGTGATGTAGTAACTCAACAGATCTTCATCCTTTACCCCCGCGTTCTTGAAATGCGAATCGTCAAGGACCAGGTACTTCACCCCTGCTTCGGACACCGGCTTCGGCAGGTGCGGCTCCCAGATGCGCTCTGCCAGCCACATGCCAATCGGCTCGTAGCCCGTCTCTTCCCGCACAAGATTGCTCAATTTCTTGATCTGCCCGACCTTGTCCTCGTACGGAATGATGGACATGATGGGCTCATAAAACCCACCCGTCATCATTTCAATCTGACCGGATTCGACCAGCTTTCGCAGGCGCGGAATGAATTCAGGTTTGTTTTCCTTGATCCACTTGAACAGAATCCCTGAGTAGTGCTGCGCCATCCGAATCTTTGGATGCCTCTCTAAAAGCTCCAAAAACGGCAGGTACGACTTTTGATAGGCCTCCTCAAAAACGAAATCGAAATTGCCCACCGGTTGATGATTGTGAATGCCAAATGCGATGTTGATTTTTTTCAATGCCTGCCCTTCCTCTTCTTGTTCCAGTTCTTAACGAAAACTCTTGTTCTGGAAATTCACCAATTCAGATCAATGACCCCTCATCCGATCACCAGAATTTGCTCCATGCCCACATTCGGGATGTAAACAGTATGTACTTTTTTGTCTGAGTCGAGATTGCCGGCTTCTGTGGAAAAAGAATAATAGCGTTGATTGCCGGCGCCGAAATTGAAGCGGCCACGGGTAACTGTTGTTGAAATAGATGCCGTAAGCCTGGCAATCCCGCATGCCGACGAAAAAGGAATCGTCTGATAAACCGAATCTTCTTCGATTCTCACTGCAAAACCCCCGCACCGAAGATTCACTTACTGTTTGCCATGTCCTTGCTCGATTCGGCAAGGCCTCTAAAATTCGGATCGATGGCCTCAAGACGCCTCGAGATTGAACGCGCGTTATCATCTTGTCCATTCAGAGCGTAGGCCTGACTTAAATTGTACAAAACCTCAGGATCTCTCGGCGCAATTTTCATGGCCATTTCAAGCAGTGGCGTGGCATCCTGAAGCCGTCCAGTCCTCAGATAGATGATGCCGATCCACTTCAATGCAAAAGGCGTCTTCCTCACCTTTAGAGATGTGTGGAGAAGCTGCAACGCGGACGCATACTTCTGCAACCGGATCAACATGTCCGCCGTTTTTAAGTAGGGTGAAACCTTGTACGGTGTCATGTGCAGCAACGCACGATATTCTTCAAAGGCCTTGCCGAAATCACCCCTGTGCACGTAGGTTTCCGCCAGTTGCGTGCGGGCATGCTCCAGGTCTAACTTCTCCTCAAGGATCGCTTCAAAAGCCGCCGAGTCCACCAACGTTGTGGGGCGATAGCCAGACATGACCGTGTTGGGAGCAGATGCCGGCTGAAACGGCCAGCCGCCTTTCAAAATCTTGATGGCGAGATCCGCATAGGTCTCATCCAGTGCGGTGAAGCCCCAGTTGCGGCGATAAAACTCCACCGGCCTAATCTTGCGGGCGTCCCAACCCGGCGCTATTAGACTCTGCTCCCGCATGGTTTCGAAAAATGCCTCTGCCATCAGAAAATAGCCGTCCACGTTCGGGTGCAGATGTTCCAGTATGAGTTCATCGCCGATGATACCTTCAGATGCATGTTGCTCAAAGTGTTTTTTGACCGGCGCTACGGCCGCATCGAATTCGGCTGCGACGCGGTAAATGATGTCGTTGCACTCCTCCGACGCCCGAAACCGCAGCGCATCCAGGTCCTTCGCTCTGCAATAAGTCTCCTTCGCCTTGTCAAATTCGCCGTTCTCGTCGTAGCTCCGGGCCTCTTGATACACCTCACCGGCAGCAGGAAAATCACCTGCGGCAACAGACACGAATGGCCTCAGGTGCCGCACGTTGCTCACAAGATCGCCGATCACCACCCGCACGCCAGCCTTTCGTGCTTTCTTGAAAATATCCTCCAGGTTGCCTTCGAACTGCTCTAGTCCCTTCTCGTACAAACTGCTCCTGTAAGGAATTGTCTGCTCGCCAACCAGGCGCTGCATCAGCGTCGTCGGCGAATGGTCGGCCGCACCGTAAAACAAACCTGCCAGCCAGCTTTTGACCGACCCCAGCGTATTGCGAAGCAGCACAAATGTCTTGAAACGTTGCAGCCTCAAATATACTTTGACCAACCAACGAGTTCTGCCCACCGACTCATTAGATGCAGCGCCAAGGGCACCGTAAAACTCATTA
>Ga0114948_10000995_pt1 | contig 11925 bp, 12 predicted proteins | sample CR04metaG_FD_83877 | JGI IMG/M metagenome (GOLD analysis project Ga0114948, IMG submission 83877) | Deep subsurface microbial communities from Mariana Trench to uncover new lineages of life (NeLLi) - CR04 metaG | ecosystem: Environmental > Aquatic > Marine > Ocean trench > Sediment | place...
GGCAACGCTGCTGGTGTAAACGATGCGTTCGACTCCGGCCTCGGACGCCGAGCGCAGCAGCGCCCTGGTGCCACTGACATTCGTATCGTAGAGCTCCCTGGGATCTTTCACCCAAAGGCGGTAGTCGGCGGCTGCATGGTAGAGGACCCGGCAGCCCTTCACGGCATTTCGCAGGGACTGCGGATCGTTGAGGTTACCCTCCGCCAGCTCCACATCCAGGCTGTCGATATTGCGCCGGTCGCTTCCGCGCCGCACCAGCACACGGACCGCCTCGCCCCGGTCCAGCAGGGCCCGGGTGATGGCGGATCCAAGAAATCCGGTGGCGCCTGTAACCAGCGTAGTCATCGATTCTCGTGCTTATGCCTCTTCCAGGTCCCCTGACGACGGATGCCTCTTAGCCACCGGTGGCGCGCGGCTATCGTGCCAGCTCGGACGGCCGATTGAAACAAGCCGCGGGTCACGGACCCCATCATCCAATCGGCTTTTCTTGGAGCATCGATTTCTATATTCTGCACCGCGCGCGGCGGTTCGCTTCCCGGCCGACCGCGTTGTGAGGACCTGCCAAGACTTGAGCCACATGACGCCTACGCCGTCCGAACCCGGCTTTCGACCGCTGATAGGCTCGGTTGACGAGTATCTCGGCCGCCATGCCGCGGCATTGGTGGCGCGCGTCCAACGCCGCGCCGGCACCGTGATCGTGCTGTTCCTGATCGCCACGGCAGCGCTCGGTGCCTACGCGGCCGCGACCCTCAGAATCAACTCCAACGAGATCGACGTCTTCTCCAAGGACCTGCGCGTGATGAAGCTGCGCGCGGATTACTTCGATAACTTTCCCGAGTTGCGTGACCCCATCGTCGTCGTCGTTGATGCCGTGACACCGGACCTTGCCCACGACAGCATGAACAGGCTCGCGCGGCGGCTACGGAGGGAGCCCGAGCTTTTCCCCGGAGTCTACCAACCCGACGGAGGCAAGTTCTTCGATGAGCATGGATTGCTCTACCTCGGCGCTTCCGAGCTCCAGGACATGGTTGATCGTCTGTCCCTGGCGCAGCCTTTTCTTTCCAGGCTGTCGCGGGATCAGAGCATCGGCGGACTGTTCACCCTATTCGATGAAGCCGGCGCGGCCGTGGAATCCGGGAAGCTTGAGCAATCGATGCTCGGCGATACCTTCGATTCGGTCAGTCGCGCCATCGACAGCTACCTGGCGGGACGCGACACGCCGCTGTCCTGGCAAGAGCTATTGAGCGCTGACGCGTCCGGCGAGGGTCGATACCGGCGCTTCCTGCTCATCAGGCCGGTGGTGGATTTCAGCCGTATACGCCCGGCCGAGGACACATTGCTCGGTCTGCGCGAAGTCGTGGCGGAGCTCGGGCTCGACAAGAGCGACGACGTTCGCGTGCGCACCACCGGAACATTTCCCCTTGCCTACGAAGAAGCGAAGCACATACGCGAGCAGGTGACGTGGGCGGGGCTCGCATCCTTAAGTCTGGTGACCATCATTCTTCTGATTGGATTAGGATCCCTGCGCTTGGTCTTCTGCTCGATAGTCACGCTGCTCGTGGGTCTCGTCTGGACGGCCGGCTTCGCGGCCGCTGCCATCGGCCATCTCAATCTCATATCCATCGCCTTCGGTGTGCTGTTCATCGGCCTGGGCATCGATTTCGCCATTCATCTCAGCGTGCAGTTCAGCGATCAGCTGGGGGAAGGCGCGCGCCCGGAGGATGCGCTGCGCGGCGCCGCCTCCAGCGTAGGCGGCTCGCTGGTGATGGGCGCGGTCACCACGGCCGTGGCTTTTTTCGCCTTCGTGCCGACGGATTTCACCGGCGTAGGAGAGCTGGGACTGATCGCCGGAACGGGCATGTTCATCGGACTCTTCACCAACTTCACGCTCCTGCCGGCCATGATATTAAAATTCGCATCCCGTTCGAGAATCACTTCCATCGGAGCCATTCCCGGGTGGATTGCGAGCGCGTTCGCCCTGCCGATTCGCTACGCGCGAAGCGTGCTGGCGGTGACGGCCGTGCTTGCCATCGCCAGCCTGTGGCTGCTTCCCGACATCCACTTCGATACCAACCCGTTACACGTTCGTGATCCTTCAACCGATTCGGTGCAAGTGTTCAACGAAATTCTGGAGGATGGTGACGCCTATCCCTGGAACCTGAACGTCGTCGTCGATGATCTCGAGAGCGCGCGCGAAACTGCCTCTCGGCTGGAGGAGCTGCCTGGGATTCGGCTCGCGTTGACGCTCTCGGATTTCGTGCCGGAAGACCAGGAGGCGAAACTCGACATTCTCGACGAAGCCGCGCTGATGTTGCTTCCGACCCTCGATGATGAGCCCAGCGTCACCGACACCACGGCCGCGCAGCTGCGCTTGGACATCGACAAGCTGGAAAGAACGTTGACCGCGCTAATCGCGGGCAATCACGATCCGACGTTGGTGGATTCTGCCAGCGATCTGCGCGACTCGCTTCGCCGACTGCAGCAAAAGCTGACTAGCGAAGTCGACGGTTCAGCCGCTCACGAAAGGCTTCGCGGGGTGCTGTTCGACTCGTTGCCGGAACGGCTGCGCCTGCTTCGTGGTGCGCTGCAGACGGATTCGGTGGATTTGGAGAGTATTCCCGAAGAACTGAAGCAACGCATGACGGGAAAGGATGGGCGCGTGCGGATCGAGGTGTTCCCGGCGGAGGACCTCAACGATCAGCGGGCGCTGGAAGATTACGTCGCTGCCGTACAGTCCGTCGACGCGGACGCCTACGGTGAAGGACTGCTGATCGTCGAATCCGGGCGTGTCGTCATTCGAGCCATGCAGCAAGCTTTGCTCACCGCGGGCGTCCTCATCATGCTGATACTGGCCATCCTGTGGCGGAATTTTGTCGATTCCGCCCTGGTCGCCACGCCACTGATCCTGGCGACGGTTTTCACCCTGGCCAGCTCCGTGGTGTTGGGGATCCCTTTCAACTTCGCCAACGTCATCATTATTCCGCTGCTGTTGGGAATAGGGATCGTCTACGGCATCCACATGGTTCACCGCGTGCGCGGGGGCGGGCTTCCCGATGGCAATTTACTGCGCACAGGAACGGCTCGCGCGGTGCTTTTGAGCGCGCTTACGACCATGGCGAGCTTCGGAACCCTGGGATTCTCGTCTCACTTAGGGATGGCGAGCCTGGGCCAGCTCCTGACCCTCGGTATCGCACTGGTGCTGCTGTGCAACCTGGTGGTGTTGCCGGCGCTGGTCAGTGTGACCGACAAGATGCGCGCATAGGCCCCGGCGATAGCAACCAGCTACTTCTTGCCGAACAAGAGCAATCCCACACCCACAACGGCGCAGGCTGCACCACCGATCAGATACAGCATCGTCTGGTCGCTATACCTTCCCGTCAATGTCTCCGTCACCGATTCGAGTGGGGAGCCGGAAGCGTTGTAGCCGAAATAAAGCAGAATGCCTCCGACAACGATCAACACCAGGGCGGCGAGTTTCTTAGGAGACATAGGCTACATCCGGGTCGACGGCGCGCGATGCTGCGCGGAAGCGGAATTCTAGCGGCTTTGGGGATTGGCTGCACGCCAGCGCAAGCGTTGTCCGGTATGATGTTTTCCGCTGGAAGGGGAAACAATGACCATGCGCCCTGCCGATCACCGTCCGGAGCCCGGTAGATTCACCCGCCGCGAGTTCGAACGGCGGATCGAGCGCGCCTGCAGACTCATGACTCGCGAGAGTCTGGACGGGCTGTTGGTGACTTCGGAGACCAACGTCGAATACCTGTCCGGCTTCACGACGCAGTTCGCGTGGAACACACCGACGCGGCCCTGGTACTTCCTGCTGCGCCGAAATGGCCGTGGCGTGGGCGTCATTCCCGAGATCGGGCTCAGCAACTGGCTGGCCACCTCGTGGGCGAAAGACGTTCTGACCTGGCCATCCCCGCGTCCCGAGAACGAGGGCCTCGACCTGCTCACCAAGGCCATCGCCGGCACCCGGCGCCGTTTCGGCCGCCTCGGGGTCGAGCTGGGAGCGGAATCGCGCCTGGGAATGCCGGCCGGGGACTTCCTGCGCCTGAGACGGATGATTCGTCCCGTGCGGATGGTGGACGGGTCATCATTGATGCGCGAGCTTCGACTGGTGAAATCGAAGGCGGAGATTGCCCGCATCCGCCACATCTGCCAGCTCGCCTCCGACACCTTTGACGCTCTACCCGGCTTTCTGGAAACAGGTGATACCGAGAGCGATCTGGTGCGCAAGTTCCAGTCAGATATCCTGCTGCGCGGAGCGGACAAGACGCCCTATACCGCAATCGGCTCCGGAAAGGGCGGTTATACCAGCATCATCGCCGGTCCGACGCAGCGACGGCTGAGACGCGGGGATGTCTTCCTCATCGACACGGGCTCACGTTTCGGTGGCTACTTCTGCGATTTTAATCGTAACTACGCCATCGGCAAGGTAGGAGATCGGGTCCGCCGCGTTCACGACATTCTCTTTCGCGCCACTGATGCTGGCTTGGCCGCAGCGAGACCAGGCAATACCGCCGCCGATGTCTTCGCGGCTCAAGCCAAAGTTCTCGTCGATTCGGGGATAGAGCTCGGCAATGTCGGTCGTTTCGGGCACGGACTCGGCAAGATCCTCACCGAACCGCCTTCCAACAAACCGGGCGATGATACAATGCTGGAACCCGGCGTGGTATTGACCATCGAGCCCAACGCCATGTACGGCCGGGGCAAGATCCTGGTTCACGAAGAGGATGTCGTCATCACCCACGAAGGGGCGGAACTGTTGTCACGACGCGCCCCGAGGGAAATGGTAACCATCGATGCTTGATGCAATGAAAACACAAGGACCTCGCAGTATTCCGGTAGTCATTCTCGGCTGTTTGCTGCTTGCCGGATGCGGCTCGACTACGAAGATCGAGCGACCATCGACTTATGTGGGCGACATTGCACCGGCACACCTCGAGGACATATATCTCGCCATGCCCAGCGACAAGCGTCTTGCCTTTCGGGATGTGTTCAACGGATTCGAGCCACAGACGGGATTCATGACCCGTCCACTTCCCTTCCGAAAGGTTGCCGTGGCCGACATCATCTACGAGGCGGCACTGCCGGTTGCGGCGTACTACGACGCCAATGCCAACAACAACGGCTATCTGGAAGGTCCGGAACTGCTGGTTCTTTACATCAGGGAGAGCGCCATCGGCCTCGGGCATTCGGTGGATTATCTGGGCGTGAATCCGCGCTTCAACGCGCTCGCCACATCGGCCGCCGACACCGGCGGACTGATGGCGTTCGTCAAGCAAAACAAGGCCACTATGACCGACCATGCTCAGCGGATATTCCGGGATCTCGAGCAGATCGGCCTGGATCGGCGAAATCGTGGGGGCGGAGGTTCAGGCGGGGCTGGCGGCGGCGGCGGAAACTGAGCCCGTAAACTGTAAAAGCCTGTGCCTGAGCCGACGAGCAGTGTCAGGACAACTTGAAACTAGAGAATGTTTGGCTTGATTAGCGAGCGACGCACATCGACCCACTACGGCGATTGGAGCACAGATTCTTCAATGTCTGCTTTCGGTGAAGGGAGCCTTCAGGACCGATCTTGAATCCTGCCGGCACTGGGATGCTCGTGGGCCACCACCGCGGCACCGGCGATTCCGGCAATGATGAGAGCGCCGCAACCTTGTAAGGTCATGACGAGTCCGGCGAAAAGAAAAATGATTGTTCGTGCGCGCTTTTACCTGACCATCGACGCCATTGAACGCGTAACCGACTCTAGCAACATTATTGGACGGTCACGGGTTCCCCACAGAGTGTGCCATTGATTTCACACTGAGGTTGGATGCCGACATCCGTCTGCTGCTTGTTCAGGTCGAATATCTCACTGTTGGTCTGAAAAGTGATGTCCGCTTCGGCACACCCACAAATCTGACTGGCGCAGCAGCTGCATCCCGCCAGTGTTTCGACCTGCATGATTAAATCCAAACCGCCCAGATTCTGAACGCCGCTGCATGCCCGGCCCATGAGGCCGAATCGTTCACCCATCGTGACATTCCATGGAAGCTCCTGCGGCCCGAGCCCGAGTGTCGTGCAGAGCGCCGCGTCACAGGTATAACCGACCTGAATTCCGTCGTCATCGGAGACCTTGTAAGCGTCACAAACGGCTTTGCAAACCGTACCGTTGGGGTCGAAGCTGTCCTCTCCTTCGGGGTACAGCGGGCACCCCGAGTCCGGAGGCTGGTCGGGAAAGCACGTTCCCGAGGGCGGTGGAGGGTCGATCGGAATTTCTGTTCGATTGTTTGATTCGGGATTGTGCGCCGCCGACCAGACGTTTCTATTCCCCAGGTTGCATTCCAACGGTGGGCGTGTTCCCTGGGCGGCGCCTTGCCCTATCTCGAAGAGTCCGTCAAAGATCGGGCAACTGATGGTGCATGTGATCTCAGATGACGAGCAAGCCACCTCACCGAAGCATAGGCATGTCCGATACGACTCCACTTGAGCGACACCACGACCCAAAGGACTTCTCCGATCGGATTGCTTATGCTTTTACCAAGCTTCTGCGCTTCTTCGCCGACACGTTCTTCGCCAAACGATATGGTCACCGTGCCGGTGTACTGGAAACGGTTGCTGCCGTGCCAGGCATGGTCGCTGGGGCTTTGCAACATCTGCGTGCTTTGCGTCGCATGGAAAGCGATCGTGGCTGGATCCGCACCGAGTATCTGGCTGGCGTGGACAACGGTACTTACGCCAACGTCCCGGCGCCCCAGATCGCTATTGATTACTGGAAGCTACCGTCCGAGGTACGGTTGCGCGATGTCATCATCGTAGTCCGCGCGGACGAGGCCCACCACCGCGATGTCAATCAGATTGGGTGCCAGCGATCACACGTGAGCGCGGCTGACAAGTTAGAATTGCCTTCCATGGCAAGCCTCCATCCCTGTTGTTATCGACTCGATTGTCGGTAGATTTAGCTGGGCGCGGCCTTCGTGGACTCCCCGCGGGATTTCTCGTTCTGGATGCGCCGATAGATCTCTTCTCGATGCACGGCGAGCTCTCTTGGGGCTTCGATTCCGAGCTTGACCTGGCCGCGCGCTACTCCCAGCACCGTGACGATCACGGAATCACCCACGTGGATGGACTGGCCCGTTTTCCTGCTTAAAATCAACATGACTCCTCCAATGAATTCACAGTGACAAGGGTTGAATTGAGGTCTTCGAATCCCGTGTCAACTGGCGTCGGCGTTACCGGGACCGGTGAGTGAGTCTTCGGTGCCGACCTGCACCGTCTCGATGCGAAGTCCGTCCCCGATCTCCATCAACTTGTCACGAGCCCGGCCAGCATCCTGAGAGTTCAGTGCCTGCAGCACCTCATTCACGAGAGTGACGGTTCTGGTCAACAGCAGGTCGACGCGAGTGTATGCCAGCGGAACGTCCAATGATTCGAGCGCTGCGACAATCGCTCCGTGATCGGTCAGTTCGAACTCACGGCGAATACCGTCCAACTTCTCCTGCACGGAACTGGAGAGATCCGCGTCATCGAGCACGCGTACTTCCGAGTGAATCAGAATAAAGTCCGCCGGGCCCTGGCATTCATCGTGGACATCCGCCGCGACGGCTGGGCGGAAAGAATCGGCAGCCGTGCGCGGCGAGTCGAGTGTGATCTTGGCCAGTAAGGAACGCGCTACAGTGACGCCCTTTTTCGCCCCTTCGACGTTATCCTTCGCGATCTCGGTGAGCGCTGCCTGAAGATTGCTGAGAGCACCGCGCCCGTAGGCGGCATTGATGGCCCACCTCTCGGGAAGCTTACGGTCGCCGATGACCCGCACCTTGTCGGTCACTTCGGAACCCGCAGTTGGTATCCGGCCATTGATTGCCGAGCTTCCGATTGCCACGGCGCTGACGGCAATCCCGAGGGCGATACCGACTAGAAGCCGTTTGTGATGCTTTGCCACTGAATGTCTCCTGCGCGAGAACGCGATCGCTACGGTATCTCTATGACGTTTCAGGCCGAGAGCGTCCTGGGAAATGCGGAACGACTCTGCGAACGTCAGGCAGGGATGATAGCGATGTGGCGGTTACTGGCCCGTGTCCCGGGCATTAATTCGATGTCATGACCGCGAATGATCGCGAATTTCTCAGTAGCAGTTCGTTTCCAGCAGTGGATTCCCTGCGAGCACGCGCTCGTAGCCCAGGCGTGCTAAATCGAGAGTGCGATACTCGCCGAAACGAATTAGCTCACTGAGAGCGCGCCCTACGGCCGGCGACTGCATGAGTCCGTGTCCCGAGAAGCCGGCGGCAACCAGAAAGTTTTCCACCTCCGGCACATGTCCCAATATCACGTTCTCGTCCAGCGTGTTGAAATCGTAGTGGCACGAGTGGGCGTTCGTGACCTTGATGGCTTCGAAGGCCGGCACGCGTTCGGCGAGCGCCGGCCAGATGATTTCATCGAAAAGCCCGTAGTCGATATCGAAATCGGTAGTCGGTGGATCGTGTTCCCGGGGCGGCGAAACGACCGCAAGATAGCGCTTCCCCTCATAGCGAAAGGCCACACCGTTCGGCAGGATCACCTGCGGCGTATTACCGATCTCCTCCCGGCACTCGAATACGAACGCGCAGCGCTTGCGGGGCTCCACGGGCAACCGAATTCCAATCTGGGCCGCCAGTCCCGTAGCGTCGCGTGCGCCCGCCGCGTTCAGTACGACACCAGGGGTTAGCGAACCACCGCTGCGCAACACCAACTCAGTGACACGAGTTTTTCGGCGTCGAAGTTGGATGACTTCGTCGGTAACGATCGTCACTCCCAGCGAAATTGCTTTTCGCCGGAACGCCTGCAACAACGAGTAAGGGTCGAGCCAACCTTCGTTCGTGAGGCCCAGAAATCCACCGGCGAGTCCCTGGGTGGCGAGCCACGGGTAGCGTACAGTCAAATCGTCGTTCGTCTGATAAGCGATGTCGGCGCCCAGCTGCCGCTGAAGTGCGTGATTGTCCTGCATGCGCGAAAGGTTGTCAGGTGATGCCAGAATCAGATAGCCCCGCTCCTTGAAATCGACCACTGGCGCCTCTCCATTGACGGAAAGATATTGAGCGATATTCTTGACGAATTCGGCGCCGAACAATCCGATGCGAATGTTCTCGGGTGTCGAGAATTGTTGCCGGATGCCGCCGGAAGAACGTGTCGATGGCGCGTTGGCATAGGTTGGATCCCGCTCGACAACGAGTACCGAGCCGTCGAAATTCCCCGCAGCAAGAAAGTAGGCAGTGGCACAGCCGGTCAGCCCGCCGCCGATGATGATCACATCGTGGGAATCAGTCACTTGTCTCGTCGACTTTCAAATCTCCGGAGGCGCCGCCGTTGCCCTCTCCAGAGGGATTCTAAGTCGCAGCCGCTGCAACATCTAGCGCGTACGGCTGCGGGAATGTGGCGCATTGCTCACTCTTCATCAAAGCCGCTTTCCAGAACGATACGCTTTGGATAAAGTGGCGGCTGCCCTGACGAGAACATATCCATGAGCCGGAAGGTATTGATCGTCGTCCACCAGGAAAAGTCCACGCCGGGTCGCGTGGGCGAGTTTCTGACGGCGCGTGGCTTTGAGCTCGACCGCCGCTGCCCGAACCTGGGTGACCCGCTACCCACGGATCTTTCAGAATATGCTGCCAGCATAGTGTTCGGCGGCCCCATGAGCGCGAACGACGACCACCTGCCCGGTATCCGCGCCGAGCTCGAGTGGATCGAGAAGCACGCGCTCCCCAGCGGCCGCCCGTTACTGGGGATCTGCTTGGGCGGTCAGCAGATCGCACGCGTCCTTGGCGCCCGGGTGGGAAATCACCGGGACGGGCTGGTGGAGATCGGCTACTACGAGGTGACACCCACGGAGTCGGGTGGTGATTTTCTCGCATGCCCCACGGTTTTCTACCAGTGGCACACGGAAACCTTCGAGATCCCCCACGACGCGGTGCATCTCGCACACAATGAAAACTTTGCCGGCCAGGCGTTTCGTTACAACGGCTGCACTTACGCCATCGAGTTTCATCCGGAGATGACCCGGGAAATGGTCGACAGCTGGTGTCGATCGGAAGGCGGTTCGCGGAAGCTCGGGCTGCCCGGGGCGCAACCCCACGAAGCCCACCTGGAAGGTTACGCTCGCTTCGCAACGGAAACGGATCGCTGGTTGGGGCGGTTCCTCGATGAGCGCTTGCTGGTCGCAGAAACGGAATAGAATCAGGACCCGGGCTATTTCAACCGATCGAGATGCAGTCCCGCCTGCCCGTATCGGGCTCCCACATAGTCCAATCCTCCCGCACCCGTGGAGAAGCGCATCTCGTCTCCGTCGGATGAAAGAACCATGTGCTCACCCTCGGCTTTCCAGGATCCGGTTTTCATTTGCGCGGGCGACCACGGTTTGCACAGATAGCGCTGTACGAATACGTAGCTATCGTCCGCGAACAGCTCTAGAACCAAGCGGCGTCCGCAGCCGGAGGCCGAAGGCAGATCGGCGGCATAGGTGCCAGCACCGGCTGCTCCCTTCGCGAGCACCGGCGAGCAGGCTGCGCTCACCAGACCCAAAACCAGACACAGCCGTGCGGTTGTCATCATCATTCAGATTCCTGTTTTCACCGCGCTCGCGTCGATCTCCAACCCCACCGCCGATGCATAGCGCGACAACGCGCAGTATACGGCATGCCGTTCCCGTGGCGCGGCCTCGCCCTTTCCGCCATTCGACTCGTAATGACAGGAAAGCACTCGCAAATATCCGGCTTTGCGTTCGGCTTTCAGATCGACGCGCGCTATTAATCGATCTCCCGCGAGCACCGGCAGACAATAGTAGCCGTAACGGCGTACCTCCGCCGGCTTGTAGATCTCCAGCACCTGGTCGAAATCGAATAGCAGCCGTACCCGCTGCCGATCCCACAGAACCGGATCGAAAGGAGATAGCAGAACGCCGCGGTCGCGGCGCGGTCTGGCGCTATCGAGCTCGGCGGCAAGCTCCAGGTCTTGCGGGCGCGCCCAGCCGGACAACTTCCGTTCGGCTCCGTGCACCGTGCACGGCACGATTCGGCCGCTTTCCACCAGGCGTCGTAACGATGTCGCCACCCGATCGCGACACTTGACCAGGTGCCAGGTCGCCGACAACGTTCCGGTGGTGGCCCAGCCGTGTCCTTCCAGGGCCTTCGACAGCAACATGTCGAAGGCTTCCTCGTCGCTGACGCCGTTGCCGCGAAAAGCCTCGGGGATGACGCGCTCGGGCAGGTCGAATGTTCGGTGGAAGTGGCGCCGGCTGGCGATGGCGAGCTCACCCGAGGACCACAACGCTTCGGCGATGCGCTTCGAAAGCTTGATATCCCACCAACCCTGGCCGCCGCTGCCCGCCAGATCCACGGATCGAAAGGCTCCCTCCTGCTCCACCCGCCGCATGATTTCCACGACCATCCGCGGATGCTCGCCCAGCAGATCGCCCCACCACGGATGCACTTTGAAATCCCTGCGCCGAAAGGCGAAGCAAGGGTACAGCGTCATGGGTATCCAGCAGGCCTCGTGTCCCCAATACTCGAACAGCGGCTCGCCGGGCGTCAGCAATTCCTCGCCGAGGCTCGTGTCGAAATTCTCCAGGCGCGAGGCGAGGACAATGGAATGGGTGCGCGCGCCGGCCACCGAGACGGAATCCAGCTGCAGGTACCCGAATCGCTCGATGATGCTGTGACAGCGGGTCCGGGCACGCGGACCTTTCCCTGCCGCCAGCACGGGCAAGCCGGTGAGCTCGGGTTTCAGCAGCCCCCCGCGGGCAAGCGCGAGCCGCCGCGCCTGTCGTACACTCAAGCTTTCCATGCCGACAACTGAAGTTGGACGCCTCTAGCCTGGATTATTCATGAAACCGCGGCTGCGGACGTCTCGGCAATTGCTCCTGCATTGCCCTACCTCCTGCATCTGACCGCCATGGATGGCGGGAATGCA
>Ga0114948_10000996_pt1 | contig 11923 bp, 11 predicted proteins | sample CR04metaG_FD_83877 | JGI IMG/M metagenome (GOLD analysis project Ga0114948, IMG submission 83877) | Deep subsurface microbial communities from Mariana Trench to uncover new lineages of life (NeLLi) - CR04 metaG | ecosystem: Environmental > Aquatic > Marine > Ocean trench > Sediment | place...
AACGGCGTTTTGCCATCGACGCGCTTGAGCTTCACCTTGTCGCCGAACTTATCGCGCATGACGCCGCCGAGATCGCCGATGCCGTCGATGAGGCCCATTTCCAGGGCCCGTTTCCCGGTCCAGAAGGCGCCCGAGAAAAGCTCCTTTTTCTTGCCTTTGAGCCGCTTGCCCCGGCGTTCGCGGACCATCGCCTCGAAGCTTTCGTGGATGTCCTTTTGCAGGCTCTTAAGATGCTTGATATCGGACGGCTTTTGCGGCCGGAAAGGGTCCAGCATCGCCTTCTTTTCGCCGGCCGTATGCAACCGGCGCTCAATCCCTAAGCGCTTGATCAACCCGGTGAACCCGAAACCGCCCGAGACGACGCCGATCGAACCGATGATCGAACTTTCCGCGGCGTAAATTTCGTCCGCCGCCAACGCCAGCCAATACCCCCCCGAAGCCGCCACGTCCTCGGCGAAGGCATAGACGGGCACGTCTTTTTCCTCCGCCAGGTCACGGATGCGCTTGGCGATCAATGCCGACTGCACCGGCGAGCCGCCCGGCGAATTGACCGCCAAGGCCACCGCCTTCAAACGCCTGAGTTTGAAGGCCCGTTCGATGGCCTCGACCGTGCCGGCAAGCGTCAGGCCGCGGCGAAAGGAGCCCAGGCGGCCGATGACGCCGTCGAAGCGCAGCACGCCGACGACCGGCCGGGGTTGGCGGAATCGGTCGATGAACGAAAATTCGGGCATCACCCGGGAATCATAGCCAATCGGCTCAACCCCGGCAATCGACTCCGTCTTGAAGGGTCCTAAAGCGTTAATGACCCGGCATTGCGAAGGACCGCTTCGGCTTCGGGGGTATAGCTTCCGTCGTCATTGTGAAGGACCAGGCCTTTGGCTATTCGGGTTTCCCCTTGTTGCCCTTTCCGGGCCTGGACGATCACCCTCTTCGCTGCCTGCTTATTTTTGTCCCTGTCGCGGCTTAAGCCGCTCCTCGCCTCTTGTGCTTTCGCCCACAAGGGAAAAACCACAAGCCCAGCATTATCCCCACCAAGCCCGGCGATGACTTCGTCCTTGCGGTCGAAACGGTGGATGACGGTAACGGTTCCGCCCGGACACGCCATGGCGACCAAAAACCTGAGCCAATCGTCGAGCCTGGCCCGGCTTTCGACGGTTGCCGCCCGCTTCGCCGCATCGGCGGGAGGATTGCCGCTCCCCGCCGCCAGATAAGGCGGATTGGCCATCACATGATCGAAACTTCCGGCCGCCAGGTCCGGCGGCGGCGACAGCAAATCGCCTTCGACGAAGCGGATCGATTGGGACAAGCCGCTTTCTTCGGCGCTGTTTCGGGCCAGTCCGATGAAGCCCGGCTCCAGGTCAAGGCCGACAACGTCGACGCCTTCGAGGCGGGCCGCCAACGCCAATGCCGCGGCCCCGGTGCCGGAGCCTGCATCGAGCACCGTTTCCCCCGGCTGGGCGGGGACCGCCGCGGCCAGCAATACCGGGTCGATGGCGGCGCGGTAACCGCCGGCCGGCTGCAGGATCGTCACCCGCCCGCCGAGCAGTCCGTCGCGGCTTATTTCACCATCCGGCTCAGCCAACGGGGCCGCCGCCGGTCTGGATGGCTTCGGCCTCGGCCAGAATTAGCCGGGCCCTGGCGAGGTCTTCGGAGACCACCATGACCCGGCGCTGGATGGCCGAAATGCTGCCTTCCATGACGCTTGTGTGGGCGTCAAGAACCACGGCGTCGATGTTTTCCTCGGCAAACTGGGCGGCCAGCCAAGACAGCAACACCGGGTCGTTGGTGCGTACCAATTCCTCCATTGCCGAGGGTCTCCTGTTTTGCCGATACGCCAACGAGCTTGACCCCTTGGCGGTGCCGTTTCATGATTCACTTAACTTAACGGGACTATGCTCGGCTTTGACACCTAAAGCGTCAAGCAACCTCGGAGGATTTAACTTGGGCATTGTCGTCAGTCTGGACGGTGACCGGGGCCGCAAGCCATCGCTCGACCCCCTCAGTGAGTTGGTCGCCGAAGACCTCAAGGCGGTCAATGAGCTGATCGTCCAGCGCATGGACAGCCCGGTCAAACTGATCCCGCAATTGGCCGGGCATATCATCGCCGCCGGTGGCAAACGGCTGCGCCCGATGTTGACCCTGGCCTCGGCCCGCATGTGCGACTATTCCGGATCCCGCCATGTGGCGTTGGCCGCTTGTGTCGAGTTCATCCATACCGCCACCCTTCTGCATGACGACGTGGTCGACGAAAGCGACCTCAGGCGCGGTTTGGCGTCCGCCAATACCCTTTGGGGCAACAAGGCCAGCGTCCTGGTCGGCGATTTCCTGTTCAGCCGCTCGTTCGAGCTGATGGTGGAGGATGGATCGCTGGAGGTACTGGGGATTCTGTCCAACGCCTCGGCGGTAATCGCCGAGGGCGAGGTGATGCAGTTGATCACCGCCAACGACACGGAAACCAGCGAAACCGCCTATTTGGAGGTCATACGGTCGAAGACGGCGCAATTATTCGCCGCCGCCTGCCGGATCGGCGCCGTCGTCGCCGAACGGCCGCGGGTCGAAGAGGAAGCGCTCGATTCTTTCGGCATGAACCTCGGCATCGCCTTTCAGATAATCGATGACGTGCTCGATTATTCGGCCAAGCAGGCGACGCTCGGCAAGTCCATCGGCGACGATTTCAAGGAAGGCAAGATGAGCCTTCCGGTGATCCTGTCGTTCAGGCGCGGCGATGACGAAGACCGGGCGTTTTGGCGGCGCACGGTGGAGGATCTTGATCAAAACGAAGGCGATTTCGAACACGCCCTGCACCTGATGGAAAAACACACCGCCCTTGAAGATTCCGTCGAACGGGCCCGGCACTATGGCGCCATTGCGCGCGACGCGCTTGGCCTTTTCTCCGACAGGGCGGAAAAAAGCGCTTTCAACGAACTTATCGATTTTTGCATCGAACGCGCCTATTGAGGCGGCCAAAAACCACTTCTTGAAGGGGCTGGCGTGGCCCCGGGAAAGGCCTTGCCCCCCTTTCCTTGCCCCCGCCGCACCCGGGCGCTATAACCGCCACCGGCAAAGGGGTTAATGTCTAGCCAATAGCCTTTTTAAGGATTTGTCGGGGCGTGGCGCAGTCTGGTAGCGCACCTCGTTCGGGACGAGGGGGTCGGAGGTTCAAATCCTCTCGCCCCGACCATTTCCAAACCCCGGTGGGCCCGGGGGAAACCAGGGGGCAAGAGGTGCGCAACGCGATCATCGGTATCGTCATCGGCGTTGTGGTCGGCGTGGTCGTCGGCGCAACGGTCGTCGCGCCAAGACTAAATCCGGTCGGCGGCGAGGTTCCTCCCGCCCTTTCGCCGAAAGCCAAGGCGATCCTGCCAGCGGCTGAAAAGAGACCTTCTGCGGCGTCACGGCAGACTGAAAAATTGTCCGAAAAGCCGGTCGAAATACTGGAAAGGGACAAGCGGCACCCCGCCTTCCCTGAACAAGTCGATGTGCCGACGGTCTCTGGGGCCCCTGCCGGTGTGGCCTCTGAAACCCTACCAGAGGCTGAGGTTTTCGGTGCCGGCAAGAAAGCCGAAAAAACTACCGGCGCCGGGAAAACCGCCCCCAAAAAGCCGGCTGAAGCGGGTCAACTGGCATCTGGTGAAGCGCTTTTCCCAAAGCCCGAAAAAGCCAAGACCGGTCTTCTTGAGTCTCTTGCCGATTCCGAAACGCCTCAGGTGTCCCCCGCCCCGGTCTACACCCCGCCGCCAGCCGGACCGAAAACCGTGCACCTGAAAATGGCCAGCGCCTATGCCAGCACCCTGCCGCAACTGGGGACACTTGCGAAAAGGCTAGAGCGGAATATTTGGCGGGTTTCGGACGGCACGCTTGAAATCAAGTTTTACGAACCCGGCGCCTTGGTGCCGCCCTTGGAAATGTTCGATGCCGTCCGCGCCGGGGTCATTGACGCCGCCTATTCCACGCCCGGGTTCTGGGGCAACAAGATTCCGGCCCTGCAATTGTTCGCCGCGGTTCCCTTCGGGCCGTCGGCAAAGGAATTCCTGGCATGGATTTATTTCGGCGGCGGCAAGGAACAGTTCGAGGAAATCTACCACGCCAACGGCATTCACAGCGTCTTTTGCGGACTGATTGCTCCCGAGGCCTCGGGGTGGTTCCGCAAACGCATTCGCACCGTCGAGGACCTCAAAGGTTTGAAAATGAGGTTCTTCGGCCTTGGCGCCAAGGTCATGCAAAGGCTGGGCGTCGTCACGACCCAGCTTGCGTCGGGTGACATCTTCGTCGCTTTTGAATCGGGCGTTATCGATGCGGCGGAGTTTTCGATGCCGGCCATTGATTTGAAACTGGGTCTCCACCGAATAGCCAAGAATTACTATTTTCCCGGCTGGCATCAGCCAGCAACGCTGTTCGAGCTGATGATCAACTTAAAGAAGTGGCAGTCCCTGTCGGTACCCGCCAAAGCCCAGATTGAAGCGGTCTGCGGCGACAACATCCGTTACGGATTGGCGGAAGGAGAAGCAGGACAGTTCAAAGCGTTGAAAAAGTTTCAATCCCAAGGCGTTGAGGTCCGTCGCTGGCCCGGCGAAATCCTCGAAGCCCTGAAGGCCGCCTGGGTCGAGGTCGCCCGGGATGAAGCGAAGGCCGACCGGGACTTTAAGCGTGTCTGGGAATCCCTGAGCGCCTTTCGCAAGGAATACTCTATCTGGAAAGAGCTAAGCCTTCCGTATTAAATGGTTAACCACCCTTGTTGTCAGGGTTAATGGCCTCAGGCAGCGTCGGCGTTGTCGGCAATGCCGCTCGGAAGTTGGCTCATCTTGGCCAACAGATAGTTCATATCAGGGATTTATGCTGAGCCGTCCGTCACAGCAGATGGGGTCTGCGGTTGGTTTTTCGATCATAATTTCGTCTCAAAATCCTTTCGGTCATTCTAACGGTTGCAAGGGCTTTGCCGTCCTCATATATAAAGGCTCAACTTTTTCGCAAATTCACTGTCTTTCAAGAGAGGCCTCCCTATGAGAAAAGAAAAATTTATCGTCGTGGCCCTGGCCGCCGCGATGGCCCTGGCAAGCGGTTCGGCAATGGCCGCCGGCGATGCCGCCAAGGGCGCCAAGGTTTTCAAAAAATGCAAGGTTTGCCATACCGCCCAAAAGGGCGGAAAGCACAAGGTCGGCCCGAACCTTTTCGGCGTTGTTGGTCGCAAGGCCGGCAGCACCAGTTACAAAAGATATAGGGGGATGAAAGGCGCCGATTGGACATGGGACGAAAAGCTTTTAAGCGAATACCTGACCAATCCGAAGAAATTCACCAAGGCCCGCACCGGCAAGGCCTCATCGATGACGTTCAAGCTGAAAAAGAAAAGCCAGCAGGCCGACGTCATTGCCTATCTGAAGTCGCTCAATTAGGCCTCTTTTGGCCGGGGCTCCGCCTGGGAGCCGGCGAAACCGATTAAAACGCTGCCGGCACCCCGGCGGCGTTTTTTATCACCTGGCGCTTCCTATAACAGTCCCGCTTCCCGGTAATACCTCAGAGCGCCGGGATGCAATGGCACCGACAGTCCTTTTTTGATCATTCCGCTTTTCTTGAGGTTCTTAAAAGCCGGATGCAGGGTACTGAAGGCGTCAAAGTTCTCGAATACCGATTTAACGACCGCATAGACCGCGTCTGCCGCCGTTCGGGACGTCATTTCCCCAACGAAAAATTCAAGCAGACAATCCTGCTGTTTTTCCGTTAAATGACAACGCTTTAGATTCATCCCGCCACCCTAGAAAATCAGCGTTATCTAGGACAGCCCCTAACGCTTTCCGTCGGCATCGATGATATAGATGCCACCCCCTTTTTTGGCGCGCGGCAGATCGGCATGGATTTGACGCTGAAATACATGTGTCATGGAGGCTTGCCTTTCCGGGGCCCACTGAAGATTATTTTTGTCAGGTTACAAACGGCTGAAGGTTTACGAAAGCCTTCTCAGGATTTCAGTGGATAGAATCCAACATAGGAACCCCATACGACGGCTCCCCAAGTTCATCAGGAAAGGCGCGCCATGCGCGGTGATGCTGGCGCATCACAAGCATCGTGCAACGCATCCGGTGGGCTTGGGAAGCCGCCCTTTGGGTTCCCTATGTTGGATTTTATCCACTAGGATAAACCATGGACCTCAAAGACCACATCCGTTCGATTCCCGATTTCCCCAAACCGGGTATTCTTTTTTATGACATTTCCACTTTGTTGGCCGATGCCGACGCCTGGCAGGTGGCATTGGGCCGATTGGCGAAAATGGTCGGCAAATATCAGCCCGACGTTTTGGCCGGCATCGAATCCCGGGGGTTCCTGGTGGCGGCGCCGCTGGCGTCCCGGCTCGGCCTCGGCTTCACCATGATCCGCAAGAAAGGCAAGCTCCCGGGCGATATCGTCGGCCACGAATACGAGTTGGAGTACGGCACCGACACCATCGAAATCCAATCCGATGCGGTCGAAAAAGGCCAGCGGGTGGTGATCCTGGATGATCTTTTGGCGACCGGCGGCACCATGGCGGCTTCCATCGAGCTGATAAACAAGGTCGGGGCCGAAGTTGTCGGCACCGCCTGCATTATCGAACTGACTTTTCTCGATGGCCGCTCGAAACTCAACGGTGTCCCCTTCGACGCCCTGGTGGCTTACGGCGAATAATCCCCCGGCTTTTCCCCCCAGCTTTTCCCCCGGGGCTATTCCGCCAAGGCGCCCGCCGCATGGCGGGCCACTTTTTTCATTAACGTCGGCAACGCATGTTCAGAAAAACGGGACGGAAGGCACCACTCCCCTCTTCCGTCCCCTCCTCCGGCCCCGGCTCCGACCCGGCCCGCCAACACCATCAGTTCCAGGTGAAAGTGGGTAAAGGTGTGGCGGACGACGCCATCCAGCGGTTTCCAATTGGCGGCAAATGGCGCTTCGGCCGCGGCTTCGCTGGGGGTCCAGGCCTTTTCCCGCCAGTCGGTCGAGGGAATTTCCATCATCCCGCCCAACAGCCCCTTTTCCGGCCGTTGGCGCAGCAGCACCCGGCCATCGGGGCGCACCGCCCAAAAGACCATGCCGTGGCGCACGGGCCGGGCCTTTTTCGACGCTTTCACCGGGTATCGCTCGGCTTGCCCCAGGCCCGCGGCGCGGCAATCGGCAACCAGGGGGCAGGCCTGGCAATTCGGAGTCCTCGGCGTGCAGACCATGGCGCCCAGGTCCATCATCGCCTGGGCGAAATCTCCGGGCCGCCCCCGGGGTTTCGAGGCCGGCGTCAGGCCGCGGGCCAATTCCGATATCCGCCGACGTCCGCCGGGCAAGGGCTCGGAAACCGCAAACAGCCGCGCCGTTACCCTTTCGATGTTGGCGTCGACGGGCGTCGCTTTTTTCCCGAACGCGATGGCGGCAATGGCGGCGGCGGTGTAATCGCCGATACCGGGAAGCTTCTTCAATTCCTCCTCGGTTTGCGGAAACCGGCCGCCTTGATCGCCGGCGACCAGACGCGCGCATTTATGAAGGTTGCGGGCGCGGGCGTAATACCCCAGCCCCTGCCAGGCATGAAGAACCGAATCCAGATCGGCCCCGGCCAGATCGGCAACCGTCGGCCAGCGGGCAACGAAGTCCTCAAAATAGGTTTTTACCGTCGCCACCGTTGTCTGTTGCAGCATGATCTCGCTCAGCCACACGCGGTAGGGGTCCGACTTTTCCCCCTGCCCTGCCCGCCATGGCAGGTCTCGGCCGGTTTTGCCATACCAGCGAAACAGCCTGCGGCGGATGGAAGTCGGATTAAGGGGAGCGGTGCGGGGGGTGGCCATCGCGATCGTTTGAGAATCCATCCTGGGCATTTTGTCTGGTTGCGCTCAAGCAAAAGCGATCCTAGCATCACCCCATGGCATGGCAACCGGCAGGGACGGGACAATGACCGCCAAGGCGATCACAAAACAAAAACGCGGCGGCGGCCCCCGGGCCTTGGCGTCTTCTCTTTCCGCCGTCACCAAGGCCGTTTTCGGCAAACGCGGTTTCGCCGACGGCGCCATCGTCAAGGACTGGGCGACCATTGCCGGGGAACATCTGGCCCGCCACAGCATGCCGGAAAAGATATCCACCCCTCGGGACAAGGCCGCGGGGGGGGTGCTTTACCTGACCATCGACAGCGGCGGCATGGCGACCGAACTGCAACACCTTGAACCGCTACTGATCGAGCGGATCAATGGCTATTTCGGCTTCAAGGCCGTCGACAGGTTGAAAATCACCCAGGGACCGTTGCCCAAGGAAGACGATAAACCGGCCCCGCCGGTCCGGCCGTTGCAAGAGGCGGAAGAATCCGAATTGGCCGAAAGCCTGATCGAGGTGGACGATCCTGAACTTAAACAGGCCCTTGAGGCGCTGGGTCGGGCGGTGATCGGCCGCCGGCCCGGCTGAGACAAGGCACCGATCAGGGCCGGACCGTGAGCAAAACCTTTACCGCCGCTTCTGATTGGCAGTCACTAGGTCATGACCTGGCCCTGCAAAAGGATTCGACTCGGCATCGGATGCGATTCTATATTCATCAACATCTTGTGTTTCTAGAGGTACGTTTGTCCAGATTTATACCAAGTCTAGCGGCCTTACCCATTCTGTTGATGGCCCTGGCCGCCGTCCCGCTGGCCTCCCTGTCGGCGCAAGCCGCCATCGTGCCGGTCGAAGAGGCGCTGTCGGAAATGTCGTTGGGGTCGGACAACGCGCCGGTGACTATGATCGAATATTCGTCGCTGGGCTGCCCCCACTGCGCCGCCTTCCACCGCGATACCCTGCCCAAGATCAAGAAGGATTACATCGACACCGGCAAAGTGCGGCTGGTCTATCGGGACTTCCCCTTGGGCACGCCGGCGTTGGCGGCGTCGATGATCGCGCGTTGCGCCGGGCGTGATAAATTTTTCGGCTTCATCGAAATCATCTACCGCAGCCAGGACCAATGGTCCCGGAGCCGCCAGCCCCTGGCCGAGCTGACCCGGATAGCACGGTTCGGCGGCATGTCCGAGACCGACGTCGAGGAATGCCTCAAACTCCAGGAATTGCTGAACGGCATCCGCCGAACCGCGGCGGCGGCCCAGGAAACGCATAAAGTCAATTCGACGCCGACGTTCATCATCGGCAAGGAAACGATCTCGGGCGCCATGCCGTATGAGAACTTCAAGAAGGTTTTCGACAGGGCGCTGAGCAAATAATCACCGGTTACGGTGGGAAAAGAAGGGACAAAAGAACCTTGCTGCGATTTAACAAGCTCCGGCTTTCGGGCTTCAAATCCTTCGTCGAAGGCACCGAGTTGCAAATCGAATTGGGCCTGACGGGGATTGTCGGCCCCAACGGGTGCGGCAAATCAAACCTGGTTGAAGGGCTGCGCTGGGTGATGGGGGAAACCTCGGCCAAGCAGATGCGCGGCGGCGAAATGGATGACGTCATCTTCGGCGGCACCCGGGACCGCCCGGCCCGCAATATCGCCGAAGTGGTCCTCAGCCTCGACAATTCCGCCCGCGTTGCCCCGGCGCAGTTCAACGACTTCGAGGAACTGGAGGTCAGCCGCCGCATCGAAAGGGGAAAGGGGTCCACCTACCGGGTCAACGGCCGCGAGGCCAGGGCCCGGGACGTGCAGCTCCTGTTCGCCGATTCCGCCACCGGAGCGCGTTCCACGGCCATCGTCAGCCAGGGCCGGATCGGCGCCGTCATCGCCGCCAAGCCGGTCGAGCGCCGGCTATTGTTGGAGGAAGCCGCCGGCATCACCGGCCTGCACTCGCGCCGCCACGAGGCCGAATTGAGGCTCAGGGGCGCGGAAACCAATCTCGAGCGCCTGGACGACATCCTGGTGACCCTGGATACGCAACTGGCAAACCTGAAGAAGCAGGTCCGCCAGGCAACCCGCTACCGCAATCTTTCGGACCACATCCGCAAGGCCGAGGCGACGCTGTTTTTCCTGCGCTGGACCGCCGACGAGAAAACCCTGGAGGCGGCCGAAAAGGAATTCGCCGAAACAGAGGCCGTGGTCGCGACTCTGACCGGCGCCGCCGGCGCCGCCGCAACGGTCCAGGTCGAACATGCCGCGGAGTTGCCGAAACGGCGCCAGGCCGAGACCGAGGCGGCGGCCGAACTGCAGCGTCTCAACCTCGCCCGCGACAACCTGGAAGCGGAGGAAAAGAGGATCGGGGAACAGAGCGCCGATTGCCGGGACCGGATCGAACAAACCGCCGCCGACAAGGCACGGGAAACCGCCCTCATCGTCGATGCCGAGGCTGCCCTTGAGCGACTGGCCGACGAAATGGGCGGCATCGAACCGCCCGCCGAGGGCGAGGAAGACGCTCGCGCCGAGGCGGCCGAAAACCTTACCGCCGCCAATGCCGCCGCCGAAGAGCTGGAACAAAAACTGACGGCGTTGACCGAACAGGCGGCCAATGACGAAGCCCGCCAAGCCGGGCTTGAGTACAAGATCAAGGACCTGAATGAGCGCCTGGAACGGCTGGCCGCCCGTGGCAGTGGAATCGCCGAGCAGCGCGCCGAGCTTGAAGGCGAACGGCCCGAAGCATCCGACTTGGCCGAAGCCGAAGAACGGTTGGCCTTGACCCAAACCAAACTCAAGCACGCCCGCAAAGCCGCCGACGAGGCCGAGACCGCCCGCATGGAAACCGCGGACAAAGCCGCCGCCGCCCAATCCGGGGCCCAGGCGGCGACGGCGGCGGCAGCCGGCCTGAAGGCGGAAGTCCAGGCCCTATCGGAAGTCCTGGAAACCGGCGACGGCCGGCAATGGCCGCCGGTGATCGACTCCCTCGCCGTCGATCCGGGTTACGAGGCGGCGCTGGCCGTGGCCCTCGGCGAAGACCTGATCGCATCCGACGACGAGGCGGCGCCCAGCCACTGGCGGGCCCTGGGCCCGCTCTCAAGCCCGCCGGCGCTCCCCGGCGGCGCCCCGCCGTTGAGCGATTTCATCCAAGCCCCCGCCGCCCTCGAACGCCGGCTGTCGCAAATCGGCGTCGTCGACAGCGAGGACGAAGCCCGCCGTCTGGCCGCCGACCTGGCCCAGGGTCAGCGTCTGGTCAGCCGCGACGGGTCGCTGTGGCGCTGGGACGGGTTCACCGTCTCCGCTTCCGCCGCCACCACCGCCCAGGCCCGGTTGGAGCAGCGCAAGCGCCTGAAGAAAGCTCGCGAAAAGCTGGCCGAGGCCGAAGCGGCGGCGAAGGTCGCCGAACACCGTCAAGCGGCGGCGAAGCAGGCCGAGGACGACGCCCGGGCAGCCGAACGCGCCGCCCGTGAAGCGGCCACCCTGGCTGACGGGACCTATGGCGAGGCCCGCGACCGGGTAGCCGAAATCAAGGACCACCTGGCCGGCCATGTTTCTCTTCTCGCCTCCTTGCGCGATCAAGCGACGGCTATCGAGGGCGACCAGGAACACCTGCAAACCGAAGAAAGCGAATCCCGCAAGTCCCTGGACGAAACACCCGACCCGGCCGGGGCACGAAAGGAAATTGCCGGCCTGCGCGCCGAATTGACCGGGCGGCGGGCCCATCAGGTCGAATGCCAGAGCCGCCACGACACCCTTGAGAAGGCCGCCGAAGAACACCGCCAACGCCTGGCCACCATCGACGCCGAGACCAAGTCCTGGACCGGACGCGGCGAAGCCGCCAAGGCGCAATTGCAGCAACTCGACGAACGGCGTCAGGCGCTTGACCAAGAGCTTGAGCGCCTGGACGCCCGCCCGGACGAAATCGCCGAGCAGCGCCGCGTCCTTCTCGGTTCCCTTGAGGCGGCCGAGGAAAAGCGCAAGGGCTTGGCCGACCAACTGGCGGAGACCGAAACGGCGCTGGCCGAAGCCGACAAGAACCTGCGCGCCGCCGAATCCGAACTGGCGGCGGCCCGGGAGAACATGGTCCGGGCCGAGGGCGCCGTCCAACAGGCCAAACAAGCCTGCGAGGCGATCAAG
>Ga0114948_10000997_pt1 | contig 11922 bp, 10 predicted proteins | sample CR04metaG_FD_83877 | JGI IMG/M metagenome (GOLD analysis project Ga0114948, IMG submission 83877) | Deep subsurface microbial communities from Mariana Trench to uncover new lineages of life (NeLLi) - CR04 metaG | ecosystem: Environmental > Aquatic > Marine > Ocean trench > Sediment | place...
CCTGATCTCGGCCGTCGCCACGGCTATCTGGCTGCCGACCAGCCGGTTGAGCTCGGTGCACGTGGCAAAGCCGACACACTCGTTTCGGAAGAACGACCCCGAGGTATACCCGCGGACCAGTGACGTAGATCCCAAGTAGGCGTTGAATGTTCTGCCCGCGTCCCGCCCAAACTGGCCGTAGTAGAGAAACCGGGTGGCCAGGAGGATCGGTCCGGCGAGGCCGTCGTAGCGGCGGATATCCGCCAGCCCCTGGGTGAATTGCCAGCTACCGATCGCCTGGGAGATCTCGAACCGGTAACGGCCGCCGTAGAACGGTCCGATGTAGCCGTGGAGCGTGTTGTCGAACGCCAGCGCAACCGAAGGTCTGACAAACGCCGCGTTGTCGAGGGTCGTTTCGGTGAGGAACGGTAGCTGGGTGAGGTCGAACGGCTGGACGTACGACAGGAGGGCATCGTTGACGTGGACAGCCGCGAATCCAAACTCGAGGCGCTTGAACCGGTTGAACGGCCGGTAGGCGTTCAGGAACACCTGACGCTGGATGATCCGGCGGGTGTTGGTGACCAGGACCCTCTGGCCGTCGATAACGACATCGCCACCCCGCGCCGCATAGAAGTACGGTTGCTGGCTGGCGCCCAGGCCCCAATTGATCCGCCGAGACAGGTTGAAATAGGCGGCGTAGACTTGCGCCTCCTTGATGCGGCCATTGATGGCGGCGGACAGGACCAGCTGATGGTTGCCCAGCATGTCGCCCAGCACGATGGTGCTGCCGCCATAGAAGCCATTGCCGAAGTTGTCCCGCGTGTAGCCTATGGTGGGGCGGGCCACGTACTCCGGCGCCAATTTCGGCTTGTACTTGTTGATCGAGAATTGGGTGGTATCAGGCAGGTGGTAGTCGGCCGAGTCGAGGAGGGCTGCGATGTCGAGTGGCCGCTGGCCGGGGGTGACGGAATCGACAGAGGGGTTGATCTCCCCCGCCGCCCGGAACCCGCGGGACGTTCGGTAGATCGAGCCGCCACCGAGCACCTCGGGGCGCTGGGTCGTGGTGTCCTGGGCCGTGCTGTCCAGGGCCGGCGCCGGATCCAACAGCACCGGCGTCACCCGGCGCGGCAGCAACTCGCCACCGGGAGTAGGCTCGGTCCGCGCCGCGGCGAAATCCGCCAGCGCGCTGTCCGCGGCCGACGGGGCTGTGTATGGTGCGCCCTTGAGCTTGCGCGGGTCAGTGATCGAGTAGACCGAGGTGCGCTGGGCGGAGTAGTAAACGAACGCCAGCCGGTCGGCCTGACGGGCCCAGGTCAGCACTGGCGACATGGCCGTGGCGGACTGACTGCCGGTGTAGAAGTTGGTGAGCTGGTACAGCGCCCGGTCGTCGAGATCGTACAGGTACAGGTTGCTGATCCCGGTCCGATCCGACACCAGGGCGATCGAGCGGCTATCCGGAGCCCACTGGGGGGAGATGTTCTTGCCCTGTTCCATCTGGGGCAGCACTTCCACCCTGCCGGTCTCCAGATGGTACAGGGCGATGCGGAAGTTGCCGAACCGGAGATTGTTGAAGTCGGTGTCGGGACCGCGGTCGGTCACGAAGGCGATGGTGCTGCCGTCGGGCGACCAGTCGGGTTGCAGATCGGCAAACTTGTCGTTGGTCAACCGGGTCAACCCAGTGCCGTCACGGTTGATGATGTAGAGGTCGGAGATGCCGCCTGCGTTGCCGGAGAACACTAGCTGGCCGCCGTCAGGGCTCCAGGAGGGGTTGGTGAGGCCGTTCAGACCGATCTTGAGGCGGGCCACCTCCTTGCCCCGGTCGTTGAGCAGGACCAAGTCGTCCTGAGCGCCGCGTTTGGCCGCCAGCGCCAGGAGTTCGCCGTCGGGCGACCAGCTGCTGCTGGCGTTGAGGTAGCGGAACGTCTCGTAGTTGGAATCGAATGTCGACTTGACCAACCGGCGCGTCACTTTGCCGGTGACCCCGTCGGCCAGGTACATGTCTACAAAATAAAAGTCCTTCTCACTGAGGTAGGCGATCTTCGACCCGTCGGGCGACAGGGCCGGCGCCACGTGCAGCGTCCCGCCGGACCGCTCCATGGTGAGCAGCGGATCCGCCACCGAGGCCGCCGTCTGGCGATCTCCCAGTTCCGGGAGATAGGTCTTCTGGACGTAGTCACGCCACTGGGCCGACAACTGTGCCGTCGAAATGCCGAGCACCCGGTGAAAGGCGCCTTCGATGCCGCCGGTGATGGTGGTCTTCAGCAGCGCACCGATGGCTTCGTCACCCCAGCGGTCGCCGATATACGCCATCAACGCGTGCCCGAAGCGGTAGGGGAAGATGTAGGGGTCGAACGTGAGAGCCTGAATGGTGGGGAGGGTGCCCTCGACGGACGCGTCTCTCAGCCACATGGCGGTCTCGGGACCCACTTCACCCAGCGACAGGTATTCCGCCATCCCTTCCACGAACCACAAGGGTGGGTTGATGGCGATCAGCCGGGCAAGCCCGGCGCCGGGTTTGCCATCGCTCCAGATGTCGTATTGGAACTGGTGCACCATCTCGTGGGTCAGCACGTGTTCGAATTCGGCGTACGACCCGGTGAAAGGCATGATCGCCCGGTGTTTCAGGAAGTCGGTGACACCGCCCGTCGCTTCGTTGATATCTCCCGAGAGCGCGTTGGTCTGTTGAAAATCGGAGTGAGAGGCATACAAAATGATCGGCTTCCGGTTCTTGAACTGGTGATTCATGATCCGGGACAGCCGGGCATAGGAGCGCTCCGCCATGCGCGCGGCGTCCATCGCCGCTTCCCGCTCGCGCTCGTAGAAATAGACGTCGAAGTGCTCGGTCTCGATGATCTTGAAGTCGAAACTGGTCCACTGGACTTTGTTCTTCCCGAAGTACTGGGCGCTGCCGACGGCGGGGGCTGCCACCATCAGGGCAAGCGCGAGTCCGGCAATGCGTTGCAGCATACACTCTCCTACGAAGTCGAGCTGAACTCCAGCTCCGGCGCGTCACTCCACAGACGCTCCAACTGATAAAACGCCCGCGTTTCGGGATGGAACAGGTGGATCACCAAATCCACATAATCCAATAATACCCATGTCCCGACCGTGAGTCCCTCCACATGGTGCGGCCTCTGCCCCGTCTGGCGGAGGGCCTCGATCACCGCATTGGCGATTCCCCTGACGTGGGCGTCGGAGGTCCCTGTAGCAATGACGAAGAAGTCGGTCGCATCATTCACATCCCGCACATCCAGGGCCAACAGGTCCTGCCCCTTGAGGCCGTCGATCGCCTCCATGGCGACCCGCACCGCCTGTGGCACACTGCGGTCTAGACCCTCCCGGGCCGTGCCGGCCGTCATGCCGCGCCGGCCCTCAGTAGGTTATCAAACCGGTCCATGGTCACGAGTGTTCCCGATTGGTTGAGCACGTGCTGCATTTCTGTGGCGTTATCGGGTGCCGCCCAGCCGCGGGCCATCGTGCGGGCGGTGTCTTCGAGCGTGGCGTCAGCCAGCGCCCGGAGGGTGTCGGCGACGGGGAACACATTGATGCGATTGATTTCCTCGCGCCCGGCGGAAACCCAGTCCGACGCCGCGTACCACGAGCGGGCCAGCCTGGGGCCGTCCAGATAGGCGATCCCAACGGTCATGCAGTCCTCGTTACTCGGCGACCACGGTCAGGTGGATGTCGGCGACGACCTCCGGGTGCAGCTTGATCGGTACCACGTGCTCGCCGAGGCTCTTTACCGGGGACTCCAGGTCGATTTTGCGCTTGTCGACTTCGTGCCCCGCGGCCGCCAGGGCATCGGCGATGTCCTGGGCGGTGATCGACCCGAACAACCGATCGCCCTCGCCCGCCTTGCGGGCCAGCGTGATCGGCACCTCGCCCAACACCGCCGCCAGCGCCTCGGCGCCCACCTTGTCCGCCGCCAGCCGGGCGTTGCGAGACTTGGTTTCGGCCTCGATACGTTTCTTGTTGCCGGCCGTCGCCTGGTAGGCGAATCCCTTGGGAAGGAGGAAATTCCTGGCATACCCCGGCTTGACCCGTACCAGGTCTCCAGCTTTGCCCAGTGACTGGACATCCTCGCGCAGTATTACTTCGATCATGGCAACTCACCTCGTGTGCTGGGCGGTGGCATGGGCCGCCGCCGGATATCGATCCAGGTATCAACGATTCCAAGTAACAGTAGCCCACTCCCTGCTATGGGCAACACGAACAGGGCCGCGATGGCCAACAGGCCCAAACCTAACGATCCAAGGCGCGATTTCGACCGCATGAACCACGTCAAAATGGCAGCGCCGCGGATGACGTAGATGACCCCGAACACCAGCAGGGCGTTGACCGCGACCAAGTCCAGCGTGTCTCTCGCCGGACTGATCAGGATTGCCAGCGGCACCACCAGGCCCCACAGGAGATGGTCGCTTCCCCGAAAATTGATGAACGGCGCCGCCGGGCCACCAACTGGACGGAGCGCCACCCGCTGGTACACGGCCCACGCCACCAGCAGGCCGGTCCCGGCCGCCAACACCGCCAGGCCGGGGAACAACCTTACCATGAGCGCGATGCCGGCCGCGGCGTCCTCCGCGGCACCCGGTCCGTCGAACGCCGCCATGCTTCTGGCCATGGTCTGGTAGGTGGCCCAAGTCGCTCTCGTCAGGGCGAATTCGATCCGCTCCCACGTCACGCCCAGGATCCAAGTCCACCAGAGGGTGCCGACCAGCCCCATTGCCACCGCGATGGCGACGTTGCGACCCAGTCGTTCCGGCCGCCAGAGGACGGCCGCGACGAAGGCTCCGGTAACCATGATGCCGCCGCCTCGGATGATCTGTGTTGCGACGCCTGCCGGCTGGAACAACCAGAGCACCGTCCAGGCTACAATGGCACTCAACCACAGTCGCTCTCGAGTGGTCCGGAGGCCGGACACCAGCAACAGCACCCCGATCGGTCCCAGCGCGAAGACGATGACGTCGGGCCATGCCAGGAGCATGTAGCCCGCCAGAGCCAGGAACGTGCCTGGTGAGACCCGACGTCGTGCCGGGGGTGCCGCCGGGAGGTCGGTCAGCCGCCGAATCCCTTGATGTAGGGCAACAGGGCCAGCTCGCGGGCACGCTTGATGGCGGTGCTCAACTGCCGCTGGTGCCGCCCGCAAGTGCCCGACAACCGGCTGGGGAGCATCTTGCCCCGCTCGGTTATGAACCGGGACAGGAGTCGATCGTCCTTGTAGTCCACTACCCGGACACCCGATTCACAGATGGCGCACGACTTGTTCCGTCGCCTCATGAGTCGCCATCCTTAGTCTCGGTGGGAGTGGCTTCCGGGACCACGGGCTGTGGACCATCGTTGAGTACGATGAGGTGGCGGAGGACACTCTCGTCGAGCTTGACCGCGCGTTGGTACTCGGGCAGCGCCTCGGTCGCCGTTTCGAACTGGGCGATGACGTAGTAGCCGGTTTCGTGGTTCTTGATGGGGTAGGCCAGCGTGCGCTTGCCCCAATGGTTGCACGCTGGTGCGGCGGCCGTCGGCTGGGCCAGGAGCGAATGGAATTGGTCCAAGTGCTCCGTAATCGTGGCCTCGTCGAGGGCGGAATCGAAGATATAGACCGCCTCGTACTGACGTGTCATGACACCTTCCTTTGGTCTGTTGGCCCCGACCCGGGTGTCCGGTCGAGGAGGGTTGGCTAAGTGGCCTGAAGATAAGTGGTTGGCAGGATCATGGGAAGCGCTGCCGTCGGGGGCGAAGAGCTGATCCGTAGATTGACCGAGTGCCCTAAGGGGAGATATTACAATGAGTTGCAAATCTTGAAGCGAGGAGCGATGGAGATCCTGTCGATTCAGGTCGGGCAGCCGAAATCCTACGGCGTGGCTGACGCCGAAGACCCCCTAGAGCGGCCTTGGGTGTCCGCCATCGACAAGCAGCCGGTCCGGGGACCAGTGTGGCTCGGGGCCGAGGGGCTGGCCGGCGATACCCAGGCCGACCGACGCCATCATGGCGGGCCCGACATGGCGGTACTGGTCTATGCCGCCGAGCACTATCCCCGCTGGCGCGAGGAATTGGCCGATCCAGGGTTGGCCCACGGCGCATTTGGGGAGAACATCACCCTCGACGGCGCCGACGAGGACACGGTCTGTATCGGCGACGTGTTTGCCGTCGGCGACGCCCTGGTCGAGGTGTCCCAGCCCAGGCAGCCATGCCAAACGCTGGCCCGCAAGTTCCGCGTGCGGGACATGGTCAAGCGGGTGCTACAACGCCAGGCATTCGGCTGGTACCTCCGGGTGCGGCACGATGGCTGGCTGGAGCAGGGGATGGTGTTCCAACTGCAGGACCGTCCCTACCCGGAGTGGACCGTGAAGGAAGTCGAACGGATCATTCGCCGGCGAGCCCACGAACCCGAGGCTGCCCGGCGGCTGGCTGAATGTGTGGCGCTGGCCGACGGGTGGCGGGCTCGACTGGGGGAACGCGGAGTGGCCACCGGTGCCGGATGAGCGCCCGGGTGTGCCCTCAGGAGATCACCATGTTTCGTCGGGTGGGACTCACCGGGGCCTCATCCGGCCGCCAAGGTGATTACTATCCGTAAGTACAGTATGGGTATTAGCCAAGCCGCGGCCGGTTCGCCTGTGGAGAAGTTTTCCACAAAGACTCCACCTCCGGTGTCGATAACAGGGGGAGGGAGAGAGCGCCGAACCGTCGTTCACACTGCATCGTTAACCGATATCCGATATGGCACTATCCAGCGAACCCATGGGCAAACTGCTCGGGGATGTGCACAACTTGGTGCGAGCAGCTCTCGCGACGCACCAAGATGTGGGCGGTATGGAACTAGATGCCAACCCGAAGGGCGATCAGACCCAGCAGTTTGACCTGGCCGCGGAGCGGTGCGTAGAGAAATACCTGCGGCATCACGCCCCGCCGAGTGTGTTACTCTCGGAGGAATCGGGCGAGCTGAAACTCAGTGAAGCTCCACCGGAGTGGTGCTTCATCCTCGATCCAGTGGATGGCTCCGACAACTACGCCCGCGGGCTGAACCTGTCGGGCGTATGCTTGGCGGTGCTGCCGGCGGGGGCGCCACTCGCTGTTGGCAATATTGAGTGGGCCTTGGTCGGTGAGCTCGAGAGGGCAACGCCGCTCCTCGCCCGCCGCGGAGGGAACGCGTTCCGGGGGGATGCACGGGTGCTGACCTCCGCAGTGGAACGTATCGAGGACGCCTTCGTTTCAGTCGAGTTAAACCACTTCGCTCCGCCCCCTGCGTTAGGTGCGCTACTGGCGCGAGCGCGTGGGGTGCGTAGCTTAGGGTGCGCTTCCCGGGCTCTCGCCTTGGTGGCGACCGGTGCGCTTGACGCCCACGTGGACATACGCAACAGGCTGACAGCTGAGAGCTTCTTCGCCGCTGCTCTCGCGGTCGAGGAAGCGGGTGGCTGCGTGGTGAATTCCAATGGACAGCCCCTCCCGTCCGCCCGAGACTTGACGCAGCGGTTCTCTTTAGTAGCGGCAGCCACTCGGCGGCTTGCCGATGATATCATTGAGGCACTTCGATGACACAACACCGGTTTACTTCTACGCAATGCCCGCCTGCCGTCATCTTGGCAGCCGGCCAGGGAATGCGCATGGACTCGGAGGTGCCCAAACCTCTGACTGAGTTGTTGGGCCAGTCCCTGATCGAGAGAGCCATACGCGTCTGTGCCTCTGTCGGGGTGCGACAGTTTGTTGTGGTGGTCGGCCACGAAGAGGAGCAGGTCACCAGTCACGTCCACCGATTGTGTGACCGGCTCGGCCTCGAGGTATCCTGTGCCAATGCCTACAACTGGTCTATGGGTAACGGTGCCAGTACAGGTGCCGCGGCCAGCCATCTCCGGGCCCAGCCGTTCTTCCTCCTGATGGCCGATCACTTGGTCGATCCGGAGATCTTGAAGAAACTGCTGGCCGATCCTCCCGCCAGCGACGAGGTGTGTCTAGCTGTCGATCGGAATCACCACCAAGTCTTCGACCTGAACGACGCTACCAGGGTCCGTTGCGTCAGCGGCCGTGTTGTGGAGATCGGCAAGGGCCTGGCTGAGTGGGACAGCATAGACACCGGGGCGTTCTTGTGCGGACCGGAGATCTTTCTGGCAATTGAGAAAGTTCGCCTGGGTGGCCGGCACCAACTGTCAGACGCAATCGCCGAGTTGGCGTCTCGTGGTGTGGTACGGCCGATCGACGTCACCGGTTGCCGTTGGCTGGACGTCGACACACCGGAGACGCTCGTCGAAGCGGAGCGGCAACTACTCTCCTCTCTGAACAAGGGCGGCCAGGACGGCTTCGTTTCTCAGTGGATCAATCGTCCGCTCTCCATCCGCCTGTCCAAGTACCTGGTACGAACCGGAGTCACCCCCAACCAGATCACGGTGGCTTCCTTCCTCATGAGTTTGATCGGTGCGGGATTTCTTGCCGCTGGAGGTTACGCGGTCGGCGCTCTCGGAGGCTTGCTGATACAGGCTGCGTCGGTCATCGACGGCTGTGACGGGGAGATCGCACGACTGAAGGGCGTCGCGACACCGAGAGGCGCGTGGTTGGACACCATCCTCGATCGCTATGCCGATCTTGCCATAACCGTGGGAATCGTCGTCGCGTACGTCAGGCATGCCCCCGCTCCCGGGGTGCTCCCGGTAACCGTGGGCATCGTCGCGGCAACCGGGTTCATTCTTGCCAGCTATGTGACCAAGGAATTCGCCCGGCACCACACCTCGGACTATCCCCATGACTTCCTCGACCGGATGAAACACCGCGATCTGCGATTGCTGGTGATCGCGGCAGGGGCATTGGTCGGATTTCCCTACCAAGCTCTCATTTTGGTCGGAGTGCTCTCCCACGCTGCTGTTGTGGGCATCATGCTGCGGGGCTGGCGGCTGAGTCCCATACTCGCCGAAGCGCCGAGCAATCTCATACCGCCCGCCGTGACCGAGATTGTTGACCGCCACGTCCGGCACCTTACTGATGGAGCCCCGGTCCCCCGAGCCGCCTTGAGGCGCGAAGCGATGGCCGGCCGCTCGGCTAGATGATGCTCTTGCCGCCAACGACACGGCGTGCCCCGATGGTGGGAGTCATCGTCGGGCACGTCAGCTAGAAGTACGGCCGGAGGCCGGCGCCGAGGTAGGCCTGCGGCTAGGAATGTGGGGAGTCCGAGATGGAGGCGCCCTTCGCGGGCCTCCTGTCCAGCATCTCTCGGACCTTCTCGCCCAATTCCTCGAGGCCTAACGGCTTGGGGATGAGCACGGCACGTGAGTGGGCCAGGGCTTCGATGGCCATCTCGGCCGAATATCCCGTCATGAACCCGATCGGTACCGTCCGGTCGATGGCCCGGATACGGTCGTACGCTTCCGTGCCGCCCATCCGTGGCATCGATATGTCGAGCAGCACCAGGTCTATTTGATCCCGCCCGGCCACGAACATGTGCAGGGCCTCCACGCCATCCACCGCTGTCAACACGTTGTAGCCCAGCCTCTCGAGCAGACGTCGGGCAACACTGCTTAGGGCTTCCTCGTCTTCGGCCAGGAGAATCGTTTTGTTGCCACTGGAGGAAGGGGTGCGGACGGACTCCTCGCCGTCGTCCTCGACCGGGAGGAACATCATGCACGAGGTCCCGTGTCCCACCTCACTGTACACGGTGAGTACGCCGCCGTGCTGTTGGACGATTGCCCGAGCCATGGGCAAGCCCAATCCGCGGTGCTCCCGGTGGGACTTGGTGGTGAAGAACGGGTCGAAGATCTTGCACTTCGTGTCGGACTCCATACCGGTGCCGGTGTCGCTGATGGTGATCTGCACGTAAGTGCCCGGCTTGAGACCCGGGTGTTCCCGGCAGTGCATTTGGTCGAGTCGAATCGTCTGGCTCTCCAGGATGACCTCGCCGGCCGATGGAGCGGCCTCCCGGGCATTGGCGAACAGAGCCCGCAGTGCCAGTTCGATCTGTCCGGCGTCACACTCTACCAGAGGGAGTTCTTCGGCCAGTGACAGCCGCACCGGCTGGTCGTCATGATCAGCGGCCATGCGGCCGGCGAGATCGCGCAGGAAGGAGTTGATCGGCACCGGCTCCTTTGCCAGCGGCCGGCGGCGGGACACCGTCAGGAGTTGATCCAGGATCTCTCGCTGATGCTCGGCGGCCGCTTGCAGAGAGTCGACCACGCTTTGGCCCGCGTCGTCGCCCTCGAGGGCCTGTCGCAACTCGGCGGCCTGGTCCAGGACTTCGCTCACGAATGTCTTAAGACCTTCGGCCACATGGCCGGTAATACTCTGCATCGAATCCAGCCTGTCCGCTTCGAACTCCTGCCACTCATGCCTGTGGCGGTCGCCTTCGTTCATCCGCACGTCGCTGATGTCTTGCACGATGGTCACGAAGTACTGGGTGGATCCTTCCCGGTCGGCCGCGGCCGTGGCACACACCCGGCACCAGATCACGTGCCCGTCTCGGTGGAAGTAGCGTTTTTCGACCATCACGGTGTCGGTCTTGCCCATGAGGAGCCGCCGGGCCTGGGTGGCGCTTTCGGCCAGGTCGTCGGGATGGGTGACCGCGTAGAAGTCGCTGGCCAGCAACTCGCGTTCTTCGTAGCCGAGCAGTTGGCACAGGGCGCGGTTGACCAGCAGGAACGTGCCGTCCACCCCGGTGATGGCCATCCCCGTCTTGGCCGACTCGAACGCCATGCGGTATCGCTGCGCCTCCTGGGCGAGCGCGTCGCCGGCTTGTTTTTGACTGGTGATGTCGGTCCGCACTACCAGGAACCGCTGGGGGCTACCGTGTCTCTGGGAAATCGGGACCACCCGATAGAGCCACCACGGCGGTCGCCCGTCCGTGCGGGTTTCGAAGGTGTGTTCCCGTCGGGTCTCCCGGGCGAGCCGGCATGCCTCGCGGAACGCCCGGCGGTGTTCTACCGGGAGGAGGCCGGATAGCGCGGTCCCGGTCATCCGCTCCACCGGAAGCCCGGGGAACTCGCGATTGGCGAACACGATCCGCTCGTCGAGATCGATTTCGAATACCTGGTCGGGGAGCGCCTGCCACAGGTCGCGCGCCGCAGTGCGGGAGAGGGCCCCGGCATCCGTGGCCCGGCGGCCCAAGCCACGCCGCCGGCGCGTGCCCGGTCCGGCGGGGAAGGTGTCGCCTACCACGGGGATCTGTCGGGTGGGTGCATCTACTACATTACGCTGCGAAACACGTCGAGTAAAGCAGGCCGGCCCGGATGGGGGCCTGGGAGAACGGGTAGGGGGAGGGGCGCCCGCTCAGACGTTGAAGCGGAACAAGATGACGTCGCCGTCCTGCACCACGTAGTCCTTGCCTTCCGAACGGACCAAGCCGCGCTCACGGGCCGGTTTCCAGCCCCCCACCTCCACGAAATCCGTATGGGAGATGGTCTCCGCGCGGATGAATCCCTTCTCGAAGTCGCTGTGGATGACCCCGGCGGCGGCCGGTGCCCGGTCGTTGCGGTGGATGGTCCAGGCGCGGACCTCCTTGTCGCCGGCGGTGAAGTAGCTGTGGAGACCCAGGAGGTGATAGGCAGCGTGCGCCAAGCGGTCGAGGCCCGACTCTTCGACTCCGAGGGACTCCAAGAACTCTAGCCGCTCCTCAGCCGACAATTCTGCCAGTTCGGCTTCGACCTGCGCCGAGAACACCACTATCTCGGCCTCCTCGTCCTCCCCCGCAAGCGCCTCTCGCAGCTGCTCGACGTAGGTGTTGCCGGCCGCAATGTCGTCCTCGGCGACGTTGGCGGCGTAGAGCACGGGTTTGGCGGTGAGGAGATTGAAGCTGCGGAAGGCGGCACGCTCTTGGTCAGTCGGGACCACTACGCGGGCCGCTTGTCCAGCGGACAGGGCTTCTCGCAGCCGCCCCAGCAGTGCCACCTCGATCTGGGCCTGCGCGTCGCCCGAGCGGGCCACCTTGACGGCTTTCTGTTCGCGCCGCTCGACCGACGCCAAGTCGGCCAGGGC
>Ga0114948_10000999_pt1 | contig 11913 bp, 11 predicted proteins | sample CR04metaG_FD_83877 | JGI IMG/M metagenome (GOLD analysis project Ga0114948, IMG submission 83877) | Deep subsurface microbial communities from Mariana Trench to uncover new lineages of life (NeLLi) - CR04 metaG | ecosystem: Environmental > Aquatic > Marine > Ocean trench > Sediment | place...
CTTTCCAGTTTCTCTTCTCTGCGGGTACCGGCGCAATGTCCGCGTTGCTCAGACCCGGGTCGGCAATGATTAAAGGGGTCAGCGCCCTTTTTAATTGATTATCCATAAATGCCTTGACCCATACTATCTAAAAAGGGCTCTGACCCCTTTAAGAAAGTGCGGCCAGCGACTGGTCCATGACTTCCAGCAACTGGTCTACCTGCTCAGCATTGATGGTCAAGGGCGGAGCAATACGGATCACGTTTCCGCGTAATCCGCCTTTGCCGAGCAGGACACCGCGATCCTTGCACAAATCCATGAAACGGGCAGCTTCGGCGCTGGCAAATTCCTTGGTCTTGCGGTCCTTGACCAGTTCCATGCCCAGCAGCAGTCCGCGGCCGCGAATATCGCCGATTATGGTGTGGCGTTTCATCATTTCCTTCAGCCCATCAACGATACGCGCACCCATTTCGTGCGCATTATCAATCAGTTTCTCTTCGGCAATGATGTCCATGGTGACCCGGGCCTGGGCCGTCTGCATCGGGTCACCACCGAAGGTGTTGAAATACATCTTGCCTTCCAGAGATTGAGCGTCTTCGCTCTTCATCAGCACCGCGCCGATGGCGGCGCCGTTGCCGAAGCCCTTCGCCATCGTGACCATGTCGACGTCGATTTCCAGTTCCTTGCTCAGCAGAAATTCCCGGCCGCAGCGTCCGGCGCCGGTCTGAACCTCGTCCGAGATGTACTTGCCGCCGTATTCGTGCACGATTTTGGTCACACGATCAAAATACTCCTTCGGTGGCGAAATAAAACCACCGACGCCCATCACGGGCTCGACAACCATGCCTGCAATCTTGCCGTGGGTGGAGGTCTGGATGGTGGTTTCAACATTCTGTGCGCATTCAAAATCACAGCTTTCCGGCTTCTTGTTGAAGGGACAACGGTAGCAGTACGGCTCCAGCGCACTGGTGGTTGCAGCGTTGGGCTGCGCGCGGAAACGCCAACTGGAATGACCGCACTGGGCCAGCGTTCCGGCGGTGCCGCCATGATAGGCGTGGCGCAGGTTGACGATAATGGTCTCCCCGGTGGAATGGCGCGCCGTCATAAAGGCCAGTTCGTTGGCCTCGGACCCGGAGTTGGTGAACGAAGCCCGGTCCAGGCCTTCGGGCGCTTCCGCAATCAGTGTCTCGGCCAGTTCAACGTTGTACTTGTTGAGGTACAGGGTGCTGACGTGCTGGATCTCGTCATCTTCCAGCATCTGCATCAGTTTTTGCTTGACGCGGGGGTGGTTGTGTCCTGCTGAGATGCAAATAATGCCGCCGATACAATCCAGGTAGCGCCTACCGTCCGCATCCCAGACATACATGCCTTGCGCCTTTTCCAGTTGTACCGGTACATCGTGGTACAAGGCCAGCGGCAGAAAGTGTTTCTTGCGTGATATCAGCAGATCTTTATGGCCTGAACCAGCCACTGATTCAGGTTTCGGTGATTTGAATCGGTCAAAAATTTTCATCAGTCACTCCAGCGTTGAACTGTCCGGTTCACAGTTCTGTCAGTTGCGCATAGGTTTCCGGCCGGCGATCGCGGTAGAACTGCCAGGTGTTGCGCACTTCGCGGATCATGTCGAAGTCCAGGTCGGCGACCAGCAATTCATCCTTGTCACCGCTGGCCTGGGCCACGATCTGTCCGCGTGGGTCAGCAAAATAGGAGGAACCATAGAAGCGGCCGATATCCCACGGTGCTTCTTCCCCGGTGCGGTTGATCGCAGCGATAAAATAGCCATTGGCCGCCGCATGCGCCGGCTGCTCCAGTTCCCACAGGTGTTGCGACAACCCGGCCACGGTGGCAGAGGGGTTGAACACGATTTCCGCGCCGCTCAGCCCAAGGCAGCGGGCGCCGTCCGGGAAATGCCGGTCATAGCAGATATACACACCCACTTTTCCGTATGCGGTGTCAAAAATGGGGTATCCGAGGTTGCCCGGTTTGAAGAAATATTTTTCCCAGAATCCGGCGACCTGCGGGATATGGTTTTTACGGTATTTACCCAGGTAAGTGCCGCCGGCATCGATGACCGCGGCGGTGTTGTAGTACACGCCCGTCATGTGCTCTTCGTAGATGGGTACCACGATCACCATGTTGTATTTTTTAGCGTATTCGCACATCAACCGGGTGGTCGGGCCATCCGGAATCGGCTCGGCCGCGTCGTACCACTTGGTGTCCTGCGACGGGCAGAAGTACGGGCCGGTGAAAATTTCCTGGAAACAGAGCATCTGCACACCCTGGTTGCCCGCGTCCGTGATGAACGGAATGTGGGCCTCGATCATGGCCTTGCGGTGCTCCTCGCACGATGCGGAGGTATCGAGCTTGTTGGCCATTTGAATGATGCCCGTTTTGACGATTCTTGACATACTTTCCTCGCTCATCAGAAGTGTGGCGTGAAGGGTGGACGCTTAAGATATTTACCGAAGCCTTCACCGACATGGGCCACGCCTTCATCCACTGCCACGGTGCCCCGGAGAATGGTTGTACGGGTCTTGCCTTGTACTTCCCAACCCTCGTAGGCGTTGTAATCAACCATCATGTGGTGGCTGTCTGCCGAAATGGTGTGTTTCACCTCCGGGTCGAAAATTATAATGTCCGCATCAGCGCCGGCGGTGATGGTGCCCTTGCGCGGAAACAGGCCGAAAATCTTCGCGGCGCCGGTTGAGCTGATTTCCACGAACTTGTTCAGCGAAATACGGCCCTTGGCAACGCCCTCGGAATACAGCAATTCCATGCGGTTCTCGATGCCCGGTGCGCCGTTGGGGATTTTCGCAAAGTTGTCGATGCCCATTTCTTTCTGGTTCATGCAGAAAGGACAATGATCGGTGGCCACGTGATGAATCAGGTTTTGGTTGATGCCGGCCCACAGGGCTTCCTGGTCCTTTTTCTTACGCAACGGCGGGCTCATGACGATTTTTGCGCCTTCAAAACCATCCTGGAAATAAAGGGAATCATCCAGTAACAGGTACTGGATGCAGGTTTCCACGTGCACTTTCTGGTTGCGAAGCGTGGCCTTCCTGACCCTTTCCAACGCTTCTTCGCAGGTCATGTGCACGATGTAATTCGGACACCCCGTCTGCCAGGCCAGGTCAATGACGCGGCCACTGGCCTCGGCTTCGCAAATTGGCGGGCGCGACAGCACGTGGTAGCGCGGTTCGACTTTTCCATCATCCACAAAGGTCTTGACCATGTGGTCGATCATGTCGCCATTTTCGCAGTGCGAAGTGAGAATGCCGCCGTGTTTCACCAGTTCCTGCATCAATTCGAAAATCTGGCGGTCGTCCACCATCAGGAAACCCTTGTAGGCCATGAAGACTTTGAACGAGTTGATGCCATGGTCATTGATGATGTCCGGAATCTCTTTGCGTGTATCATCATTAAAGTCAGTGACAGCGCAGTGGAAGGCGTAGTCGCCGACCGCGTGACCATCGGCTTTTTGGTGCCAGGAATCCAGCGCCGCGGCCAGTGAGTCGCCCTGCGTCTGGATGGCAAAATCAATGATACAGGTGGTGCCGCCATGCAGGCCCGCCAGGGTGCCGGATTCGAAGGTGTCACTGGCAAAAGTACCCATGAACGGCAGTTCCATGTGGGTGTGGGCGTCAATACCGCCCGGGAACAGGTAGCAGCCTTGTGCATCGATGACCCGGTCAGCGGACAGCTCAAGATGGGTGCCGATGGTGGCCACGGTCTCATCTTCAATATAGACATCACCGGCGTAGCGATCGCTCGCGGTGACGATGGTGCCGTTCTTGATCAGTAAAGAACTCATTGCCTGGTTCCTGCCACTCTGGCTGCATTTGAAAATGGAAGTATGGAGCGTACCCAAATAGAATAGTTTCTACAAATGGTTTAGAACGCCTTGTTTATTAAGGAAGCTGTTGATGGATCAATTCATGCAAGCTGCGATCAGGGAAGCCCGCACCGGGTTGGCCGAAGGCGGCATCCCCATTGGCTCGGTAATTGTGCACAACGGTGGGATTATCGGCAAGGGGCGCAACCGCCGTGTGCAGCAGGGCAGTTGTGTACTGCACGGTGAAATGGATGCGCTGGAAAATGCCGGTCGTCAACCTGCTTCCCTCTACCGGGAAAGCACGATTTACACCACGCTTTCACCTTGTTCCATGTGTTCCGGAGCCATATTGTTGTATGGCATTGGCACGGTAGTGGTCGGTGTAAACCGTACATTTATGGGTGAGGAAGCCCTGTTAAGATCAAGGGGCGTTGACGTGACGGTCCTGCAGGATCGGGATTGCATCAAGATGATGCGTCAATTCATCCGGGAAAAACCCGGGCTTTGGGACGAAGACATCGGGGTTTAGGATCAGAAAAAGGAATGTAGCGATGAAATCTTGTAAGTACATGGCGTATCTCGTGTTGGCTGTTTTGATGGTGACCAGTGGATTTGCGCAGGACAAGAAGGCGCTGGTTGGCGGCACGCTGATCAACGGACTGGGCTCAACGCCGATACAGGACAGCGTGATCCTGGTTTCGGGCGGCATGATCGAAGCGGTCGGCACCGTGCGCAGCCTGGCGGTGCCAGACGGCTACCAGATCATCTCCACGGAAGCCATGTCGGTGTTGCCCGGCCTGTGGGATATGCATGTGCACCTGATGATCACCGGACATTCGGACTATGCCTACTGGGATCTGGAATACAAGGATCGGTTGGCAAGCGAGATCATGCCGGCATCCGCAGTTCAGTTGTTGTTGGCGGGTATAACCTCCGCACGTGATCTGGGTGCCCCGCTTGAGGAATCCATCTCGATCCGTGACCGCATTAACGCGGGTGAAATCCCTGGTCCGCGTATGTTCATGTCCGGTCCGTTTATCCAAAAGGCTGCCTACCCGGGAACAGAAACGTTTCGATGGGGTGTGGATGGCGCCCGTGACGCGCGCGAAAAAGTAAAACGCCTGGCCGATGCCGGGGTCGATGTCATCAAGCTGATCGACCAGGACCTGATGACCCTGGAAGAGGCAAAGGCCGTGGTGGACGAGGCGCACAAGCACGGACTCAAGGTTGTTGCACACGCGCACCGGCCGCCCGAAATTCGCCGCGGACTGGAAATTGGAATCGACAATTTCGAGCACACCGGGCTGTCAGCCGCACCCGCATATCCCGATGACGTGATGGTGATGTTGAAGGAGCGCACGGCAGCTTCCATGATTGTCGGCGAACCCCTGTACTGGACACCAACCGTAGAGGGACTCTGGAATTACGTTTCCACCCGCGACAACCCGGAAAAACTGGACAGTAGCTGCTGGCACCGTGGCCTGGAGCAAAGCACGATTGACGACATAAGGGGCTCAATCAGCGAGCCTTCGGAACTGACCTACATGCTGCTGACGCCGAAGCGCAAGCCAACCCTGCTAAAGAAATTCAGCCAGCTACGGGAGTCGGGCGTGGTCATGATAATCGGTACCGACAGCGGTATCCCGATGAAATTCCACTGCCAGTCTACCTGGAACGAACTCGATGTGTGGGTGCGTGTGATGGGCGTTCCGGCCATGGAAGCCATCCAGGCGGCCACGTACTGGCCAGCGAAATTCATGGGCGTCGATGAGCAATGGGGAACTGTGATTGCCGGTCGCCACGCCGATATTATCGCTGTCAAGGGCGATGTACTGAAATACATCAACCTGCTACAGGATGTTGATTTCGTTATGAAGGGCGGGGTGATCTACAAACAGGACGGTGTGCCGGTAGAATCGGCACTTGTTGCAAAATAAAACAGGCGGCCTGGTGGCCGCCTGTCAAATTGAGGTTTTTCACATTTGGGTTGCTACCCGTTTCACAGTCGAAGGGGGGTGACTGCATGTGAAATTCCCATATTAAGCATAGCTTATATATCACGTTTTGCAACCCGGGATTCCAAAATCAGTTGGCATCCACCGACTATAATTCCGGCAACGTAAGACAAAAACTACAAGTCCGGCAACATTGGTCCAGGAATACAGGCAGGCGCCAGCCCATTGACTGCATGCTCAACACAACTCAGGTCCGCGATGGCACGCTTCAGGCAGGGGGATGCTGTTTCAGCCCTGGCCACCACTGAAGCGATTCTCAAAGAGCAACCGGAAAACCTGGATGCGTTGCTGTTGGCCGGGCAGATTCACCATGCCCGCAAGGAACATCCGGCCGCCAGCAAGTTACTTGGCAAGGCCCTGGAGTTGGCACCCGGTCAACCGGGCCTGATGGCAAACCTCGCCGCTGTGTGCCTCGCGCTGGGAGATGTACAGCGCTCGGAAACACTTGCACGGCGTGCCGCCAGGATCGCGCAGACCATTTTGGCGCACGCTACAACCACGGCCTGGCCCTGATGGCGCAACGCCGGTATCACGCTGCAACCCGAACATTGAAAAAAGGCCGTTATCACAGTTCCTACCTGATTGGCTTGCAGTACCAGGCACACACTTCATTCAGCCTGGCGCGTGATCGTACCAGGCTGAATGAATTGAGAGTATCGTTGCGATCCCGCATGGAGCAAGCTTTTGATCCATCGGAATTCGCCGATCAACTGCTGTCACGTTTCACCGTCCTGGCAGGCAACAACACCTCCTGATCTGGCCGGGTAAATTGAATTGCGTGATCTATCGGGTGTACACTTACCGACCGTTCGGTCAGTTTTGATAACATCGCAGATTCATGACATGAAAGCCGGTCCCGAATACGAAAGAAGCAATGGTGAGCGAGCGATCCTCGACGCGGCAGAAATACTGTTCGCGGAGAAAGGCTTCGATGCCGTATCCATGAGCGCGATTGCCAGGCTCGCCAAGACCAGCAAACCCAACATCTACCACCACTTCAATTCCAAGAACGACCTGTACCTGGCGGTGATGCATGATGCAGCCCATCGCTCTGCGGCATTGCTCGACGCGCTGGCGCAAGCGCCCGGCACCTTCAGGCAGCGGCTGGAGGCCTTTTCAGTCGGCCATCTCGATAACATCCTGCAGCACAAGCGCAGCACCCAGTTGATCCTGCGCGAAGCCCTGTCCGGCGGCTCTCAACGCGGAAGGGATATTGCCAAGCACGTGGTGGGAGAAAGCTTTGCCAGGTTGGTGGCAATGGTGCGCCAGGGGCAGCGTGAAGATGAATTCCGCTCTGATATAGATCCGGCACTGGCGGCCTTTATGATCGTGGCTAGCAACCTGTTTTTTTTCCAGGCCAGCCCCGTATTGCAGCATGTCCCGGAGGCCGGTTTCACGGATGATGCCAATGCCTACAGCAACGGTGTGATGGATATTTTGTTTAACGGTGTACTCCGCGATGGAGACTGAATTCATGAGAAGACTAAGGGTAAATTTGCCCGTAGCGGTGCTGCTTGGCGTGTTGCTCAGTGCGTGCGGATCCGATGACGCAACGACTTCTGAGCTTAATGCTGGTGGCAGGGCAGTGCGGATTTCCACATCCAGAACTGAAGTTAAAGACCTGCAGATATGGCTGGAATCTGTCGGCCAGGTGCACAGCGTGTCTGCACCGACGCTGGCCGCAGAAGTGGAAGGGCGCATCACCATGGTGGCCGTGGACGCTGGTGAAAGCATTGAACGCGGACAACTGCTTGCGGAAACCGATACCTCAACTCTGCTATTGCAACGCAAGGCTGCAGAGGCCGGTATCGAGCGCCTGGCGGTACACATTTCCAATGGCGTTCGCAGGGTAGAGCGCTTTGAAAAGCTGAGCGTAAAAAACCTGTCCTCGCAAACCCAACTGGATGATGCCCGCGAGCAACTCGCAGCATTCCGGGCAGATTACAAGGCGGCCGAAGCGCAACTTTCCATTGTGAATGACATGATGAGTAAGTCCCGCGTCAGGGCGCCCTTGTCCGGCGTCGTTCAGCACCGGTTTATTGATGCTGGAGATTTTGTAAAACGGGGTCAGGCGTTATTCGAGATTTCAGGTTCGCGGCCATTGCAGGCCTGGCTGCCTTTTCCTGAAACAGTGGCATTACAGATCCAGATCGGTCAGACCGTACTCATCAAAAGTCCACTGACCAGGGGAGAAGTTGTCGAGGGGACCATCAGCCAACTTAAACCGGCCATCGGCCCTGGCAGCCGTGCCCTGATGACCATCACTGATATTGATATGCCGGGTAAGTTGAGACCGGAAGCGACCATTACCGGAAAAGTGCTGGTAGCGACGCACCAGAATGCGGTCATGGTGCCCGGGATAAGTGTAGTACGGCGGCCGGGAACCAGTGTTGTCTACGTGGTCAATGGCAATCGGGTGAAAGCCCATCCGGTCACCACGGGCCATCATGAAAACGGCCGCGTTGAAATCCTGTCGGGACTCACGGGGTCGGAAACGGTTGCCGTCGACGGCGCGTCTTTCCTGAGCGATGGCGCCAAAGTTAAAACCCAAAATTCCAAAACCGCGGAGCCCGCACATTGAATTTGCCTGAACTTTCCATCAGGCGGCATGTTTTTGCTTACATGCTGTCCGCAGTGATGGTGCTGTTCGGCATCATCAGTTACAAGGATATTGGTGTAGACCGCTATCCGAGCATTTCATTTCCGATGATTTCCGTCACCACGGTGTTGCCCGGGGCAACGCCGGAAATCATTGATGCCAGCGTTACCAACCTGATCGAAACATCGGTCAACAGCACACCCGGTATCGACCATATTGACTCCGACTCTTCGCCGGGAATTTCTGTTATCAGGATTCGCTTCAATATGGCCAAGGACGTCAATGTGGCTTTTAATGAGGTCCAGTCCAGGGTCAACCGGGTGCTGCGGGACCTGCCCAACGAGGCCGAGCCACCGGTGGTGGCCAAGATTGAATTCGGCGCCTTACCGGTCATGTGGCTGGTGTTGACCGGCGACCGCACCCTGCAGCAGTTGAACCAGTACGCCCGCAACGTGATCAAGAAACGCCTTGAGACCATTGATGGTGTCGGTGAAATCCAACTCGGTGGCGAGCAGGAGCGCACCATCCGCGTCAACCTGGCCCCCGCCCGCATGGCGCAACTGGGCATCACCGTGCCCGATGTCGTACAGGTGTTTAACCGTGAGCATTTGCGCCTACCCGGCGGTTTCCTGGTCAGGGAGGGTAAGGAGGAGTTACTCGAACTGGATCTCGAGTACCACAGCCCGGAACAACTGGGTGAGATGATCATCAGTTACAAAGACGGTGCGCCCCAGCGCCTGCGTGATTTTGCTGAAATCGTGGACGGCCTGGCGGACTTTCGCGAACTGGCGCGCTTCAATGGACAACCCGCCGTCGGCATCGGCATTGTCAAGGTGCAGGATGCCAACACCGTAGCGATGGTCGATGAAATCATGCGGCGCGTGAATGAAGAACTGATTCCCGCCCTGCCGCCCGGCATTGAACTGCAGGTCGCCCACAATGACGGAGACCTGATCCGGGGCATTATCGAAGCCCTGCAGGAGCACCTGATTTCGGGAACCCTGCTGACCGCGCTGGTGGTGCTGCTGTTTCTGAAGAATATCCGCTCCACCATCATCATTGCGGTCGCCATCCCGGTCTCTTTGCTTGGCGCAGTTGCAGTGATTTATTTTCTTGGTTATACATTTAACAGTATGACTATGCTGGGATTATTATTACTAATTGGCGTGGTGGTGGATGATGCGATCGTGGTGCTGGAAAACATCTACCGGCACCGGGAAGTACATGAATCCGGGCGCGTCGAAGCGGCCATACAAGGCACCAGCCAGGTGGTGTTTGCGGTACTGGCATCCACGCTGACCCTGGTGGCCATTTTTGCGCCGGTCATTTTCCTGCAGGGCATTATCGGCATGTTCTTTGAAGCCTTTGCGGTGGTCGTGACCTTCGGCGTGCTGGCTTCCTTATTTGTTTCACTGACCCTGACGCCAATGTTGTGCTCACGCTTCCTGGTGGTGGAAAAGAAGCATGGCAAACTGTATTACCTGATTGACCGTGGATTTCACCTGGTCGACGCGGTCTACGCCAGCCTGCTGAACACGGCACTCAGCCATCGCAGGCTGGTGGCCTGGATTACCCTTGCGGTGGTGCTTTCCAGTGGCTATTTCTTCAGCCACATCGGTTCGGGCTTCATGCCGGTGCAGGATGAAGGCCGTTTCATGATCAGCGTCAAGGCCCCGCTGGGTGCTTCGATCGAGTACACGGAAGGCAAACTCAAGGAAATCGAGCTGCTGCTTGGACAACACGAGGAAATCGAAGGCTATTTCGTGACCATCGGTGCAGATGCATCCCGGCAGGTCAGCAAGGGCAGTTTCCTGGTCAGAATGGTACCGTGGGACGAGCGTGACATCAGCCAGGTGGACCTGATCGAACAATTACGCATGGAATTGGCCGGCGTTGCCGGTGTGCAGGCATTTCCATCGCCCCTGCCAATGGTGGGTGGAAACCGCGGCGAACCCCTGCATTTCATACTCAGTGGTCCGGACCTGACTGAAGTTGCGCGCCTGTCCGCAATGGTCAAACAGCGGCTTGCAGAAGAGCCCGGCATCGGCAGCCTCGATTTGGAGTTGCAGCTTGACCTGCCGCTAATAAAGACCCACTTGAAACGCGCATTGGTCCGCAGCCTCGGCCTGTCGTCACTGGATGTCGCCATGGCAATTAACGTGCTGGCCGGGGGCCTGGACATTGCCCGTTTCAATGACGACCCCGGCGATGGCCAGCGCTATGACATCCGCCTCAAGGCCGGCGAAGGTGAACTGCGCTACAGCAGCGATATCAGCTCGATCTTTTTACGCGCATCAGATGGTGAAATGATCAGTCTGGCAAACCTGGTTACACTCGAGCCGAAACTCGGTGCGGCAACCGTTGCACGGCATGATCTTCAATACGCCGCCAACTTCTACAGCACACCGACCATGTCACTGGGAGAGGCGGTTGCAAAGGTGACTGAAATCACCGCCGACATGTTACCGCTGGGCTATGAAATCAACATGACGGGGCGCGCCGAGGAATTTGGCAAGACCTTGTTCTACATGCTGTTTGCCTTCGTGGTGGCCATCATCCTGGTGTACATGGTGCTGGCCAGCCAATTCAATTCCTTCATTCAGCCCTTGATCATCATGGTGGCGCAGCCGCTGGCCATTATCGGCGGGGTGGTTGCCCTGTGGGCGACCGGTCACACGCTGAACATGTTTTCGATGATCGGACTGGTGCTGTTGATGGGACTGGTGGCGAAGAATTCTATTCTGCTGGTTGACCTGACCAATCAACGGCGGGCCGATGGCAAGAGCATCGAGCAATCGCTCAGGGAAGCGTGCCCGATCCGCCTGCGCCCCATCCTGATGACCTCCCTGACCATCATCCTGGCGATGCTGCCGGCCGCCTTCGGCGTTGGCGCCGGCTCGGACACCAACGCGCCGATGGCCGTGGCTGTGATCGGCGGCATGCTCAGCTCAACCCTGCTGTCACTGGTGGTGGTGCCGTCCGTGTATTCGTTGGTCGAGGGCGCCCTTGAGCGGCGGTCCCGCGCATAATGACTGTCTTGAATGATCAGAAATCTCAGGAAAGAAGATGAGCAAAAAATACGAAGTCCATATCGATGATAATTTTCACTACATGGACGAGAGTGAGCGGTACTCAGTCGGTTCATATCGTTCCTTGAAAAAGGCAATAGAGAAATGCAGGAAAATGACCATCCGGAGCTTAAAGGACCTCTATGAAAAAGGAATTACCCCGGAAAAGCTCAGTGCCCAATGGTCGATGTTTGGAGAAGATCCGTTTATTGTCGGGGGAGGCGGGTCAGTGCCCTTTTCAGCAAGAGCGTTCGTTACAACAGAGCTGTGCAGAAAAATTATAGAATCCCGTAAATAAAATCTCATCGTACCAGGATCCGAGACGCACTGAACCTCCCTGGCACCTGAAAATGCCCATCGGGACAAAGAAGGCTGTCCTGCATTGCCCCTTCCTGTCCCTTGAGACCGTATCGGCCCTGC
>Ga0114948_10001003_pt1 | contig 11904 bp, 12 predicted proteins | sample CR04metaG_FD_83877 | JGI IMG/M metagenome (GOLD analysis project Ga0114948, IMG submission 83877) | Deep subsurface microbial communities from Mariana Trench to uncover new lineages of life (NeLLi) - CR04 metaG | ecosystem: Environmental > Aquatic > Marine > Ocean trench > Sediment | place...
CATCCTGTTTCCTGCGGACAACCGGCAGATCCCATACTTTAAGAACGCCCCGCAATTGGATTTGCCCTCAGCCTTGCTCCAAACGGTTACCCCGCCGCCCAACGCCAGCGCGCACGATCTGAAGGCTTGGGCCAAGAGCCAGCAAGGTATTGTGTACGTCAACATCAACTCAGCTGATTATTCCGTCTTGAATGCAGCCGTGGCTGTCGGCCAGACGGAAGGCCGCTCGACCCCCGGTCGCTTCGGCTACCAGTCGGGAACCTCTTTCCACGTGTTGCCTCGCGCTGCCGCCATCGGCCGTGATGGCGACGGAGTTCCCGGCTCCTCCGTGAGCGGCGGTGGCGGTGGTGGCGGGTTCAGCGGTGGAGGTGGCGGTGGCAGCATCTTCGGTGAGCCCGGCGAGGAGGACGCGAGGCCAGGCCGGGACCGACTCAGCAAGGAAGAGAAGGTTCAGCTCGTGATCGACCTCGTGACCAACCTCGTCTATCCGGACGCATGGGACTTCAACGGCGGGGAGATGGCGACAATCCGACACGAGGATGAGGCGTTGGTCCTCGTACCCCTCCAGGACTCGCCGGAAGCGCACATCGTCACCCGTCAAGCCCGCGACTTCCTCGCCAGACTGGCGGAAAAGATCCCCGAGGTTCGCGAGCTGGCGGGCAAGACCGACCGGGAGCGGCTGCCGACCGACGACGCCGTCAAAAAGAAGCTCGCCGAGACCACGGTGCGCCTCGACCCCTCGATCAAGACGTTCGGGGAGGCTATCGACGCATTGCGCCAGGCCGTCGATGTTCTGATCTACGTGGACTGGTACTGGCTCTTGCCCGAGGAATCCGTAACCGTTCCAACCTCACGGGTCACGGTGGCCGCGGCCCTCCAGCACGTGCTCGACCAGGTCTGGGATGAGCTAGATCGTCCGGGGTTCGCGGTCCGAGACGGCGTGGTGGTCGTCTCCACTGCCGAGCGACTCGAGCCCAAGCCGATCGTCATCTACGACGTAGCCGACCTGCTCCGGGCGGGCCACGCGGAAACCCGCGGCGAGGATTGGGTGGCTATGGAGCTGATCGACCTGGTCACCGAGGCCATTGATCCGGACAGCTGGGAAATGACCGGTGGCGACGTCGGATCGATCTGGTACCTGGACGGGCACATCATTATCCGCCACACACCGGACAGCCACCAGGGCGTCCAGAACCTCCTCGCCGATCTCCGTAAGGCCCTCGGTCTCCCCGGCCGGGACGAGGCTGGGGTCGCGCAGCGAAAGGATGCGATCCGCGAGGCGCGCTTGAATCACGTCCTCGACGAGCGGCTCCTGGCCTTCGCCACCGCCGACGGCTTCCCGGAGGACTTCGTGGATCTCTACGACGGCCCCACACCCCCGGACACCGAGTGGAGAGACGGCGGCGTGCTCCTGAGCGTGCTGGTCACGAGCCTCGACGATGCGGTTCTCACGGCGCTTCAAGACCAGCGCTTCGTCATCAGGGCGCAATCGAGAACGGGACCGTTCATCGTGGGCGTCGCCCCCCTCGGCCGTCTCGACGACCTGGCGCTCCTCGACGTCGTCCGCCGAATCGAGCCTGCGTCATTGCATGCTGTCTTGAGCGCTCCGTAGCGGCCTCCGGCCAAACCCTCGCTCTGGTGCGCTCCGCGGTCGATTCGATCGACCGCTACGCCTGGAGCGTTTGCCAGGCCGACTGCCCCGAGGACGTCAACGGCGACGGGTCGATCAACGTGCTCGACCTGATCGGCCTGCTGCTGCTCTTCGGGACGAGGTGTCCTTGGGAAGCGACGGAGCGACGGAAGGAGGAACATGGAGCGTACGGTCGCTCCGTCACTTCTTCTAGAATTCCGCATTCTTCGGCGTTCGGGGAAACGGAATCACATCCCGAATGTTCGCCATGCCGGTGGCGTACTGGACGGTGCGCTCGAAGCCGAGGCCGAAGCCGGCGTGGGGGACCGTGCCGTAGCGGCGGAGGTCGCGGTACCACCAGTAGGGCTCCTTGGAGAGGCCCATCTCGTCGATGCGCTGATCGAGCATGTCCAGGCGCTCCTCGCGCTGGCTGCCGCCGATCAGCTCCCCGATGCCCGGGGCCAGGACGTCCATCGCGGCCACCGTCTTGCCGTCATCGTTCTGCCGCATGTAGAACGCCTTGATCTGCTTCGGGTAGTTCATGACCACCACCGGGCGCTTGAGGTACTCCTCGGTCAGGTAGCGCTCGTGCTCGGTCTGGAGGTCGAGCCCCCACTCGACGGGGAACTCGAAGCTGCGGCCGGACTTCTCGAGCACCTTGATGGCATCGCTGTACTCCATCCGCTCGAAGCTCGACTCGACCAGCCCTTCGAGCCGCTTGATGCACCCGGGGTCGACCCGCTTCTCGAAGAAGGCCATGTCGTCAGCCCGCTCCTCGAGCAGGGTCCTGAAGATGTACTTGAGCGAGTCCTCGGCGAGGTCGGCGCTGTCGTCGAGGTCGGCGAAGGCGATCTCCGGCTCGATCATCCAGAACTCGGCGAGGTGCCGGGGGGTGTTGGAGTTCTCCGCCCGGAAGGTGGGCCCGAACGTGTAGACCTTGGTCAGGGCCAGGCAATAGGTCTCGACGTTGAGCTGCCCGGAGACCGTGAGAAACGCTTGACGCCCGAAGAAGTCCTGCGAGAAGTCGACCTCCCCGGATCCCGATCGCGGCACGTTGACGAGGTCGAGGGTGGAGACTCCAAACAGCTCGCCGGCGCCCTCACAGTCGCTGGCGGTGATGATCGGCGTGTGGATCCAGAGGAAGCCGTGCTCGCCGTAGTAGCGGTGGATCGCCGACGCAAGGGTGTGCCGCACCCGGGCGATCGCCCCGAAGGTGTTCGTGCGCGAGCGAAGATGGGCGACCTCCCGCAGGTACTCGAAGCTGTGGTGCTTCGCCTGGATGGGGTAGCTGTCGGGATCGTCGACCCAGCCCACGACCTCGATCGAGGCGGCCTGCACCTCGACCGACTGGCCCTTGCCCTGCGACTCGACCAACTGGCCCTGGACCACGAGCGAGCAGCCGGCGGTCACGCGGAGGATCTCGGTCTCGTAGTTGGGAAGCTCCCGGGGCGCCACCACCTGCACGGGTGCAAAGCACGACCCGTCGTGGAGGTGAATGAAGGAAAGCCCCGCCTTGGAGTCGCGACGGGTGCGAACCCACCCCTTGACCACCACCGGCGTACCGGTCTCCAGCCGGCCCGAGAGGATGTCCCTTACGGTTGCTTGGGCAATGACCTGGCTCATGAGCGGAGTGTATTCACCGGCGGGAGACGGGGCTCGGCCGCCAATTTGGCAGCCGGCCCCGGCTTCGGCCGGTCACCTGACAGCGCCGCGGGAATCGCTCGGCCCCCAGGCCGTCCCAAAGGACCAAAAACAGGGCACTTGGAGCCGATCGCCCGCGGCCGCCGTCGGCACGCGGCTTGCCCCGTGGTCGCCGTTGGCACCACGTACCAATGATGCTGCGCACCGACCAACCCGACTCACCCCTCGACACCGCGGGCTCGCGGCTGAACCTGCTGCTCTCCTACGGGGGCTGGCGGGAGGGGTCGGTGGTGGAGCAGCTGCCCCGGCTGTTGGAGCCCATGGGCATCCTCAGCATCCGGGTCGCCTCGGGCGAGGAGGCCGCGGAAGTGATCCAGAGCGTTACCGTCCACATCGCCCTCGTGGACCTGGCCATCCCGCTCCAGCGGCGGGGACCTGGATCGGAGGCGGGTGGGCACCGGATCCTCCAGCTCCTGTTCCGGCTGGAGCAGCCACCCCCCACGGTGGTCATCCGCCCACCGCAGCCGGTCTCCCGCGAAAGCACCCGCGGCCTCTCCGACGCGCTGCGGCAAGGGGCCTTCGCCGTGCTCGACCGCCCCATCAGCCTCGAAACCACCCTCGAAGTGATGCGCCGCATCCTTCGCCGCCATTACGCCGACACGTGGCCGGCGTAGAAGAAGCCACGGAGCAATTACTCACAACTCATCGCGCATCGCTTCTCATCACTTATCACTCATCACTTCTTCGGAGATCCGACCAATGAAGGTTCGACCCCTCGGCGACAAGATCCTTGTCAAGCGAGCCCAGGCGCAGGAGAAGACCGACTCGGGCATCTACCTACCCGAATCCGCCAAGGACGCCCCCAAGGAGGGCAAGGTGGTCTCGCTGGGCATGGGCATCCTCAACAAAGAAACCGGCTCGTACATGCCGTTCACTGTCAAGAAGGGCGATCGCGTCATCTTCACGTCGTACGCCGGCACCGAGATCAAGGACATCGGCGACGACCTGCTCATCATGTCCGAGGACGACATCCTCGGCGTCATCGAGTGACGCGCCCGCCGGACCGATTGCCTCACCGACTCAACGAGAACCTCTTCTCTCCATGAAGGAAATCCATCCCAATGGCTGCCAAACAGATTGCCTATGACGTCGACGCCCGGGAGCGGATGCTGCGGGGCATCCAGAAGCTCGCCAAGGCCGTCAAGATCACGCTCGGCCCCTCCGGCCGGGTCGCCATCCTCGAGAAGTCCTTCGGGGCCCCCACCGTCACCAAGGACGGGGTCACGGTGGCCAAGGAGATCGAGCTCGAGGACCCCTACGAGAACATGGGCGCCCAGATGGTCAAGGAGGTCGCCTCCAAGTCCTCCAAGGACGCGGGCGACGGCACGACCACCGCCACCATCTACGCCGAGGCCATCTTCACCGAGGGGCTCAAGAACATCACCGCCGGGGCCAACGCCACCCAGGTCAAGCGCGGCATCGACATCGCGGTGGAGGCCATCGTCAGCGAGCTCCACGCGATGTCCAAGGACGTCAGCTCGTCGACGGAGATCGCCCAGGTGGGCACCTGTGCCGCCAACCAGGATCAGACCATCGGCAAGATCATCGCCGAGGCCATGGACAAGGTCGGCAAGGACGGCGTGATCACCGTCGAGGAAGGCAAGTCGCTCGACACCACCGTGGATCTCGTCGAGGGCATGCAGTTCGACAAGGGCTACCTGAGCCCCCACTTCGTGACCAACCTCGCCGACATGGAGTGCGAGCTCGAGGACGCTTACGTCCTGGTGCACGAGAAGAAGATCACCTCGGCCAAGGACCTGCTCCAGATCTTGGGCAAGGTCTCGGAGTCCGGCAAGTCGCTGCTGCTCGTGGCCGAGGACATCGAGGGCGAGGCCCTCGCGACCCTCGTGGTCAACAAGCTCCGCGGCGTGCTCAAGGTCTGCGCGGTCAAGGCCCCCGGCTTCGGTGACCGCCGCAAGGCGATGCTCGAGGACATCGCCATCCTGACCGGCGGCAAGCCGATCATGGAGGAGCTCGGCATCCAGCTCGAGAACGTCAACCTCTCCGACCTCGGCGGGGCCAAGAAGATCACCATCGACAAGGACAACACCACGATCATCGAGGGCGCCGGCAAGACCTCCGACATCAAGGGCCGCATCGACCAGCTCAAGTCGCAGATCGACGCCTCGACCAGCGAGTACGATTCCGAGAAGCTCCAGGAGCGCCTGGCCAAGCTGGCCGGCGGGGTGGCCCAGATCAACGTCGGTGCCGCCACCGAGGTAGAGATGAAAGAAAAGAAGGCCCGCGTCGAGGACGCCCTGCACGCCTGCCGGGCGGCCGTGGAGGAGGGCATCCTGCCCGGCGGCGGGATCGCCGTCCTGCGGGCCCGCAAGAAGCTGGGCAGCGTCCGCAAGCGGGCTACCGGCGACGAGAAGCTCGGCGTGAGCATCGTCCACCGGGCGCTGACCTCCCCGATCAAGCAGATCGCCGAGAACACCGGCCTCGACGGCTCGATCATCGCCCAGAAGGTCGATGAGTCCGATGATCCCAACTTCGGCTTCAACGCCATGACCCAGAACCACGAGGACCTCGTCAAGGCCGGCGTGATCGTGCCCACCAAGGTCGAGCGGATCGCGTTGCAGAACGCCGCCTCGATCGCGGGCCTCCTGCTCACCACCGACGCCGCGGTGGTGGAGATCAAGGAGAAGAAGAGCAAGGCGGGCAGCGGCGGCGGCGGCGGCGGCGGCGGGATGGATGACTTCGACTATTAGAAGAAGGCACCCCGATTTCGTCGGGACAGGCTACGGCACGAGCACCAAGTGACCGGGCGGCGAGAGCCGCCCGGTTTTCTTGTGGGTGGGCGCGATTCCTGAATCGCAAGCCCCAAACCCTGAACCCCGAACCCCCGCTTCCCTACCTCGACGCCGACGACTACCGCCAGCGGCGCAGGGTGGGCGGCCGCTCGATCTCGGCGTGCTCACGGCCGGGCTGGGAGGCGACCAGCTCGTCGATCGTGTACCGCGCCCCGCACTCGGGGCAGAGGGTCTGCTGCAGGCCCGTCATGTTGTAGCCGCAGGCGGGACACACCATGGGGGGAATGCCCCCCACATCGACGCGCCACGCCCGCTCCTTCTTCGTCTCCCGCCAGATGAAGACCGAGAGCAGCAGCCAGGAGAAGATCGACACCGGGCCGAAGAGAAAGGCCCCCAGGTCGTCGCCCACCCAGGTCATCATCCCGCCGGTGACACCGCCGGTGATGAGCGCCACCGCCCCCGCGGCCATGGTCATGAACAACCGGTCGGTCGTCCAGCGAACTGACCGGAACCACAGCAGGATCCAGTACGCGGCCACGAAGGCCGCGGTTGCCAGACCGCTGGCCACCAAGCACACCTCGTCCCGCCACCCCCTGATGGTGTCCTCCAGGATGGCGAAGACCATGAGGTAGACGATCGCCGCGACGGGCAGCATGAAGATCGCGAGCATGATCCTGGCCAGCAAGCGAGACATGTGCTCTCTATCGGCACCCCCCAGGGCTCGCCTCAACCGCGAAAAGGGCTGTCAGCTTTCAGCTCTCAGCTGTCAGCCAGAGGCAGACGGGAGCGGTCCCTCCGACTCGTCCCTACACTTCACGAACCATGCAAACTCCCAGCATCGGGACCCTCGCCGCCCTTGGAATCGCGCTGAGCGCCGGCCCGTGCAGCGCACCCGGTCCCGACGAGGGGCCCGCCGGAGCCGAGCGCGGGCAGGCGCCGGCCCAGCGCACGACCGCCCCGGCGGCGACGAGGCCCCACCGCGCCGAGCCGGCGGGCGAGAAGCATCGCGGGGTGAGCTGGGTGGCGGGCCGGGAGGTTGCCCCGGAGGACTTCCGCCCGCTCGTCGAGAACCATGTCAACTGGATCGTGCAGACCCCGTTCGGATGGCAGCGGAGGGTCGACTCCCCCGAGATCACCTTGGTCACCAGTGGTCGCGTCTACTGGGGCGAGACCGACGAGGGAATTCGCGTCACCACCGAGCTCGCCCGCCGGCACGGTATCCGGACGATGCTCAAACCCCACATCTGGCTCTCCGACCGGCGAGACGGCGCCTGGCGGGGGGAGATCCGCATGGCTAGCGAAGCCGAATGGGACCAGTGGTTCGAGAGCTATCGCACGTTCATCCTGCACTACGCCCGGCTCGCCGAAGCCAACGGTATCGAAGCCCTCTGTATCGGAACCGAGCTGCGGAGCACGGTCAACGAGCGCCCGCAGGACTGGCGGGCCATCATCGCCGAGGTGAGGAAGGTCTATCGCGGCCGGCTCACCTACGGCGCCAACTGGTACGGTGAGTTCGAGGAGGTGCCATTCTGGGACGACCTGGACCTGATCGGTATCCACGGATACTTCCCGCTCAGCACGGAGCAACGCCCGACCCGCCCCGAGCTCATCCACGGCTGGCGGACGTACCTCGAGCGCATCGCTCGGCTCCAGAAGCGGTACGGTAAGCCGGTGCTCTTCACCGAGCTTGGCTACCGCAGCGTCCGCGCCGCCGCGAGCAAGCCGTGGGAGTGGCCCCGGGCCGGCGAGGACGCCCGGGTGGATCTCGAGCTCCAGGCCGACTGCTACCGCGCCTTCTTCGAGACCTTCTGGGACAAGCCATGGTTCGCGGGCGTGTACTGGTGGAAGTGGTACCCCAAGGACGAGCAAGCCGGCGGCAAGCAGCACCGAGGCTTCACCCCGCAGAACAAGCCCGCGGAGAAGGTGATGGCCCAGTGGTATGGAAGAAGGCACCCCGACTTCGTCGGGACAGGCTCCGGCACCCCGGCACGAACGGACCAAGGGAACTGAAAGCGAGAAGCGCATCGCGCATCGCTTCATGAGGGCGCGGTCATGGGTCCGGAATGTGACTTGGGCTTCGCGGATCTCTTTCGGGCCGTTCACGGGCGGACCTGGACCGCACAAGAGAAGCAATCATTCGAAACGCTCTCGCAACCGGCGCGGAACGCCTGGGTCAAGCGGCTGGCGCGGTCGGCGGGTGGGACGATCGCCACCGAGGACCGACTGGGAAGCGATGGGAAGGTGTACACGGCGTTCTGGGAAGCGACGGGAGGAAGTGACGAAGTGACGAAGTGACTGAGTCGCGAGATTCTCGTCCCTCGTCCCTCGTCCCCCTCTTCTCCGAGCCTGATCACTGATCACTGATCACTTCTTCCTCACCCCGCCGCCAAGCGGAGGGTGTCGATCACCCACTGGGGGGTGTTCTTCAGGTACGCGACCAGGTGGCGACGGCGGCTGAAGTAGTACACCGCGGCGCAGGCCGGAGCGAACACCCCGCAAAGGATCACCAAGGCATAGAACACGACGCCGATCGCCCGGTTCAGGCGGTCGATGGGCGCGATCACCTCCGCCATCTGGCCCCCGCCGGAGAGGTACTGCTCGTAGGGGCTGGGCGCGAAGAGGGCGTGCAGGAGACCCCAGAGCCCGTAGCCGAAGAGCAGCACGCCCAGGGCGATCTGGTTGAGGCCGAGCTGGCGGGGCGCGCCGAGGTCGAATCTCCGCAGCCTGCGCGCGCCCCGCAGCTCGACATAGGCGATGACGCTCATGCCGATCCCCAGCAGAAGGGCCGGCAGGCTGAAGAGACCGCTTAGAAGTGTGAGCCCCGCGAAGCAGGCCATCGACCAACCGCTGAAGGTGGCCACGCTCGCGGCCCGACCGATCTTGCGCCCCTGATGACGGGCGAGCCCGATCGCCTCGAGTTGCTCGGGCGTCAGCGCAAGACCCACAACGCCGGCCGTTGGGGGCGTGACCCCGGGAGGGCCCGGGCGTTGCGGTGCGGTCCGGAAGGGCTCGATGGTCGTCGGCTGCATCCGCGGCGCTATCGACCCCTCGGGCGGCTCAATTCGCTGCCGACGAGGAGCGAGCCGCGGCGGGCTCGGCTCTCCCTCCGGCTGCGCCGTTCCCGCAGGCTGGATGCGACGGGGCCGGCCGCCGATAACGCGTCCTGGGGCGTGAGTCGTGAGTCTTGAGCCTTGAGTTCGTGGTGGCAAAGGTCGAAGAGAAGCAACGAGACCGCGCCCCGGCGGCCGGGTGACCGGACCCCCCGCCACGGCCACCGCGAAGCATCTATCACACGCATCGCACCCATCGACCAGGGGGAGGCAGACAATGAACACCATGGTTCGCACGACGGCTTGGGCCCTTGTGGCGGCGAGCGCCATCGTCCTGACGGGCTGCTCCCGGGCCACGACCATCAGGTCGGATCTCGTCCTCGAGCCATCGGGCCGCGCGAGAATGCAGCTTCACCAGAAGACCCAGGCCATCGAGCTGCTCAACGACAGCGAGGCCCAGGTGCGGATCATCGTGCTCGACAGCAAGAACCGCCCCGTCAGCAACATGGTGCTGAACGCTCGCGACAGCGCGCGGCTCGACCTGGAGCCGGCCCGGGCGCTCGAGTTCAGCAACTCCAGCGACAAGCAAGCCGTCATCCGGTGGGTCCTGCGGAACAACGACCGCATCGAGTTCGCGTTGGAGATGAGCCACGCCAACCACTAGAGCATGCTCAGCTCAGATCTAGCGTTCTAGAGCAGGTTCACTCGGTGTAGCGGTTGGCGCCCGTTCAGGCCCGCCGGCACTGCGGCGCGGCCGTACCAGAGCGAGGGTTTGGCCGGAGGCCGCTACGGAGCGCTCGAAACACCTCTAAGCGCGGCGAAGCATGCGTGGCCCGGAGGGCGAAGCAGGCGTATCGCCGATACTTTCGATGCAGTCCGACAAAGCCACTCGTCGGCCGGGTCCCGGTAGGGTTGTACGCGCAGCGGGGGATCAGTCGCGATCGATGCCCGTCTTCTCGCTCGGGGGGCTGAACAGGTCGAGCACCAGCGTCTCTTGAAGCACCACGACGGAGTGCGGAACGTTCGCCGGCAGGTGAAGGACCTCCCCGCCGGTCATCTCGATCTCGTCGCGCTGCGGGCTGCCCTCGGCCCCGATCCCGAAGCGGACCCGGCCCCGGATGACGTAGGCGAACTGCTCGTTCTCATGGGCGTGGGTGGGAACCTCCGCATCCTCCCCAAATGGTAGGCGGAACGTCTGACTCGTCCCTCGTCCCCTTTGATCACTTGATGCCACGATGCCTTGATGCCTTCTCTCTATCATGGCTCTCCCTGCCACCGTCACCTCGCCCGCATCCGGCAGCTCATTCGCTCACGCAGGAGATCTTCGTAATGAACTGGAGCGTCTATCTCTCCGGCGAGATCCACACCGACTGGCGCGACGAGATCGCAGAGGGGGTCGACCGCGCCGGCCTGCCGGTCACCTTGTACGGGCCCGTCACCGATCACGACGCCAGCGATGCCGCCGGCGACATCCTCGGCGCCGAGGAGCGGCCCTTCTGGCGCGACCACAAGAGCGCCAAGGTCAACGCGCTGCGGAACCGCGGGCTCATCGCCCGGGCCGACGTGGTCGTCGTTCGTTTCGGCGACAAGTACCGCCAGTGGAACGCCGCCTTCGACGCCGGCTACGCCGCGGCCCTGGGCAAGCCGGTGATCACCCTGCACGGCCCCGAGCACACGCACGCGCTCAAGGAGGTCGACGGCGCCGCCCTGGCGGTGGCTGAATCACCCGAGCAGGTCGTGCAGATCCTGGCCTATGTGACGAAAAAAGTGTGACTTTCGCCGCCGGCAGGCGAAGATATGGCGCAGGGCAACGGGCCAATAGGAACGCAGAAGGGAGCACCAAGAAGCTTTGTCAATTCCCCTCTACCTGGTCGATGCCTTCACCGCCCACCCCTTCGCGGGCAATCCAGCGGCCATTTGCCTGCTTTCGGCGCCGCGCGATGCGGGCTGGATGCAGAACGTGGCGGCGGAGATGAACCTCTCGGAGACGGCCTTCCTCGTGCCGGCCGACGAGGGATTCGACCTGCGGTGGTTCACCCCCACCGTCGAGGTCGACCTGTGCGGCCACGCGACGTTGGCCAGCGCCCACGTTCTGTGGGAAACCGGCCGCCTGCCGGCCGACGCCGACGCCCGCTTCCACACGCGCAGCGGCCTGCTCACGGCACGGCGCGACGGCGAGTGGATCGAGCTCGACTTCCCGGCGTACCCGGCCGAGCTTGTGTCCCCGCCGCCGGACGTGCTCGCGGGCCTCGGCGTGGAGCCCGTGGCCGTATCCCTGGCCCGCGACGGCCACAACCACGTCGTCGAGCTGGCGTCCGAGGCGGCGGTGCGGGCGCTCGAGCCCGACTTCACGCGCTTCCGGCGGCTCGAGACGGGCGTCATCGCCACCGCCCGCGGCGACGACCCCGGGGTGGACTTCGTGTCGCGCTACTTCGCGTCGGCCTTCGGGATCGATGAGGACCCGGCGACCGGGTCGACGCATTGCGTGCTCGGTCCCTACTGGCAGAAGCGCCTCGGCAAGAGCGAGCTGCGGGCCCGCCAGATCTCGGCCCGGGGCGGCGAGCTTCGGGTGCGGGTCGAGGGCGACCGCACCGCCATCGCCGGACAGGCGGTCACCGTCCTGGGCGGCGAGCTGGTGGACGTGCCGCAGACGGCACCGGCGTGCCCCACTCCGGCTCTTGGCCGGTAGCCGACAGCCCTCCCTATATGACCGTGGGCGATTCTGCAGTTCTTCGACGCTGGGGCCGGAGATTCGGTCGCTCGGACGTCA
>Ga0114948_10001007_pt1 | contig 11895 bp, 10 predicted proteins | sample CR04metaG_FD_83877 | JGI IMG/M metagenome (GOLD analysis project Ga0114948, IMG submission 83877) | Deep subsurface microbial communities from Mariana Trench to uncover new lineages of life (NeLLi) - CR04 metaG | ecosystem: Environmental > Aquatic > Marine > Ocean trench > Sediment | place...
TGTAGCCGTCGTCCGCCGGGTCTGAGTAGATGATCAGGCCAAGGGCAGCGTGCTCCTCCGCCACTTTTGCCTTCACGCCACGGAAGCTACCGCCGTAACGCGCCAGCATGATCTTGCCCGCAACATCGATACCCAACTCGGACAGTGATTCGTAATCTTCCGGCAGACCACGATTGACATACACGATTTGCCCCGTCACATCTCCGGACGGCGAATACGCATTGAACGGCATGACTGCGCGGCTGTCGTACGAATCCTTGTCGAATTTCCACGATGGCTCCCGCAGATCGAGCTGCACCGTGTCCGGCTCGAGCAGCGTTACGCGCACGGTCTCAGGGTAGGTGAGATAGACCTGATATTCCACCAACTTTGAGGATAGGCCCCATTCCACATATTTTGAGTGAATGTATTCCGCGACTGCTTTTCCGGCTGCACTGCCGGCGATGTGCGGCTCTTCCGTCAGTCTGAAAAGGTAGGCCTCGGCATTTTTTGCTTTTGGCAGCGCGAGATATTTGGTCTCCAATTCATGCTGAACTTTTGCGGATTTGGAGGAAAAACCGGATATGTTTTGCGCAAGAACTTCAGACGCACAAAATGATAAAATGACCCAAACGAGTTTGATACGCATTGCTTCTCCATGTTTAGAAATCATTCCCGAAGGACCGGAATCATTTCAATATTTGAAATTAGGTGAATTTGTCTCAAACATCAAGTAAAAACAGCTATATTGACTCAATTGTATTCTTGTCGATTCATTTTGTTCGTGATTTGGAGCTATGTGGCGAGTTTACTGCAAATATTGTTACCCAAATATAACTTGACAAAAGAGGAGATTTTGCTATTTTATGAATGAATACTCATTCATTTTATTGAAATGTCTTGCCAGATTTCTCAGTTCATATCAGTGCACAGGAGATCGTTTTATTTGAAAAGTAAAGATGACAAGCGTGTCCGCATCCTGAGTGCTGCAGTAAAAGTTTTCGCGCAGAAAGGCTTTTATAACGCCAAGGTCGCCGACGTTGCGAAGAACGCCGGTGTGGCTGACGGCACCATATATCTGTACTTCAAAAATAAGGATGACATCCTCATCTGTATTTTTGAGGAGGAGATGGAGAAGTTCATCGACGAGATCAAGGGTGTGACAGCAGTAGAGACTGGCAGTCTCGCGAAGCTGCGCAGGTTCATTCATGCCCACCTTGACCTGGTGCAACGAAATCCGAAACTGGCGCAAGTTTTCCAATTGGAACTCCGGCAGAGCAACAAGTTCATTAAAGAGTACACGGGTTCTAAACTCAAAGAATACCTCAACCTCATCGGCGACTTGATAGCGGAAGGCCAGGCAGAGGGGCTCATCCGGGTGGAGTTACATCCCGGGCTGGTCAAGCGTGCGCTGTTTGGCGCGCTGGACGAAATAGCAACGCATTGGGTGCTTTCAAAAAACGGGAAACACGATCTCGGGCAATCTGCCGATCAGATCGCGGAAATTTTCATACTGGGCGTGGCCGCCAGACCGTCCGAGGCGAAGCATTCGTAAAACAGGGAGAAGACAAATATGTCTGAAGTGACAAAGAAAGAAGCGAAATCAGGCACTAAAAATGGCGTGTCCGAAAAAACCACAGGGGCGTTTGAGTTCGATCTCAAAGAAAGCGGAGTGGCCTTTCTCACCCTGGATGTAAGGGGTGAAAAGGTTAACATCCTGTCCTCGAAAGTGCTGCAGGAACTGGATGGACTGCTTGATGACATTGCCGCACGCAGCGACATCAAAGCCTTGGTGTTCATCAGTGGTAAGCAAGATAACTTTATCGCCGGCGCGGAAATCAACGAAATAAAAGATGTGACCGATCCGGAGGAGGGCGCCCAAAAGGCCCGTCAGGGCCAGGCGCTTTTTCAAAAGATTTACGACCTGCCGTTTCCTGTGATTGCGGCGATTCAGGGTGCGTGCGTGGGCGGTGGATTGGAGCTCGCGCTGGCGTGTCATTTCCGGATTGCCAGGATACACCCAAAAACGAAGATCGGGCTGCCCGAAGTGAAGCTGGGCATTCTTCCGGGCTTTGGCGGCACGCAGCGTCTGCCGCGCCTCATCGGTATTCAGCGCTCCCTGCGGCTTATTCTGACCGGCAAGCTGGTAGATGCCGCAATGGCAGGCAGACTGGGCATCGTGGATAAAGTTCTGCCCATCGACCACCATGGGTTTATGAAAGCGGAAGCGGAGGAGTTTGCCAACGTTGTCATTCAGAAATTCAAGCGGCACGCCTACGAAAACAGGCGCAATGCAAAACGGCTACACGCCATTTTTCTGGAAAGCAATTCCTTCGGCCGCAAATTCATTTTTGACCAAACCCGAAAACAGACATTACGCAGCACAAAAGGCCACTATCCCGCGCCGCTGAAAGCGCTGGAAGCAGTGCAGCGAGGCGTCGGCAAATCGCTCAGGGAAGGTCTGGAGATCGAAGCCAAGCTGCTGGGCGAGCTTATTGCGTCTGACGTTAGCAAGAATCTCATCTCGATTTTTCAACTTACGGAAGAGCTCAAGAAGGATCCCGGCGTGGACAAAGCGAAGTCCGAGCCGGCGGAAATCAAAAACGTTAATTTACTTGGCGCCGGCGTCATGGGAGGCGGCATCGCCCAGTTGTTGGCGTTTAATGACTTTTCTGTTCGAATGAAGGATATCAATCAGGAGGCGCTGGACATTGGGTTGAACCGTGCAGAAAAAGTCTTCCAGCAAGCGGTGGACAAACACAAGCTCGGTCGCTCAGACATGATGCGCAAGATGACCTTGATTTCCGGCACAACGGACTATTCCGGCTTCAGTGTCTCCGATTTCGTGATCGAAGCCATCGTCGAGAATCTTGAGGTCAAGCAGAAAGTGTTTGCCGAATTGGAGGCCGAAGTCAACAACAAGACGATTCTGGCTTCGAACACGTCGTCGCTTTCCATCACGGATATCGCGTCGGCGGTCAAGAAGCCCGAACGGGTGATCGGATTTCATTTTTTCAATCCCGTGCACCGCATGCCGCTGCTGGAAATCATCCGTGGCGACAAGACCTCCGATGAAACCACAATCACCGCGGTCGCTTTTGCCAAGAAACTCGGTAAGCTTCCCATCGTCGTGAAAAACAGCCCCGGTTTTCTGGTGAACAGAATTCTTGGCCCGTACATAAATGAGGGTGCAGTGTTGCTGGAGGAAGGCGCCACTATCGAGGAGATCGACAAGGCGATGCTCGATTTCGGCATGCCCATGGGACCGCTTAATCTGCTGGATGAAGTCGGAATTGACGTTGGCTACAAAGTCGGCCAGATTCTATATGCGGCGTTTGGCGAACGTACCACGCCTTCTGCGGTGATTGAGAAAATGCACAACGCCGGACGCCTCGGCAAGAAGGGTGGAAAAGGTTTCTACATCTATGAAGGCAAAAGTAAACGCATTGACCCCGAAGTTTATAATTTGCTGAGTCATGAAAATCACTCCGGAAAGTTCTCGGTGGAAGATCTGCAGAAAAGGCTGGTTTTCACCATGCTGAAAGAGGCGGCGCTTTGCCTGGAAGAAGAAATTGTCAGGCGGCCGCGGGATGTGGATACCGGCTTGATCTACGGCATCGGGTTTCCGCCCTTCCGTGGCGGTCTACTGCGCTACGCCGACAGCCTGGGCGCAAAGAAATGTTTGGCCACATTTGAAGAATTGGCAAAACAGGTCGGAGCGCGCTTTGAGCCGCCGAAATCAATTGCAGAGATGGCGGAGAAGGGTCAGCGTTTTTATCAAGAAAGATAGCATGGTAACTCAGGACGTAATTTAGGAGATTGAAATGGCACAAAACGGACGTGAAAGCAACAGCTTCATGAAGTCTCTCTTTGCAGGAAGCATTGAGCAGGGGCTGGTTTTTCCTTATCCCAGAATGGATTCTGAGGAGGAAGAGAATCTCCGTATTATCCTGGACAGCATTCGGCAGTTTGCCAAAGATCATGTCGATTCTGCCGAGATAGATCGCACTGGAGAAATCCCGAAGGAGGTGCTTGACGGCATGGCTGAGTTAGGCCTGTTCGGGATGGCCATCCCTGAAGCATACGAGGGCTATGGATTTTCTTCAACCGCTTACAACCGCGTTTTTGAGGAAGTAGCTCGAATCGATGCCTCTCTGGCCGTGACGTTTGGCGGGCATCAATCGATCGGATTGAAAGCGCTTATTTTACATGGCACAGAAGATCAGAAGAAACGCTATTTGCCGAAATTGGCAAACGGTGAATGGTTCGCAGGCTTTGCGTTAACGGAGCCGGGCGCCGGGTCAGACGCCGCCGGCATCCAGACCACGGCAGTGAAGAGCGATGATGGCACGTATTATCTTCTCAACGGCAACAAGATCTGGATCACAAACGGCGGGTTTGCGAATTTTTTCACGGTCTTTGCCAAAACGCCTGTGGGTGAAAACGACGAACCGAAGATTACGGCGTTTGCTGTCACGCGTGATATGGCAGGATTTTCCTCCGGCAAGGAAGAGGAGAAGCTCGGGATTCACGGATCGTCCACCACTGAGTTGACTTTTGATAATGTCAAAGTACCGGTGGAAAACGTGATAGGACCGCTTGGTAAGGGGTTTAAGGTAGCGATGGAGGTACTCAATTCCGGGCGTCTGGGACTGGCAGCAGGCTGTTTGGGCGGCGTCAAGCAGGTGGCGGAGATGAGCATCGAGCACGCCAAGAACCGCAAGCAGTTCAACACAGCCATCGCCAACTTCGAAATGATCAAGCATAAGATTTCGGACATGATGGTTGATGCCTTCGCGCTGGAAAGTATGGTGTACCTCACCACCGGCCTGATGGACCGTGGCGAGGTGGACTACTCCATCGAGTCCGCCATTTGTAAGGTTTACGCCTCGGAGGCGGTCTGGCGCGCCGTCAACGAAGGCATGCAGATCGCCGGCGGTATTGGCTACAGCAAAGAATATCCGTACGAACGCGCCCTGCGCGATGCGCGCATCAATCTGATTTTTGAAGGCACTAATGAAGTGCTGCGCTCATATATTGCGCTGGCCGGCATGCAGGAGCATGCGGAGTATTTGAAAGAAGTCGGTAAAGCCCTGCAGAATCCTTTGAATGAGCTGGGCGTGCTAACGGATTTTGCAATTCATCGCATCCGGACCACTATGGCTACCGAACGGTTGAGTGAGGTTCATGAAAGCCTGAGCGATGAAGTCAGCAAGTTTGAAGAGTACTCCAAGGAACTTCATCTCGCCACAGAGAAGGTGCTGACAAAATACAAGAAGAAGATCATCCATCAGGGCTTTATTCTGTACCGATTGGCAGATATGGCTATCGACCTGTTCGGGATGGTTGCGGTTATTTCGCGATTGGATGCCTTGATTCAGGAGAAAGGACTGGCAAAGGTTCAGCGCGAATTGACGCTTGGCAGGATGTTTTGCGAAGAAGCCTGGCGCCGCCTCCGCCGCAACCGTCGCCAGATTGAAAACAACAGCGACGCCTGGCGTCGGGAAATCGCGGAGAGCGCCTACGAAACAAACGGCTACGTGTCTGGGTTGTTTGACTAAAAGGGTTGATTCGGAAACGACAAATGCTAAATTCGTTTTTGATCAAGTTGCGGAACTAAAAATTGTAGGAGACAAATGTGGAAATCTTAGTCTGCATGAAGCAAGTACCCGTGCAGGACTCACTTCTGAAAATAAAAGAGGACGGAAGCTGGGTACACGAGGATGAGTTGAATTACGAGATTAATGAGAGTGACCATTACGCGCTGGAAACTGCGTTGCGGCTGACGGAAGAGCACGGCGGGGAGGTCGTCATTGTCACCATGGGGCCGGACCGGGTGAAGGAAGCCATCAAGCAGGGCCTGGCCAAAGGCGCGGCACGTGCGATTTACATCAACAACGAAAGTTTCACCACGCTCGATCCGTTTATCAATGCGAAGGTTCTGGCGGCTGCAATCAAGCAGGAAGCGCCGGATCTGGTGCTCGCCGGATTGCAAACAGATGACTACGGTTCGGCACAGACGGGGCTCATTATTGCAGAGTATCTCGGGTTGCCGCACGCTTCCATTGTGATGGAAATTCAGAAGCAGGACGGCGGCATCAAAGTCAAGCGCGAGTTGGAAAGCGGCTGGTTTCAGTGGACGGAGATGCCCTTGCCGTCGCTCCTGACCATTCAGTCGGGCATCAACCAAATTCGTTATGCCACCATCAAAGGCATTATGATGTCGAAGAAGAAAGAGATTAAAGAGCTGAGTCTGGCTGATCTGGGGCTTTCCGAGAGCGACGTCGATGCCGCCGCAAGTAGTTTGAAGTTCCACAAAATTCATGTGCCGGAGAAGACCAAACAGACAGAGCTGTTTGAAGGCGATCCAAAGGAAGTTGCGCGAAAGCTGGTAGATAAACTGAAGAACGAAGCAAAGGTTCTATAATCTGAAGGATGGATTTGACAAATTATATAGTTCTGCAAAATTGGGTGTTCAATCTTTAGGTTGGAATTGATAGAGGCAGGCTAAAGCCTGGACACCCTTTTGAAACGTAGTTTTGCAGAAGTATAGATAAATCAAGAAAAGGAGTCAGATAAATGAGTGTCGATATTCTGGTAGTTGCCGAACAGAGGGATGGTGTTCTGAATCGCTCTACTTTAGAGGCAGTGGTTGCCGGACAGAGCCTGGGCAAGGACCTCGGCAAAGAAGTCAGTGTCGTTTTGCTGGGAAAAGATATGTCAGGCCTGGGGAACGAAATGGCGGCGCAGGGCGTCAAGGATGTCATTCTCGCCGAAGACGACAAACTCGCCGACTACACCCCCGATGGTTACTCGGCAGCATTGCAGCAGATAATTAACAGTGAGAGCCCGGCCTACGTCCTTTTTAGCCACACGTACGAGGTGCGCGACTATGCCCCTAAGTTGGCGGCGGCACTGAACAAGCCGCTGGTGAGCGATTGCGTTCGCTATAGAACGGAAGATGGCAAGCCGGTATTCGTGCGCCAGGTGTTTCAGGGCAAAATAGATGCAGATTTCACACTGGAAGGCGACGGCCCGTACCTTGTGAGTTTCCAGGTGGGGGCCTTCAACACGGACAATCTGGATAGCAGCGCCGGTACCGGCACGGTGCGCAGCGCTGAAATTGACATGGACAGTGTGGAAATCCGCACCAAAGTACTTGAGACTTTTGAGGGCGTGAAGCAGGAGGTAGATCTGAGCAAAGCCGAGCGCATCGTTTCGGTGGGCCGCGGCATCAAAAAACCGGAAAACCTCGAGATGATGAAGGAGTTGGCCGCGGCACTGGATGCGGAAGTTGCCGCTTCGCGCCCGGTTTGCGACGATGGCTGGCTGCCGTTGGACCGGCAAGTGGGCAGTTCGGGCCAGACCGTTTCGCCCAAACTCTATGTTGCAGTAGGCATTTCGGGCGCCATTCAACACATTGTCGGCATGAAGAATTCGGGCACCATTGTGGCTATCAACAAGGATCCACATGCGCCGATTTTCGATATTGCAGATTACGGCATAGTAGGCGATCTGTTTGAAGTCGTGCCTGCGCTGATAGAGGAAATCAAGGCAAATAAATAACTCGGCGCCTTTGCTGTTTGGAAATATACAGATGAATACTCAAGGTGGGAGCATGCAAATATGAGCAGATTCTTGTCGTTACCGGTTTTTGTTTTGGTCGCAGCAGCGCTAATCACTGGCTGCAGCGCATCGAAGACGGTGACCAGGCCGCCGGATAGTTCGAGCGAAATAAGAGACTTTCATGTCATGAAAGAAGATTTCAACCCGGTGGACCTGAATGACGACGACATCGAAATTCCAGATGCGGAGGTCGGCGCGGCGAGCCTGGACGACGTGCTGAACGCCTCGTCAGCCGTGAGTCGGGACACCATCGGTACTGGCTATCGAATCCAGATCATTCAGACTACGGATCCGGAAGAGGCGCGCAATGTAGAAAGAGATGCGATTCTGCGTTTCGATGAGGAAGTGTACCGCGTGTTCGACCCGCCGTTTTACAAAGTGCGTGTCGGTGATTTCGTGAACTGGAACGACGCGGAGAAGGTGCAGAAAGTGGCCATCCGCAGAGGCTTCCGCGATGCCTGGGTGATTCGAACGAAGATCAATCTAAAGAAAGCATACGAGGAACTCGAACAATTTTAGATAAATTCGTTTAGAAAAACGAAGCTTCAAAAAGCGGTGTCCTTTAGGATGCCGTTTTTTTTGTTGTGCACTGAAGCGAGACAAACTGGAACTCAGCACAAAAATTGGTAAGGAATGCTTCGTCCCTACTCCCAAAGTGCGTCGGCTTACTCACATCAACATTTAATTTGCAAACCGGCCGAAAATGTGTTATATTTGGTGCTAACATTTGGAGGGTTTTATGTCTGGACATTCTAAGTGGAGCACGATTAAACACAAGAAGGCGAAAGTCGATGCCGAACGCGGCAAGGCCTTCACAAGATTGATCAAAGACATCACCCTTGCAGCGCGTGAGGGCGGCGGTGATGAAACCTCCAATCCCCGTCTGCGAACGGCTATCGCAGCGGCCCGGGCGGCAAATATGCCGACCACGAACGTTGAGCGCGCCATCAAGAAAGGCACAGGTGATCTGCCGGGGGTGACCTATGAGGAAGGCTTGCTCGAAGGGTATGGCCCGGGCGGCGTCGCAATTTACATTGAGGTTCTGACGGATAATCGCAATCGTACGGTCGCCGAAGTGCGCCATATTTTGAGCAAGCACGGTGGCAGCCTGGCAGAATCGGGCGCAGTTTCGTGGATGTTTGAGAAAAAGGGGTTGATTACCGTTCCGGGTGAGGGACTGGATGAAGACGAACTGCTGATGATCGTCATGGATGCGGGCGCGGAGGATTTGACAACAGAGGAGGAGTTTTTCGAGATCACGTCTTCGATAGATGACCTGGAGAAAGTCCGGAGTGCGCTAGAGTCCAACGGCGTCAAGGTCGCATCCTGCGGCCTCACCCAGTATCCCAAAAACACAGTCAAGGTGGAGGGTAAGGATGCCGAGCATCTCCTGAAGATCTTGGATTTTTTGGAAGATCATGACGATGTGCAGCAGGTCTATTCCAATTTCGACATGGATGTTTCAGTTATGGAGCAGATGGAATAGGGAACGCGGAGGAAATGCGAGTTCTCGGCGTGGACCCCGGCACGCTGGCATTGGGATTTGGAATTGTTGATGGCAACCGCAATGAGTCGACGGCACTGGAATACGGCTGCTTGAAACTGGCAGCAAAAGAGGCTTTTCCTGACAGGCTCAAAAAAATCTACGACGCAATAACGCGAATTGTCACCGAGTTTCACCCGGACGTACTGGCGATCGAGAATCTGTTTTACGCCAAGAACCCCAAGGTGGCGATCAAGATGGGTCATGCCAGGGGCGTCGCCATCGTTGCAGCAATCAACAATCAGGTCCCTACCGCCGATTATTTCCCAAGAGAAATCAAGCAATCAATCGCTGGAAATGGCGCAGCTTCGAAAGAGCAGGTTCAGAGAATGGTACAACAACTTTTGCGGCTGCAGGAGTTGCCGGAGCCGCTGGACGCATCGGATGCGCTTGCGGTCGCGCTATGCCACCTACACCGGGCAAAGGCAAGCGTATGATTGCGCAACTCGACGGTGTGATCGTTGAAAAAGCGCCGACCTCAGTGGTGCTGGACGTTAGCGGTGTGGGCTACGAGGTTTTCATTCCGGTTTCGACGTACGAGTCCTTGGGAGATATTGGTCAACGCATGAAGTTGATGACCTACCAGCATGTGCGAGAAGATGCTCTGCTGCTGTTCGGCTTTGCCAGCAAAAAAGAGAAGTCGATGTTTGCAAGGCTCATTTCGGTTTCTGGCGTGGGCCCTAAGCTGGCGCTCGGCATCTTGTCGGGAACGACCATCGACAATTTGACGTTGTGTATCGTGAACGGCGATGTCGACCGGCTGACGAAATTGCCAGGTATCGGTAAAAAGATGGCACAGCGGCTGAGTCTTGAACTCAGGGACAAGCTCGAAGATGTCACCGGTGTTCCGGGTGCAGCCCTGGCGGCGGCGGTGCCATCAGAGAGCATCGGCAAGCTGGAGGAGGCGGTCATGGGGCTGATCTCGCTGGGATATGCGAGGGCGGATGCCCAGCGGTCGTTGTCTAAGATACTGGCTGCCGAACCCGATCTGCCGCTGGACGAGTTGATCCGCAGGTCACTGCAAAAGGCCTGAGCCGAGAAAGAAACGTGGAACAGGATAGAACGACAACACCGCAGAGGGTAGAAGGAGAGAGCGAATTTGACCGTACTTTACGCCCGGTTAGCTTTGAAGACTTCGTGGGCCAGGATGGCATCAAAGATAATCTTAAGGTCTTTATCGGTGCGGCAAAGGCGCGCGACGAGGCGCTGGATCATGTCTTGTTTTACGGCCCGCCAGGGTTGGGCAAAACAACGCTGGCGCACATCATCGCCAATGAACTGGGAGCCAACATAAGGGTGACCTCGGGGCCGGCGCTCGACAAGGCTGCGGATCTGGCCGGCCTGTTGACCAATCTTGGTGAGCATGATGTTTTGTTCATCGATGAAATTCACCGTCTAAACCGCGTGGTGGAAGAGTACCTTTACCCGGCGATGGAAGATTACAAACTGGATATTATTATCGATCGCGGCGCCAACGCCAGAACCATTCAGATTCAACTGCCGAAATTTACGCTCGTGGGCGCAACGACGCGCGCCGGACTGCTGACTTCGCCCCTGCGTTCGCGGTTTGGCGTAGTCAATCGTCTGGATTATTATAAGCCGGAAGAACTCTACAAAATTATTGCACGCTCGGCGGTCATTCTGGAAGTTGAACTGGACACGGAGGCCGGACTTGAAATCGCCCAGCGTTCCCGCGGCACCGCGCGCATTGCGAACCGGCTGTTGCGGCGCATTCGCGATTTCGCCCAAATGGAAGGCGATGGTACCATAACCAGAGAGATAGCAGAGGCCTCTCTGATCCGCTTGGACGTGGACCGGCTGGGGCTGGATGAGATGGACAAGCGCATTTTGAGAGTCATGATGGAGAAGTTCAACGGCGGGCCAGTGGGAATCAACACCCTGGCAGTGGCCATTGGCGAGCAGGGGGAAACACTGGAAGAAATCTATGAACCTTACTTGATTCAAGAGGGTTTACTACAGCGGACACCACGAGGAAGGGTTGCGACTGAACTGGCCTATCGGCATTTCGGCATCATGAAGGGAAAGGCATTTCACCAGCAGAAGCTATTTTAGTGCCTGATAAGTCAAATTCTATCATCATTTGTCGGGACATTTCTTCATGGCTCCACAAACCTAACAGCAGAGAGTTCAAAGGTCTTTCTGAGTGATCTCTGCGTTCCCGGCGGTTAATTGACTATTTGGTTCTGACTGCGCCGGGTCAGAAAAGGGCACAGACACGGAGGTTTGAGAGGTCGAGATGTGGTTGGAGAATCCGGAACTTATTTAACGTGTGAAAAGGAGCAACCTAAATGAAGCTTTCCGACTTTAAGTACAAGTTATCAGATAAGATGATCGCGATGTACCCGACAGAAAAAAGAGACAAGGCGCGGCTGATGGTGCTCAATCGTGAGAATCAAACTATCGAGATGAAAGTCTTCTCGGATATCACAAAGCATTTGAAAAAAGGAGATTGCCTGGTCATCAATGAGACCAAGGTCTTCCCGGCACGGTTGATGGGCACCAAAGACAAAACCGACGCGCAGGTGGAGATTTTTCTATTGCGAGAGCTTGAAAACGGTTTATGGGAAGTGTTGGTAAAGCCGGCGCGAAAAGTACGGGTCGGCAACCGTCTGTCTGTGAATAACAAACTCTATTGCGATGTTATCGATAACACCGTTTCGGGCGGCCGCGTGGTGCGCTTCAATTATAACGGAGACTTTTACGAAATCGTTGAGAAAATTGGACAA
>Ga0114948_10001015_pt1 | contig 11862 bp, 15 predicted proteins | sample CR04metaG_FD_83877 | JGI IMG/M metagenome (GOLD analysis project Ga0114948, IMG submission 83877) | Deep subsurface microbial communities from Mariana Trench to uncover new lineages of life (NeLLi) - CR04 metaG | ecosystem: Environmental > Aquatic > Marine > Ocean trench > Sediment | place...
ACATGTCGAATTCGAAGACCTTGGCCGTGTTGAGATCAAAGTGCGGATGGATTCGGACCTTGCGCATGTGAATTTCACCGTGCAATCGTCAGCCCGCGAAGCAATTGAAAGCTATCTGCCGCGACTGCGTGCGTTGCTGGAAGATTCCGGATTGACGCTGGGAGACGTCGACGTATCAACTTCCAACGAAGAAGATAATCAGCGGAAACCTTCGACAACGGCCGACGAACGTCACAGGCGTGATGTTGATCCGGATAGTGAAGCCGGGGAGCACCACGCGATGCAAACGATGAAAACAAGAACCTCCCGCCAAATTATTGACGCGTTTGTTTAACTTCTGCGCCACGGGGGTGTCATTTCCCGTGCGTATTCACTGATCTTTCCTACACTTCTTTTGAACGAGTATTAAACGCGCGAAGCGCGTTAGTACTGTGCAATGTTGAGTTCGAATCTACGAATAGGGAAGCGATGAACAAAAAACTGATGATGGTGGTTCTGATCGCAGTGATTTTTGGAGTCGTTGCTGGTGGTACGGTGATTCTGTTTTACCCGAACGATGAGTCCGCAGGGAAGTTGACAGAGGAAAACGAAGTTGCCGTCGTATCGGATAAAGCGATCTATTACACCATGCGTCAACCTTTCATCGTAAATTCGACCAAGGGTAACCGATCCCGATACCTCCAACTGGATCTGGTTGTCATGGCTCGGAACAAGTCTACGATCGAGTCATTGATGATACACACGCCCAGCATTCGCGGACAGATAATCAACTTACTCGTCGATGAGGACTTTTTCGTACTGAGCACCCATGAAGGCAAGGAACAACTGCGTGAAGCGCTCAAACAACTGATTAACCATACGTTGCAAAAGGAGTCTGCGGAAGGTGCTGTTGAATCCGTTTTATTCAGCAACTTTGTCATGCAGTGATCGATTTTTGGACTGGGATTTCTGGACAGCCAGAGTAAGCGGAGAGACTTAGTGGAAGACGACGACAACAGCGTGGATTCTCAAACCGAAGTGCGGACGGAAGATGCGACGCATTCACCGTTGAAAGATGCGGTATCCGACATGAGAAATCTTGACGTCATCATGGATATTCCAGTGCGAATCTCCATGGAGGTCGGCAATACGAGCATCAGCATAAGGAAACTGTTGGAACTCTCTCGAGGCTCCGTAGTGCAACTCAACCGACTTGCAGGTGAGCCATTGGACGTACTGGTGAACGGTACATTGGTTGCCCACGGTGAAGTTGTAGTCGTAGACGAGAAGTTTGGAATTCGCCTGACCGATGTGGTTAGCACAGAAGAAAGAATCGAGACACTTCAGTAAAAATGGATGCTGCTTCAAACATTGTCCAGGTGGTGGTTGCTTTGCTTGCTACGTTGGGAATCGTCATCGTATGCGCCTATTTTGCCAAGAAACTTCTGTCGCGCGCTGATGGGTCCAGCGGCTTGATCAACGTGTTAGCGACCAGAACCCTGGGGAACCGGGAGCGCTTGATACTGGTGGAATTGCAAGGTCACACGGTGCTCATCGGAGTGACTCAGCACAACATATCCAAGTTACATACCTTTGCAGGGCAGTTGAGCCCGGAAACGAACCCACCCAATGATTTCGGTGCCTCTCTTCGCACGTGGATGGAGAGGAAATGATCGGAATCACCCCATCGATCCGACTATTCAGTTTAGCTGGCACTACTTTTCTGTTGTTAGCCAGCGCAACGGTAGCGGCCGCACCCGAACTACCGATTGCGACAGTGACAGATTTAGGCGATGGCGCTCAGAGTTTAAGCGTGAATATTCAGATTCTCGCACTGATGACGTTTCTCACGCTGCTACCGTCATTTGTCATCATGATGACGGCTTTCACGCGGATCATTATCGTGTTCGCCATACTTCGCCAAGCCATCGGTTTACAACAGACACCATCGAATCAAATCCTGGTAGGTCTGGCTATGTTTCTCACCATCTTTGTGATGATGCCTGTGTTTGAGGAAGTGAACACGGTCGCTCTGGAACCTTATCTTGCGGAGTCGATCGCCCCGGAAGTCGCATTGGAACGAGCGTCGGAGCCGATTAAAAAGTTCATGCTTGCGCAGACGCGCGAAGTCGACCTCGATCTATTCGTTCGAATGGCGGATGTTGATGTCGACGATCCTCATGACGTTGGCTTTTTTACATTGGTGCCTGCGTTCATGACCAGCGAGTTGAAAACCGCGTTCGAGATTGGATTCATACTTTTCATACCATTTCTGATCATTGATCTGGTCGTTGCCAGCGTGCTCATGTCAATGGGCATGATGATGTTGTCTCCACTCATCATTTCTCTGCCTTTCAAGATCATGCTGTTTGTCATGGTCGATGGCTGGGTTTTGATCATCGGTGTAGTTGCGAACAGCTTTGGAGGTTTCACATGACACCAGCGGACGCATTACATCTGTTTGGCGAGGCGCTGTTTCTGGTTGTCACCATCGTTGCGTTGCTGGTCATACCGAGCTTGCTCGTCGGCCTTTTTGTGTCGGTCCTGCAAGCGGCTACGCAGATCAACGAGCAGACATTGAGTTTCTTACCTCGCTTGTTGACAACGCTTGTCACCATTATGGCCGCCGGACCTTGGTTGTTATCTCGTTTGATGGAATTTACCAACAACCTCTATCTACAGATACCAGGGCTGCTGGGGTAGTGGGTGGTACTCCCGGTAGAAGACCTCGTAACTTGGGGCAGTCAGTTCATCTGGGCGCTGCTGCGCATCGGCGGTTTTTTGATGGTTGCGCCCGTGTTTGGCAATCAACTCGTTCCGGGGCGAGTCAAAGTGGCGATGGCCATCGCGATTGCAATCGTGGTCGCCCCTCTGTTACACCCCATGCCCGTTATTACCGAGATCTCGGTTGCCCTGATTGCCGACGTGGCAATTCAGCTGTTTGCCGGAATTGGTCTGGGGTTTGCGACCGTTGTCTTCTTTCAACTGTTTGTGGTTGCCGGCCAATTTATCGGCATGCAGATGGGCCTGGGATTCGCCGCTATGGTGGACCCCGGCAGTGGTGTTCAGGTCACGGTATGGAGCCAGTTTTTTCTCTTGCTGGTGACCCTTACCTTCATCGCCATGAATGGCCATCTGGTACTGCTCGACGTTCTCGTTGCCGGTTACAAACTGTATCCAACGGGGTTCGGTCACTCGACGCAGGAAGTCGCGTTAAAGATTGCAGAACTCGGCGGTTGGATGTTTGTGAGCGGTGTGCTCGTCGCATTACCCGCGGTGATATCGCTGCTCATCGTCAACATGGCTTTCGGAGTAATGAGCCGCAGCGCTCCGCAACTCAACGTCTTCTCGTTAGGTTTTCCGTTCAGCCTGGTTTTTGGACTGCTCATCGTATGGGTTGCCTTACACGGCTGGCTTCCGCAGTTCGAACGGCTCTCGCGGGAAATTCTCGATATCACACTCAGTTGGATGGCCTGAGGTATGGCTGAAGAGCAGCAAGGCCAGGAAAAGACAGAAGAACCGACACCGCGAAAACGGGAAAAGGCCCAAGAGGAAGGGCAGGTTGCCCGATCTCGCGAACTCAGTTCCATGGCACTGATCGGGATGGGTGGACTCGGCCTGATGTTGATTGCGCCACCGCTCGCAGAACGGATGGTGGCGCTGACTCGTCACATATTTGAACTTGCCACCCATCCGGAAGAGAACCTGCTTCTGGCACTGAACCTGGCGGCCAACGAACTTATCTGGCTACTGCTACCGTTTCTTGCAGCTTTGTCCTTTGCGGGAGTCATGTCGTCGGTTGCCCTGGGGGGATTTGTGCTTTCTCCGAAAGCCATGGCATTCAAAGCGAGCCGCATGAGCCCGTTAAAAGGGTTCAAACGGATGTTCTCGGCTAAGTCGTTGATGGAACTCGTCAAGTCCATCGCGAAGTTTTTACTCATCACCAGTGTCGCGATGTTCACGTTGTCGCTACACCTCGATGATCTGATGAGTATCGGCTCGCTCGATGTTGAAGTTGCTATCCGTAAAGGGCTCTCGATAGTGAGCTTGAGTTTACTCCTGATCGGTTCGGCGTTGGTCGTCATCGCCGCGATTGATATCCCGTTTCAGATTGCCCAACACAAGAAACAGTTGCGTATGACGAAACAGGAAGTCAAAGACGAGATGAAGGATACCGAAGGAAAACCGGAAGTTCGCTCTCGTATTCGCCAGGTACAACAGGAGATCGCCCGTCGCAGAATGTTAGAAGCTGTGCCGGATGCGGACGTCGTCATCACTAACCCGGAACATTTTTCCGTCGCGATCAAGTACGACAATGGTGCCATGGCGGCGCCCATCGTAGTGGCGAAGGGCGCAGATCACATGGCTTTTCGCATTCGAGAATTAGCCAGCGCAAACGACGTTCCAATATTGGTGTTGCCGGGTCTGGCTAGAGCCGTTTACTACGTAACAGAACCTGGTGAGGAAGTACCCGCCGGTCTCTACATGGCGGTCGCTCAGGTGCTCGCTTACGTGTATCAGCTCGAGATGTACCGCCGTGGGCAAACGGCCAAACAACCGGCGTTGGGCGATGTACCAATACCGCCAGAATACGTGGTTGAATAGCGATGAAAGGATTGTTTGGCGGCGTAAATCTGGGCATCCCGCTATTGCTGTTGTTGCTGCTCGCGCTGATGACGTTGCGAGTGCCAACCATCGTGCTGGATGTTTCGTTTACGTTCAACATCGCGCTCGCCATCGTTGTGCTGCTTGTGAGTGTGTACGCATTGCGGCCATTGGATTTTGCTGCTTTCCCGACGATTTTATTGGTGGCGACGTTGCTGCGTCTTGCTCTGAATGTCGCATCCACCCGGGTGGTGTTGCTTGAGGGACATCGGGGTGGCGACGCTGCGGGCCAGGTCATCCAGGCTTTTGGTGAAGTCATGGTTGGTGGTAACTACGTGGTCGGGCTCGTCGTATTCATCATTCTGGTGATCATCAACTTTGTGGTGGTCACCAAAGGAGCGGGGCGAATCTCCGAGGTGAGCGCACGGTTCACACTCGATGCAATGCCCGGTAAGCAGATGGCGATCGACGCCGACCTCAATGCAGGCATCATCGATCAGGATCAAGCGAAGCTACGGCGCGAGGAGATTGTCCAGGAAGCTGATTTCTACGGTTCCATGGATGGAGCCAGCAAGTTTGTTCGCGGCGATGCGGTTGCCGGTATTCTGATTCTGCTGATCAATATCGTCGGCGGCTTGATCATCGGCATGGTCCAGCACGATTTGGCCTTTGCCGACGCTATCCAGAAATATACCCTGCTTACCATCGGTGATGGACTGGTTGCGCAGATCCCGTCGCTGCTCCTTTCCACGGCCGCCGCGATCATCGTTACGAGGGTCAGTGGCGAAACGGATATGGGCCAGCAGGTGATGACCCAGCTGTTTGATGATCCGCGTGCGTTAGCCGTGGCCGCGGGCGTGCTTTTCGTAATGGGTGTTATCCCCGGAATGCCCCATCTTGTCTTCCTGGTCCTTGCCGCCATTGCCGGATATGGCGCCCGGCAAATCCATCAACGCAACCAGCAAGCGGCTCAATTACCGATCGAAGAGGCAACCCAGACGCATGGTCCTGGAGAGGAACCCATTGAGGTGGGTTGGGAGGATGTACCCCCGGTGGACGTTCTCGGTCTGGAAGTTGGATTTCGGTTGATACCGTTGGTTGACAAGCAACAGGGCGGAGAGTTGTTGAATCGTATCCGCGGAGTACGCAAGAAGCTCTCTCAGGAACTCGGTTTTCTGGTTCCGTCAGTGCACATTCGCGACAACCTCGACTTCTCACCGAACAGCTATCGAATATCACTGATGGGTGTAAACGTTGCCGAAGCGGAAATCTACCCTGACAAATTACTGGCCATTGATCCGGGTGAAGTATTTGGACGCCTGGAAGGCATTGAAACCGAAGACCCCGCGTTCGGACTGAGTGCGTACTGGATAGATGAAACAGATCGCGAGAATGCTCAAACACTGGGTTACACCGTCGTGGACGCCAGCACCGTCATTGCGACACATCTCAATCAAACAATGCAGAATCACGCGGCGGAGCTTCTTGGCCACGAGGAAGCGCAGCGATTGCTCGACATGCTGGCTGAGAGCTCGCCAAAACTTGCCGAGCAACTCGTACCTGGCAGCATCTCTTTGTCTGGATTGCTCAAGATTCTGCAAAACCTGCTGAGTGAAAAAATTCCCGTGCGCGATATGCGCACCATCGCCGAATCACTGTCCGAATCGGCCCAGACGACAAAAGATTCCGAGCAATTGACAGCCATCGTCAGGACGGCACTTGGGCGAATGATCGTGCAGAACATCTACGGAACGAGCGATGCGCTTGATGTCATCACATTAGACCCTGAGCTTGAGCAACTCCTGGTACAGGCCCGTAATCAAGGTGGCGGCAGCGAAACACCGATTTTGGAACCCGGTATGGCCGAACAGCTGCAGCAGTCTGTACTCACAGCGGCCGAGCGGCAGGAAATTGCCGGTAAACCGACGGTGCTGCTTGTGAACGGCGCAATCAGAAGTCTACTTGCTCGGTTCGTGCGTATTTCCAAAGAGGTGATACACGTGCTCGCATACGAAGAGATCCCGGACAACAAACAGATCACCGTTGTCTCCACCATAGGTAGAGGAGCGTAAACCATGAGCCAAGTTGGAGTGTCGAATGACCGGTTGCAAACGTTCCGAGGTAAAAATGCCCGGGAAGTATTTTCCAAAGTACGCGACGCACTCGGGCCCGATGCGGTCATCGTCAAGCAGCACAACGGTCCAGGATTTGTCGAGATCATCGCCAGCGCAGATTTTCCGGTCAGCGTTGAGCAGGACCCGCAGCTACAGCGAATCTTCGTAGAACGACTACAGAGTCTGGGTTTTGAGTCTGATTTTCTCGCGGCCCTTCCGCCGGAACTCGAGAGCTGGAGACAGGTAAAATCCTGGCTGCGAGCCCAGATAGCCGTATCACCCCCCGATCGTCCGCTCACCGGTGCCTATCGATTTTTAGGCGCTCCCGGGGTCGGTAAGACAACAACGATCATTAAAATCATTGCTGAGCGTGTGCTGCGTCATGGTCAGTCTGGTGCACTGCTGGTGAGTACGGATACCCGGCGGCTGGCGGGTTGCGAACAGCTTGCGCTGACCGCCGAACTCCTCAAGACAGACTATCTCGAGGTTCGTGAAGCGGAGCTTTCGAGCGTGCTGGCAAAACACCGCGACAAAGAGCTGATTTTGGTGGACACCGCCGGGGTAAGTCGACAACCCGAAGCGATTGAGCTCAAGAATCTTCACGACATCATCGTACTCCCAGCCACCTGGCAGGCCAGTACGTTGCAGCGGCTACGGAACAATTTTTCGACCTATGAGTTCTCTGGAGCCGTCATTACAAATATTGATCAGGCAACGACCCTGGGTGCATGTGTCGGAGTGCTCAGTCAGTGGAAGGTTCCTGTGTGCTGGTTTTCCGTAGGTCCAGAGCTACCAGACGATCTGGAACCGGCCTCTATGGAGCTCGTGTCGGATTTGATGTTCGACAGAATCGACCTGCCGCAGATGAACGCTACGTTTGCTTAACTAAAAGAGACAGAGGGAGACAGAGAATTTATATGAGCGGTACTGACAACAACCCAATTCAAGTTATTGCGGTCACCGGCGGCAAAGGAGGTGTTGGGAAAACGAACATTGCGGTGAACCTGGGTGTGTCTTTGGCGCGTCTGGGACGGCGTGTCACACTACTGGATGCTGACCTCGGACTTGCGAACATCGACGTTCTGCTTGCGCTGAAGCCGTTGCATAACCTCAAAGACGTCGTTGCTGGCAGTTGTCGGCTCGAGGATGTACTCCTCGAAGGACCCTGCGGTATCAACGTCGTTCCAGCGGCATCGGGTCTCCAGGAGATGGTGCGGCTGGGGACAAAGGAACATGCCGGACTCATTACTGCATTCAGCGAAATTGCCCATTTGATGGATGTACTCCTGATCGATACCGCGGCTGGAATTTCCGACGAAGTGATGAGTTTTTTATGCGCTGCGCAGGAAATTCTTGTAGTGGTGTGTAACGAGCCAACTTCAATTACCGATGCTTACGCGCTGATCAAAGTGTTAAACCAGCGCTATGGAGTCGATCGCGTACGAATACTGATCAACATGGTGAGGTCCGACGAGGATGGAAAGCAGGTTTTCAACAAGTTGCAGAAGGTCACCGACCGGTTTCTCGATGTCACTTTGCTCTTCGCCGGTGGTATCTCATATGACAATCACGTCCGCCGAGCGGTGCAGAAGCAGCGTGCGGTAGTAGAACTGTATCCAACGAGCAAGATCAGCGCAGACTTTTTGCACCTGGCAGAACAAGTCGAGCGATGGCCGGTGCCAACGATCGCCAGCGGTAACCTGGAATTTTTTGTGGAAAGACTGGTAGAAGACGGCAGATTGTAACAATGCGGGAAGATGCCATAGCAGCCTATTCGGGCAGAGATGCCCAGTCGGACCTGATTAGTGAATATGCCGGACTGGTAAAACGTATCGCTCATCAACTCATGGCTCGCCTGCCGAATAGCGTACAACTCGACGATTTGATTCAAAGCGGCATGATCGGCTTGTTGGAAGCTGCTGCGAAGTTTGACGGCACGAGAGGCGCGAGTTTCAAAACCTACGCGAGCATCAGAATCCGGGGTTCGATGCTGGATGAGGTGCGTCGTGGCGACTGGACTCCTCGTTCGGTGCACCGTAATGCCCGTAGAGTTGCGCAAGCGGTACGCGATGTAGAAGCGCGAACAGGACGGCAAGCCAAGATCGAAGAAATCGCAGATGTGATGGGGGTACAACTCGAAGAGTATTTTCGCATTCTCAAGGATGCATCTTCTATCAGGCTCTTCAGCTACGAAGATCTTGCCGAGAATAGCGATCGGGTTGAATTAGCAGGTGGTGTTGCGCTTTCCGAACACTATGAAAATCAGGAGTTTCGTCAACAACTCATAGAGGCTATAGAAAATCTGCCGGAGCGTGAGAAGTTGGTGCTGTCGCTTTACTACGATGAGGAAATGAACCTCAAAGAGATCGGTGCCGTTATTGGTGTCAGCGAATCGCGAGTGAGCCAGATTCTGAGTCAGACCACATACCGGTTGCGTACCTTGATGACTGAATGGATTGGGTAATGATGCTCCGACAACCTGTTATTGATGGAGGACGAGTATGGATCTGATTGCCATCGCCGGTGCCATCATTGGGTTTGCAGCGATCATCGGTGGCAATATGCTCGAAGGTGGACAGTTGGGTGCGCTGTTGAATACACCCGCTGGAGTCATCGTGATCGGCGGCACGCTGGGTGCGGTCATACTGCAGACGCCGTTTTCTAGATTGCGCAGATCGGTTCGGCTTCTCAAGTGGGTGCTCCTCCCACCGCAACTCGAGCTCGAAGCCAATATCGATAAAATTACCGACTGGAGCCGAACCGCCCGTAAGGAAGGGCTGTTGGGGCTCGAGAACATCATGGACAACGAGCGGGATGCGTTTACTAAAAAAGGTCTTGCGTTATTGATCGACGCGGCCGAACCACACTCGATCCGCAGAGTCCTGGAGTCGGAACTTGAAGCTCGCATGAATTCAGATCTTGCTGCCGCCCAGGTGTTTCGAAGCATGGCAGGTTATTCGCCGACGATTGGCATCATCGGTGCGGTACTTGGTCTCATCCAGGTGATGGGAAACCTTGCCGATCCCAACCTGCTCGGACCGGGGATCGCGACAGCTTTTGTGGCGACGATCTATGGCGTTGGTCTAGCCAACCTCCTGTTTCTGCCAGTAGCCGATCGACTGCGCGGCCTGATTGTCGGCGTCTCGAATGCACGTGCGATGACCGTAGAGGGATTGCTCGCCATCGCGGAAGGTGACCATCCCAAGTCGATCGAGGTTCGCCTGAGTGGGTTTCTGGAGGTTTGCTGACGTGCGCCGGACTCTATTGGAGGATAGTGACAACCAGGATCGTTGGCTCGTTTCTTATGCGGATTTCATGACTCTGTTGTTCGTCTTTTTTGTGGTGATGTACGCCGTCTCTTCCGTCAATGAGGACAAATATCGAGTGTTGAGCGAAACGCTGAACCGGACGTTCAGCAAAAAGGAATTGAGCCTGGATCCCATTCAGATCGGTCAACCCACGCTGAGTGCTTCACCGCACGTTATCGACATCCCTGATACCTCGGGTTTTGCCGATGAGGAACCAGGCGATACCCATATACAGCCATCGGTGCAGAAGATTGAGGAGCATCTCGCTGGATTCATCGATGATGACCTCGTGCGCATTCGGGAAAACAACGACTGGCTCGAGGTGGCCGTCCAGGCAAGCTTGCTCTTCACAACGGGTAGTGCCGGGTTATCGGCGAAAGCCCGAGCGGTTCTCACAGCGACCGCACAGTATCTGCTCGAGTTCGACAATCCGGTCACAATCGAAGGTTACAGCGACAATGTCCAGGCATCCGGTCGTTATGCGTCCAACTGGGAACTGTCCAGTGCTCGTGCCGCAAGCGTTGCCCGTTTCCTGGTGAGTGCCGGTGTAGAGCGCAAGCGGCTGGCGGCGGTTGGTTATGGTGAAAACCACCCGCTTGAAACTAACGCGACGCCCGCAGGGCGAGCAGAGAATCGTCGCGTTGTCATCGTCGTTGCGAGGCAGGGAAACCAACCCCGCAACCTCAACGCGAAAGGGATCGTAAGCGCTTTCGCATTCATCCGCCACGACGAGCCGCTACAACTCGACGAAAGCATTCGCCAGAGCCGTACCGAGTCCGGTGGCCTGATATTCACCGTCCCAGAAGAGGTCGAAGAGTAAACACGACAGGCTGGCAGCGTCAGGAATCCACCGGCCAGTGTGCACACTCGTTACGGAAACATGGCACATCCGTGAAACTGGGCTACGCTACTAGCGGGTGCAGAAAAAATTCCGGCATGCGTTTTGTTGCCGGATGCGCGAGGAAGCGTACATGGCGATAGAGAGATTGAACTCGACTGTCCGCCCTAACGTGATTCAAAGCCGTAACGATCGCAAAGAGCGACAGAAACAGAAATCGAAAAAGTCACCAGCTAAGAGACCACCGAGAGGTCGAGTTGATGAAATGGCCTGAATGGCTACCTGAAATATCAATGTCTCAACTACCAGATTTGACTGGCGTGCCGGACTGGGTGCTGATAACCGTAGTGGGCGGAATCGTCGCAGTCGTTTTGTTGTGGAAGCTTTCTTTGGCAGAACACAAGGTCAGTCGCTTGAGCCGGGAATTCGTGATTTTTGCGGAAGCATCCACTCAGGTGGCGTTGACGCTCGATCAACTCTTGAGCGGTAAGGTGGCACCGAGTGAACAACCCGCGGCATCGCGACGCCACTTGATAGCACAAGCACATCAGGGTCTGAACGAGGGTGAGTCTATCGAGAAGCTCGCGAAACGTCTGGGCCTCTGTCATGACGAAATCAAATTGATGGCAGCACGCAAGGTAGCAGTGCGTGAGGTAGCTTAGGGGTTATCCATGGACTGCGTCGCGCAAACCAGGAATATCTCCGCGACATCAATACCCGTCGCCTGGGGCCGCTTGCGACCCCCATCGCCCCAAAACCAGTGAGCAACCCACTCGATTAGTGCTAGACGCCTAGTCGACGTACTCGAACATTTTCTCGAACAGCGTCGTCTCTTGTTGGCCGTAATCAGGCCTGATATTGGTGGATTTTGAGGTCTGCTTTCAAGGATATGAGAGCAATGCTTACCGCTCAGTTTTACGGGCCGTACATCGAGCCCTCAGGGGTTGAGTTCTGGACTGAGTGGCGTTTCCCCCAAGCCGATTGCGCCATCCCGGCACGCGCCATAGACTGACGCTCC
>Ga0114948_10001018_pt1 | contig 11852 bp, 9 predicted proteins | sample CR04metaG_FD_83877 | JGI IMG/M metagenome (GOLD analysis project Ga0114948, IMG submission 83877) | Deep subsurface microbial communities from Mariana Trench to uncover new lineages of life (NeLLi) - CR04 metaG | ecosystem: Environmental > Aquatic > Marine > Ocean trench > Sediment | place...
AGAATATCTGTCTCGCCGAAGACGACATCCTGAATATTGTCTCCTGCAAAAACGTAACCGAGTCTCAGATCGCCGTCCAAGCCAAAACCGCGGCGCTCTTCCGGATCGCCAATAGAACCTTCAACATCGATGTCCAGTTCGCCGAGTTCTTCGTCAAAATCGGCAAAGCTTGACTTGTTGGTGTCCATCAATTGAGCAGCACTGTGGTCGGCAAAACAACAAACAAACAGCGTGATCACAGCAATTCTCTGGATCAACATTGATGCCTCACTGAGGTCCCAAGACATTGATTTTGCCGAATTCGTACTCTACTGCTCGATTCGACAGTAAAGCAACTTGATGGCGGCTGCGAACACATAATCCATGCATTCCGACGATTATCTTGAGCGACTTAACTATGATTTCACGCTAGCCCGATTCACGGAAGAAAGGCAACAAAAATAACGTGACGATTATTTAGGAGGGGAAACGGATTCCCTTCACTCCTTCTGGGAGCAGATCGGTCTATTCGCCCACCGCCTGGAATTGATACATTGCCTCGACGATTGGTGACAGCGGTTCACCGTAGCGGCCAAACCAGTCCTGATAGATACGTCGGATTCTCGCGCTGCGGAAAAGTGACGCCAGCGCCCTATCTGCCATCAGGCGGAATTCTGTGTCACCGCGCGGAATCATCATGGCGTAAGGCTCGAACGAAAAAGCAGTGCGGGTCATGGCGTATTGATTTTGCGCGTCCGCGTTTCTGAATACCTGCCCAATCAGCATTGCGCGGTCAGACGCATAGCCAGCGACCTTGCGAGAATTCAGCAGTTCCATGCCTTCGTCATGGGAACTGATCAACCGCAATTTGACATCGAAATCGTTGGCCTCGATTACGCGCCGCATCACATCCTCGGTCGTCGTACCGCTCAAGACGGCGATTGTTGCGCCGGCGAGGTCATCAAAGTCACCAATCGGGCTGGCCTTGCGTGTCAGTACGGCGCTGCCGGTGATGAACGTCATCAAAGTGAAATCGACACGCTCCCGTCGAGAGAGAGTTACCGTCGTCGCACCGCACTCGATATCAACCTCGCCCTTTTCAATGGCGCTGAGTCGTTGTTCCATAGAGTACAATGGCGTATAGACAATATTTATCTTTTCCAGACCCAATTCATCGCGAATTGTCGACGCAATACGCCGGCAAAGATCGATGGAATAACCCACTGGATTGCCTTCGCTGTCCTGAAAAGAAAGCGGCGGTGCATCAGGGACAAATCCAATTCGAAATTCTCCGGTCTCTAAGACGCGCTTGAGTGTGTCTGTGTGATTATCGGCATTCGCGGCGGCGAACATCAGAACTAGCGAAGCGGTAAGCAGGACTCGCATTTGTCATCTCCGAGGTTGGACAGAATTGTGTGGCAACAAGTACTGTGGTCGACATCTATATCCGAACGAAAACGTTTTGTGTAAGAATGCAAGGCCTCGATAACTTCCTCCCAGGAAATCATGTCACCCTTGTTCCCCTGAAAAATCGAATTTGCCATTATTAGGCCGCCATTCGCATGTAATGCTGGTGACGTCCACCGACTTTCTTAAGTTCGACGATTCGCCCCTGGCTGGCAAGTTGGGCTGGTCTTCGATCAGGAGAGTCCTTTTCTAAATCAGTTGCCCGATTTCCCCGTCAATCCTGAGATGCCCGCGTCCTCGGCTATTCCATCGCCAGTAGTAGCGAAATCCATGACGATGCCAGCGAATCACTGTAGCCGGCTGTACGATACACAAGACACTCGTCCAGCTGGTCCATAGTCGACTCAGCACCACCCAAAACAGACGGTCGGAATCTGTCAAGTGTGGCCGGCGACAGCGGTATTGCAGTGTTGCCAATTGCTGACATAGTGCCAGGTTTTCAAGCGCCAGCACACGGTGGCTGCGAACACTCGATCGAAACGTTCCGACAATTACTTTGAGCCACTTGCACATGGTTTCATGCTCGATTGATTAAACGAAAAAAAATAACACAATCAAGTGCGGTGATCAAATAAGAGGGACAGGAGTCGCTGAACGCGATTTTGAACGTTCTCTAAAATCCGACGCTCACAAAAAGGACCGGCCCCTGGTGGCGTACCTCCAATGAACCTCTGACATCATTGTCGCGGAAATCAAGGTTCATCGCGTAGTAATTGTATGCGACTCCTATCCTGTAGTAGTCCCCAAAACGCCGTTGTAAATCGAGGGTAATGTAGCTGAGCGACCCTTCGTACCGGTCATAGTCCATGCGAAAGAACTGTATTCTTGCGCCCAGTGATGCTTTCTTGCCAAGTGCTAGTGATCCGTGCAGCCCAATCACGGGTAAGGGTGTTGTGGCTTTTGAAGTAACCATCTGTCCCGTAGCCTCGGCGGAGATCTGCGTATCGAACCTTGAATAATGCAACCCACCCATGATGCCGAGTTCCTTTTGCGCATCATTAATCAGTGAGTACGCGTATCCGATGCGCAGGATCTTTGCTTCAAAACTGCTGTTGATTGTCGTTCCCGCGGCAATTTGCTCATCGCCAAAATTTATAGGAACCTGCAGCGTTGTCAGCCCTCTCCTAGCTGTTTCGAAATAGCCGAGCTCAAGACGATGGTAGGTCGCGATCCGATATATTGCGTCAAACTGCAGGAGCGTTTCTTCGTCCGGGAGGCCAAAGAGATTTTCAAGATCGATATCGGTGCCAATGATCCCCGCAGAGGAGTCCCGAACGATTTTTGAATTGATGGAATCGCTGAACGCTCCGAACCGTAATTCAAATGACGGTTGTTTGCCTCCCGCACGCTCGGACACCCTGGGCTCAAAGATATCGTTGTTGTAAGCCACAGAAATGTTCGCGGACCAAATCTCGTTTTTACTCACGATCGGGCTGCTGGAAATTGCAGAGTCGAGAAATTCCAGACCGACACTACCGGACAACAACCACTTTTTTGTCACTTCGTATCCCCAACGAACCTTCAGGGCTGTGTTGAACGCATCGCCAACCTGGTACGCCGGTCGGAATGGCCCCGACTCGGATTGGGAGACGCCATAGTAATAGTTTGCGTAGTCCTTGCTTTGGTGGATAAACTCCACACTCGGAACCAGGTAGCCGCGCTCCCGCTCGCGCGGCAGTGAGAATGCGAGCTGGCTGATCAAGCCATTGTGGTTGCCGAGTATTTCGGTGTACGTTTTCAAGTTGATGTGAACCGGCCAGCCACGCCAACCAACAATTGGTGCAAGCTCGAGCCCCCACTTGCGTTCGTCGAGGCCGCGGAGTTCGGGAGCATCACTCGTGCCCAGCCCGAGGGTTTGCATACGTCCGACCAGCCCCAACTCCCAATTGCTTTTGCTCACCCAGCGAATACCGACATCGCCCTCCCGAATCAAGAGCCAGTCATCGGTAAATGCAGAATCGCGGAAGCTGGTCAGATACGGATAAGCAGTTACGGAGTTTTCGCCGCCAGTGTAAGAATTTTGTTCAACCGAAAATGAGACGCCCAGAGCATAGTCATTCAGGTCGTAGTTGCGGATGTAGTCCAGCAGGCCGGCAGCAATCGCACTTTCGCCGATAGCAAGAGTGCCGAGCATTACAAGAATTGACGTGCCACGCATTAAATTCGTCATTCGCATAATTGCCTGCAGATTATTGCTTGCTACATTTGACTGTGCCGCTACCGTACCTCATCGTATTCATGCTTCGACAACTGGAGACACGCCAATGGCCTTGTGGAGCGCGAAGTAAAAAGGGGCCGCGTAAGCGGCCCCAAAAACACGCCAGTAACGTTAGCGGGGGGGTGCTTATGACGTGGATTGCATTCATACGGCGCATTCTTTTCAGACTGGCATTTTCCAAGAAAACGGGTGGCTAGCTTCACCCTCCGGAAAGCACCACCCTTAAACTTCTGGAGAAAATATCAGACCCTGAATCGGTCGTACATTGGACCAAAGTCCTATACGCCTTGCGTTCCCGACCCGGTAGCATGCTGGTAAGTAGAATGGTATGTCATTCCGGGCCTGATCGATGGGATTGAAGCGCAGCACAATCTTGAAGAGTATCCTGGCCGCGACCGTGCTCGCGTTGGGCGTGATCATCTTGGGCCTGGTGCCGATCAACCTATCATTCGTCAAAGATAGCATCGAACAACAAGTGCGAGAAAACCTGGATTTAGATGTCACATTCCAGGGGCCGCTTCGACTTCGTCTGGGCACCAATCCTCGCGTCGAGGCCGTGGCGATCGAGATACGTACACTTGGCGCCGTTGATGAGGTCCTGGCCCGGATTGCCGAGTTATCGGTGACTCCCCGTTTGATTGAGATCTTGCGGGGCCGACTACATATGAAGGCCATACAGGTTACCGGTATACAGTTCGATTATTGCGCCGCAATACCTGCTTTCGGGGATGACAAGATCGGTACCGAACCCTTGCGATCGATCGCTGTGAGGACTCTGCTGGTCACCAATCTGGAATTTTACTGTGGAGATGGTAGAGACGAACAAACATTTGACATCGTTATTGCAGAGCTGAAGGGCTCGGCTCCGGCCAATGAGGCGATGTCAGCGACTGTGCGGGGTCGTGTCAATGATCTGCCCATCGAACTTGAAGCTCTTAGTGGGAATCTAAACACACTCCTGGCAAGTCCTGAGACTTTTCCATTGCAGTTAAGCATCGCCGCTCAGGGAGCGGAGTTTCGCCTGGAGGGCGTCATCGATGAACCCTTCGGCCGATTCGAGCTGCGTGCAGACACCAGTGGTCGGGTACAGAACCCACAGAGCCTATTGTCGAATCTGGATATCAGTATACCGGAGGTAGCAGGGTTTGAATTTGCAGGCCAGGCTTGGCTGAACTTTGACGCTGTCGGCATTGAGAATCTCGTTGGAAAAATAGGTAATAGCGATTTTAACGCGACAGGGCTGGCCCGATTCTCTTCCGAGCGCAACTACTACGAAGTGGATGCGCACCTGCGCCGACTGCAAGCTGACTTATTCGGTTCGGCCTCGGTCGTATCTGAAGAGAATGACGATTTGGCAGCAATTGACCTGCGGTCGCTGTTTGACGCCCTGGGTGAGTTCGACGGCAAAATCCACGTCACCGTCGGTCAACTGACAAGTGCGGCGGTACAATTAGAAAACCTGGACCTGGAAGCCAGCCTGAGCGACGGTAGCCTGGTTATCTCTCGTTATCATATGCTCTTCATGGGCAGTCCGATCGAAGCCGAGGCCCGTCTTGATATGCAAGGCGAGTGTGCGGAATTTCGTGCTAATGGATGGGCCACCGGCGTCGACCTGAAACTGTTGTCTGAGTTGCTGGATAACAAATTTGCAATAGCCGGGAATCTCGACCGTATCGAATTTAACACCCGAAGTTGTGGCAATACGCTAACTGAACACAGGAATACGCTTCGGGCCGATGTCGATGTTTCGGGTGCAACGATTAGCCACGAGCATCTCGAATTACCGATGCAGTTGGACACACTCAAGGTCAATGTTGGCTGGTCCCGGCCAAGTCGGGCGGTTTTCCAGGGGCAGCTACTCAACGAGAAACTTACCGTCGATGTGCAGGGTGGCACTATCGAAAGGCTGGCAGCAGGGTCTCGCTGGCCGTTCACGCTTGAGATGATTGGTGCCGGCGCCAGCATGACCTTGGATGGGATCGCTGCAATTGGCGCGGACTCAGTTTTCGTTGATGTGCATCTGGGCATTAATGCACCGCACATTGGAGCGCTGCACCGATGGATCGAGGTTGATCCCGCGAGTGACCTGCCATTGTCTGTAAGCGCTTCTATGCAGTGGAGCAACCACGGAATCTTAATCGATGAGTTCGACGCGGCGTTGGGTCACTCTGATATCAAAGGGCGGCTTGAGTCTATTGATGCAGATGTGGAACCGGTCCTGGTAACTGAGTTGCAATCCACAGTATTGGACATTACAGAGCTGAAAAGCATGCAACTACCAATCGAGAAATCCAGCCTGTCATCACCGCAGCCGGACTCAATAAGCGACGATATTGACAACCCTGAATTTCTCCTGGGGCTTGATCTGCCTTCCGTCGACTTGGATTTACGCATCGAGCAGTTGCATGGCACCAGATTCGAAATTCGTGATGTCGAACTCCGGGCCAACGTACGTCATCAACTGGTCGACAATGCGAATCTGAGTATGCGGCTTGACGGCTTTCTATTTGAAGGCGCTTTCAATATCGATTTCCGCAACTTGCCAGGAAAAGTTTCGTATCAGGCTACCGCTATTGATCTAGATATCGGGCGGTTGTTACAAAAATTGGAGTTCATGGACGATACGCGCATCACTGCTGACCAGTTGAATCTCGACTATTCATCTCATGGAACGACACTGCGTGAGATTTTGGTAAATGGCGAGACCTTGGCCGAGTTTCAAAATTTCAGCTGGCTTGCTGGGAAACAGACCGAAGATACAGGCCTTGAACTCAACTTCGCTCGATTGGTGATGGCCGCAGCACCTGATCAACCAACACGATGGGAGGCGAGAGGACTGCTTGATGGCATTCCCCTCAAAGTCTGGGCAGAAACACCGTCGCTAAGGGATATTCTCCATGGAGAGAAAAAGTCACCATTGAGTGTCGTCGCCAGCTCAGGCAACAACGTCGCAATGTTAAGTGGCAATATCGATTGGAGCGATCCCGACGTATTCTCAGGTGAACTGGTCCTGTCAGGTCAACGAATGGATCCCGAGACTGCTGACTTCGCACAGTTGGAGTCCCCCCTCAAAGGATTTGAACTTCGCACAGACCTGACGATCAGTGACCGCGAGATATCTGTTGCAGAGCTGAGCGCAAACATTGGCACAAGTCACGCAACCGGTTATGCCAAAGTCAATGTTAGTCAAGATGGAAAAGATTTCGAACTCAGGATGCAGGCGTCCCACATTCAAACGGATGATTTTGTTGAGCTGGCCAATGCATGGCGGGAATATCGGCAAGAGAATGCTAAAGCAGATTCGCTCGCCGAATTTGAGACCCGGGTTCTTGAGGATGTTGTCCGAGAATACATCGAAGCACAGGCGCTTGAATACAGTTTTAACGTTCGAATTGGAATCGATGAACTATTTGCCGGTGATCAGTATATGGGCGGGGCACAGATCGGTGTGCTGGCAGACAAGAACAATTTCAGGTTACAACCTATCAAGGTGAATCTGCCGAGCGGATATATCGATGCGGAGTACGTCGTGGAGAGAACAGCCGACAGTGTCGATGCGCTTCTGAATGTGTATATTGAGCGGCTTCAGTATAGTGAATTGGTGCGATTTCTGGATCCTGATGCAAAGGAGAATATGCGAGGATTCCTGTATTTGGATACATCGCTCACATCCAGCGCGCCGACCACCGCGCAACTCTTCAAAAGTGTGCAGGGAAGAATTGATTTAATGATTATCCCCGAGGACATCACCGCCGGTGTTTTGGACCTGTGGGCAGCAAATCTACTAGTTGCTGTCGTAACGCCGAAGGGATTCAGTAAACCTAAAAAATTAAATTGCATGGTGGCGAGTTTCTCAGTGGATGAAGGTGTTATGAAAAGCAGAAGTGTCATGCTGGATACAACGAAGGTAGTTATCCGGGGTAGAGGTAGTATTGATATCGCTAGTCAAACATTAGATATGTTCGTGGCGCCGCAAAGTAAGCGTGAAAAATTTTTGAGTATGTCCACGCCGGTGGCGATCACAGGTCCGTGGGATGACTTCCAGGTCGGTGTCACCAAAGTCGGGATAGCGGCAACTTTGTTTCGCTGGTACATGGGACTGATATATGTGCCTTTCAAATGGCTCACCGGTGAGCGGTTTCCGGCCGATGGCCTCACGACCTGTTTCAATGCCACAGATTGGGAGCTACGGAACGATTCAGACTAATGGGCATGCCGCGCCCAGCTGGTGTGCGGCTTGGTCGGATCGTGATTGTCCGGATCGACAAAGCGACAATTCAAACATTATTTGGATAGTGATCGCCAGGGATGCCTGCGAATGCAGATGATCCAGCAATTCCAAGCAGAGAAAAGGTCGATGATGATTAAGTTGCAACAAGAACGATTTGCTATAGAGAATTTGAAATCGATGGCTTGTCGAACCGCCACCGTCGTTGTTTGCGTGCTCTGCTTTACTGGTCCGCAGCTCACGGTTGCCGCAGAGTCAGAAGATCTGCACCCGTACCTGCAGCGTGGATTCTCGCTCGATGTTGGGGTCTTTTATCCCGATCGAGAATTGGATCTGCGGGTAAACGGGTCTCTCGCCGGCGTTAACGATGAAATTGACTTTGACGCGAGAGGTCAGATTAAGACAGCTGACGTCATCTTTGCGGCCGAATTGTCCTGGCGATTTCGCCGCAGGTGGTCGATCGTTGGTCAGTTCTTCAACTCTGCAGACAGCACCAGGGCATTTCTCGAAAAGGATATCGAATGGGGAAACGTCGTTTTCGGTGCGGGCAGCAATGTTGCAGTAGGCACGAATTTTACACTAACGCGAATTTTCTTCGGACGGCAGCTCGATATCAGCAAATCCCATGGTGTTGGTATTGGGGGAGGCATTCACTGGCTCGATATGGGAGCATTCATCGAGGGGGAGATCCTGATCAATGGCACACCGATAGCAGCGAGACGGTCGGTCGGCGTTGAGGCTCCCTTGCCCAACATCGGTGCCTGGTACAAGTATTCGATCTCACCGCGGTGGGCACTACGGGCCAGGCTCGACCTGTTTAGTGCCAATGTTGGCGATTTCGATGGCCTCTTGGTCAACGCCGCACTCGGCGTGAATTTTCGGGTCTTCGAGCATGTCGGCTTTGGCCTGAACTACAATTACTTCAAGCTCGACGTCGGTATCAATAAATCAAATTGGCGAGGTGACATTGAAACCATTTACGACGGCGTTTACATGTATGCGAGCTTCTACTACTGATCGCCACGGTTGGCAAGACTGCTTTGGTGTTGGAGCTACGCTACCGCCAGCGTGTTGCAAGAAAGTGGTTCTTCGTTCAGCTGTCGCCCGGTGTATCCTGGCCGAGGGAGCTGCTCGAGAAAGATCGGCAAAGCAACTTCGGTATCGGCGTCATGTTCGAGATGCGGGTTGGCCGTTGGTAAAAGGGCACCGTTGTTTCGAAGAATGGCGCGCCCGGAAGGATTGATTCTGGCCTTCGGCCCTCACCCTGCGGGCGCACTTGGTGCGTCTGTCGGCTCGCGAAGTTCGCCTCGGTTGGACGGCGGCTGCGCTGCCTCGTCGCCGCTATGTGGCAGGTTGATGTGCAGCAGTGCATACGCGACCACTGACGACAGGATTGAACCAACAAGAATACCCAAGCGATCACCACTAAAGTAATCGCCGCTGCCGTGTTCGAAAGCCAGTCCCGCGATGAATAGGCTCATCGTGAAACCGATTCCACAGGCAAATGCCACACCCAGAAGCTGCAGCCAATTTATGCCCCTAGGTAGCTTAACAAAGCGAAGACCCACAGCGAGCCCGACAAACGCGAGAATACCCAGTGGTTTGCCAACCAACAGTCCAGAGATCACCCCTAATGTCACCGGATGCATCACATCATCGAACGATATACCGGACAGCGACAGACCGGCATTTGCGAAAGCAAAGAGCGGGAGAATCGCAAGCGCAACAGGGCCGTGAAGATCATGCTCAAGTTCTCTCAACGGCGATTTTGCCTGTTCACCGCGCATTGGGATGCACAAGGCAATCAAAACACCTGCCAACGTTGCGTGAACTCCAGATTCCAGTACAGCGATCCAGAGGACGACCCCTACAAGGATGTACGCCGATACGCGTGTAACGCCAATTCTATTCATAACCACCGCACCAACGAGGGCGAGAGCACCAATGAACAGAGCATTCAGAGAAATATCGCTGGAATAGAAGAGTGCAATGATGATAATCGCGGCAAGGTCATCGAATATGGCCAATGTCAGCAAGAAGACTTTGAGCATGGTCGGTACGCGGCTACCGAAGATACTTAGCAATGCCAACGCAAAAGCAATATCTGTCACTGTGGGAATAGCCCAGCCATCCAACGCAATGGAATCGCCCCAATTCAACCAAACATAGATCGCGGCTGGTACGATCATGCCGCCAAGCGCACCCATTCCAGGCAATATGATCTGGGAGAGTGACGACAGTTCTCCCTCCATGACTTCTCGTTTAATCTCAAGTCCGATCAGCAAGAAGAACACTGCCATTAAGCCGTCGTTAATCCAGAGGAGAAGCGGTTTGTTGATCGACAGCGCCCCAACCTGGATAGCAAGGGTTGTGTCCAGCAACGATTCGTACAGCGCCGCCAAAGGAGAGTTAGCAACTAACATTGCAATAATAGCGGCAGCCAACAAGAGAATGCCGCCAGCCGATTCAAGTTTCATGAAGTCACGAACAGCTGTCAGCACACTTGATGGAGTCGATTTATTAGTTTTTGCCATGGAACATGATAGTGCAGAAATCACAATCTTAGCAAAATAGGATCTAAGGAAGAATGCCGCTCTCAATGACCGGTCTTGGCCATTCTCTGCCTTTGACAGCAGCATTTGGCGAGCCAACTGACCGACCGCTTTTGGTGGAATCCGTCATTGAGTGTTGATCGAATCGGACAGTGTTTGTCAGATCAAATATCCGGTCTGTTGAAAAAGTCCCTGTTACGCACATCTCCATTGTAAAATTCCTTATCGTTTAAACGGATGCGAGCTATGCAGAGTCAACAGGATTCTCAGCGTGTTTTGTTTGATACGCTCGACCTGGATAGGCTGATACCCGATGATCATTACCTCGAGTATCGTTGGTTCTGCCAACTCGGCTTGCATGACATGATGCCGGATCACTCGTCGATGACGCGTATTCGAGATCGCTTCGGTGAGGCGATATTCACGGAGATATTTGAGCAACTTATCGCTCGTTGGCAGCAAGAGGGCCATACTCATGACGACCGCATCGTAGCCGATGCCAGCCTGGTCGAAGCGAACGCAGCGGTTGACTCGCTGGCATAACGAGACGATGCGGATGCCAATGCGCGCGCTTTGAAGAACTACCAACGCCGATATCACGATTTTAAGATAGGCAAGCTGCGCTAATCAGACCCACGTAAGCGCCTCCGATCCGGATGCGACCGTGGTGTCACGACCCGGCGCCCATAAAAGGCTCTGTTATAAGGCGCATTTCCGCGCCGATGATGATAGCCGTATGATCACGGATTGTCACACTGGCACTGGTGCCCGGCACGAGTGCCCGATTCTGCCCGAACGTATCGAGTACCAATGTGATGATCTGGGCTTGCCCATCGAAGAGGTGATTGCCGATCGGGGCTACGGTCGTGGGCCGACCTATGCGCAACTGCGCGAGCAGAAGATCCGCCATTACATTTCCTTGCACGATCCCAATACGGGTCGCGGCAATACAGCTCAGCAACACCCATGGAGTTTTTGTGCCTTACAGGTGGTTCGACAAGTCAGGTCGTTAACGTTAGTGGAACCAAAGCCGATCTTTCGAGCATCAATGTTGTAACTTCGCATCTTTCCAATGTCAAAACAGCTAACTCCGGTGGCATCGAGCCGGAGGATTGAAAGCAATTGATCCCAAGGGAAAATTACTTCCCATCCCAATCAAAAACCTCCGACCGTCAGTCGTGGTCGAAGGTCATGCCCAAAGCGATACCGATTGCAGGATTCTGTAACGAGAACCGCTCGCCGGCCAGTTGCACACTTGCATCGCCGAGGGGTGCCCAGACATTCAGGCCGAGCTGAATTCGATAGCTCCACCGCTGGCCGAGCGTTGCTGCGAAGAACCGCAGACCGGCGCCCACGGTGACAACGGCGCTAGCGACAGTGCCTGTCTGCTCATTTGCCATCGTATTCG
>Ga0114948_10001019_pt1 | contig 11846 bp, 11 predicted proteins | sample CR04metaG_FD_83877 | JGI IMG/M metagenome (GOLD analysis project Ga0114948, IMG submission 83877) | Deep subsurface microbial communities from Mariana Trench to uncover new lineages of life (NeLLi) - CR04 metaG | ecosystem: Environmental > Aquatic > Marine > Ocean trench > Sediment | place...
GGCCAGTTGCGTAAGTTCCTGGCTGGTCGGCGATCTGACCCAGCGAAATCGGGCTGACCCATCAAGGCGGTCGACATACACCCCATCCAGAAACAGCATATGAAAGTGAATATTCAGGTTCAGTGCGGAACCAAACCGCTGGATCAGCGTTACCGCACCCGTGCGGGCTGTCTTTTTCGAATAACCAGCCTTCTTGACCAGATGCGTGGCGATGACGCGATTGACTATCCCGAGCACCTGGCCCGTGACCACCGGACGGCTGGCGAAGAGAAAACGCAACAGGAATGGACTGAGCACCCACTGGGGCACCGGTTGATGGGGAAATATCTCATCTACCAGAAGGGCTGCACTCTCGGCCATGCGACGTGTTCCACAGCTCGGGCAGAATCCACGCCGATTGCAACTAAATGCGACCAGGCGTTCCTCGTGGCAGTTCTCGCACCGTACCCGTAGGAAGCCGTGTTCAAGCCTCCCGCACTTCAGGTAGTCTTCGAATTCCCGCTGCACATAGCCCGGCAGCATCCTGCCTTCCTCGGCCAACTGCTGCCTGAAAACCGGGTAGTGCTTCGATACCAACTGATAGAGTAGCGTCTTCTCGGGTCGATGGCGCTGATAGAGAAAAGCGCCGGAGGTCTCACAGGCGTTCCTTGCCTTGCCAATGGTGGACATGATTCGCTTCCATGCGATTCAGAGTGAAAGTCGAGTCTAGCAATGGTTGATCATTTGGGCAAATTCGATCCACCTAATACCGGCGGTATGTAAAGGGCAGGTTCGGGTCGCTGATAGGGGACGTTGTCCCAAACGCTCATCCATGGCAGCAGACCATTCTGTTGAAACACAAAAATATGCTCAGAACTTGCACCTTTTACCTTATCGCCACCAATTATAATTTCTCCATCATAATCTGTGTCGAAACCTGCAATAATTTTCAACAGGGAAGTTTTACCGCAGCCGGATGGACCCAGGATACAAACCATCTCTCCTTCTTCAAATTCCAGATTCATACCATCCAGTACAGTTATCGTTTCATTGATTTTCCGAGGGTCGGTGGGAGTGCGCTGAACATTTCTCTTGTTTATTTGGCGCTTAGTCAGATTATTGATATGTATAAAACTCATTATGTATATTTCCCAACCAGTTGAACAATCCCTTAATGCGCGGTCCATTTAAGTCGACTGAATTTCTGCATCATTAGATCGAGTAATAATCCAATCACCCCGATCATTATCATTCCAACCATCACATAGTCCATACGCAACGCATTTCTCGCATCCAGGATTAAATAACCAAGCCCCGATTGCACGGCTATCATTTCAGCGGCAACAACAACTAACCAGGCTACTGCAACAGTCAGGCGTAAAGCAGTAATAACTTCTGGAGTAATGGCAGGAATGATGATTTTACTCAACAATTCCAGGCGGTTGAAATTAAAATTTGCAGCCACCTGAAAATAAATTGGATTAATGGATTGCACGGCAATGGTGGTTGCCATAACAAGAGAAAAAAAGCTGGCTAAAAATATCAGAAAAATGGCAGGTTTATCACCTATACCAAACCATAAAATTGCCAGGGGTATCCAGGCTAATGGAGAAATGGGGCGCAGGAACTGGATCAGGGGATTGAGCATGTCGTTCATGATGGGTTTTATACCGATAATAATACCTAAGGGAATCCCCAGAAATGCGGCCAGATAAAATCCTACAGTAACTCGGAAGACGCTCGCTACAAAGGCTTTTCCCCAGGTGTTTAGTGTTGAAGGCTCCAGCTTTGGTTCAGGGCTTTATGGTAGTTTCGGTTTCCACGAACCAATTGAAGGTGTCCAATGGAATGTTTTCATGAATACTGACACGCATGCGGTTTACCTGTCAGTAAACCTGGAAGGAATGAAATACGAGGACTGGCCGATAGCCAGATTTCTCGAGCATGAGTTAGCAACAAACGGCTTTATAGATTTGAAAAGCCAAATAGAGCAACCTGAACAAGCCCATGCATATATGAAGAGGGATGCATGGCAAATGGCTGCGCGCCCTCGAATCCTAGAGGGTTTGGTAGGAGACAAATCGCATTCAATTGAAAGTTTGGAAACCGATACCTGGCAAGAGATCGTGTCGGAGGCTTATGATTGCTTAAATGGGCCGAATCATCGAGGCCGAGCAACTCAGAGCGTTACTGTGGTGAGTAGTGGCGAAAGGCGAGAAATGCCAGTCAGCCCACATTTCGGGGTATCGGTGATGTTGTGGAAAGTTGCGCCACCAAATTTAAATTTGGCTGCGGAATCTATCAAAGCAAAAAAAGCGATGTTACAGCCTATCTACGACTATGTAAGTACGGTCATTCAAACTTAATATGAGGCTTTCCAATTTCGAAGCGGCATGGTTCATTTTTGTAAGCTTTTCTTATCGCCAGCCAGTCGCCGCCAATCAGTAGGGGCGTAGATTCAATATCCGTTAACAGAGGCCGTTATCTGGGGGAATATGATTGAACCCAAATATTCACTTCTATTTCGACAGCAAGCAATGGATGGCATTTGAAGGTGATTAGGCTAGTGCGGGTACTGCTGGGTCAACTCTCTGCCGCTCCGCCGATCTCACTCACCAGCGGAGAGGAGAGATAGACCTTGAGCCGGTGCACTCGTCGGAATACTGGCCGTCGGCTTTTCAGCCAATGATGATGGGGCAATTGTCAAGCCAATACGACACACCGAGCACGCTGATCGGCGGCCCATTCCAAACGGCCCAATACATTTCAAGATAGTATGTTCGCGCCTTAAAACTTCCTATCGGTCCGGATTACTCGGGTGCGATGGCGAAGGTGCCTCGTCGAAACTCATAGGAAGTCGCGCATGACTATGCGCTTCTCAGCACCTGGTCAAGTATATCGACAGCCTGGTCCACCTGCGAATCTGTGATCACGAGCGGCGGCGAGAGGGTCAAGTGTCGATTTTCAGTTGCTGAGCAGTTCAGTCCCTTCTCGAACGCTGCTCGCATTACCGACTCTGCCCGGTCATCGAAGAATTCGATACCAAGCAGGAGTCCCAGACCGCGCACGCTACGGATAACGGAGTGGCGTCCACGTAAATGCTCCAACTTCGCAATAGCGCGACTACCCACGGTGGCGGCGCGTTGGACCAACGAGTCGCGCTCGATGATTTCCAATGTGGTAAGAGCTGCACGGGTAGTAAAGGGGTTTTTCTCGTGAGTGTAATGGCCGAGCGGCAGATCGAACGCCACATCCAACTCCGGACGAGCGATCATCGCGGCAATCGGCACGACGCCACCACCCAGGGACTTGCCGAGAACGGTGATGTCGGGAAGAACATCGAAATGTTGGCTCGCGAACAGGCGGCCGGTCTTACCGAGTCCGATTGCGATCTCGTCGAAGATCAACAGCGATCCGAACTCGTCGCACAACTGCCGGACGCGGGGCCAGTACCATTTCGCCGGAATGTGCGGTGTCGAACGAATAGGCTCGGCGATGACCGCAGCGATCTCGCCATCGCGCTGGAACACATCCTCGATCGCACGAATGGATTTTTCGGCCCAGATCTCCGCATCGACGGGCAGATCGCTGGAACAGTTGCCACGTCGATAGAAGGGTGGCACGAGGATGGCGCCAGGCAGCAACGGGCCGAGGCGAGGTGAACGGTCTTTTTCACGGCCGCCGATGCTGATGGCGCCGAATCCGCTACCGTGGTAAGAATCTAGGAACGAGATCGTCTTGAACCGCCCGGTGGCGACACGGGCATACTTGAGGGCGATCTCGATGGCGTCCGATCCTCCGGTGGCCAGCAGAATCTTTCCAGGGCCGCCCGGCCAGAGCTGCGAGAGCGCCTCAGCGAGCAGCACGGCTGGCTCGTTGGTGAAGCGCCGCGGCGTAAATGGCAACTCCTCGAGCTGGCGTTTGAGCACGTCGATCAGGTGCGGATGACCGTATCCCAGATGGTGTACGCTGTTGCCGTGAAAATCGAGGATACGCCGGCCCTCGGTATCCTCGAGCCATACACCCTCCACACCTTGCAACGCCGCCAGGCAAGGCGTGGAGCCGGCCTGATGCAGGTAAACAGCCGCGTCACGCCCCACCAGCGTGGGTGTCTGTTGATCCAAGGGTTCAGTATCGGCGACCAAGCGTTTCAACCTACTACCCCTTCACCTTGCAACCCGCCTCGGGCCGCGTCACGCGCGGCCTGCGGCTTGCGCGCCGATCCGGGCCCACGCCGGGCCGTAGCGTTCGAAGCACCACATGCCAGCCATCACCGCAGAGACGATGACGAGAATAGTGACGCTCATGGCACTGGCAGCACCGTAGTAGCCATTGAGGGCCGAGTCGAAGATCGCCACCGAAACCAGTTCGTTGCCCGGGCTCACAAGAAATACGACCGCCGACAAGGTCGTCATACCATGTACGAAGACGTAGAACGTACCGAGAATTGCAGCGTGGCGCATCATCGGCAGTACAACCAAGATAAATCGTTGCGTGAGCGACGCACCCAGAACTTCTGCTGCCTCGTCAACCGAGACATCGAGCCGTTGCAGGATTGCACGGCCGGCGAGCACGCCCACGAAGATGTTTGCGAACAGAATATTCAACACCAGGATCGCCATGGTACCGGTCAGTGCCAGCCCCTTGACGCCCAGTGGCAGGTTGAAGGCAACGATGTAACCGACACCGAAGATGACCCCCGGCAGGACGGCTGGCGCCATCGATACGAAGCTCAACACACTTCGACCGGGAGGACGTACGCGTTCCACGAGGTAGGCAACCACCGCCGCCAGTAGCCCGCCCAGCGGCGCCGCGATGGCCACCACCTTGAGGCTGTACCAGACAGCGTCGACCCCCTTCCACTCGGGATCGAAACCGGCCACCGCATCGGCAGCGGTGTACCAGTTGAGGGTAAAGCTGTAGTCGACGCCCCAGATCCGCACAAACGAACCGACCACAATCGATCCATACAACAAAACGATCAAGAAAATAACTGACCATGCAGTAGCAGTGAGCGTCACCCTCGCCACGGCAGGCACCGGGAGCTCGGGCGCGCCACCGGTGTCACCGGCGGTGACGAAACGCTTCCTGCGGCCGATACGTTCCAGCAGGTAGTAAATAGAGACCGCTGGCACGATCAACCATACGGCAAGCGCCGCCGCGAGTTCGGTGTTGTGAAAGCCGATCATCTCGTCATAGAGAATGCCCGCCAGCACCGGCAGGTCCTTACCTATCACGAGCGGATTGCCGAAGTCGGTCATGCTCAGGATGAACACCAGCATGAATGCGCGCACCAGTCCGGGCTGGGCGAGCGGCAGAGTAACGTGTCTGAACACCTGCCAGGGGCTTGCACCCTGACTTGCGGCCGCTTCCTCGACACGGCCGTCGTGCTTGGAAAGCACGTTGTCCATGATGATGAACGCCGGAGGCAGAAAGCCAAGAACCTGAGCGACGATGACGCCGCTCAGGCCATAGAGGTTGTGAACGTCGGCGTCGATCCAGCCGAGCGTTTGATCGAGCAAGCCGTTGGTGATTGCACCGTTGCGCCCGAAGAGCAGGATCGCCGCGGTGGCGAGGATGACCGGGGGTGAGACCAGGGGCACGAGGGTTGCATAGCGGATGATGCCGGGCCACGCGATGGCGCCGCGATTGATACCGTAGGCGATCGCAAAGGCGAGAAAGGTGGTCAGGAAACTGGCCGTGAACGCCAGCATCAGACTGTTCTTGCCGGCCTTGCGCAGCCGCGGATCGCGAAATACGCTCAGGTATTGCTCAAACCCGAGACTGCGTAGCTCGCCACTGCGCAAGCGATCAAACTCCTCGATGGATAACTGATTCTTTACCTTGAACGCGAGTGCGATGCGCTTGTGCAGCATGATCACGGCGATGGGGTATTGGTCCTCGAAAGCCGCGCGCGCGCGCGCGTCGAGGGCCTGCACGCTTTCCCGGGCTGCCGCGATCTGCTTGTCGTAGGAAGTCTTGCGATCCCAGTTGACCGGCTCACCGATGAGCATCAGTGCTGCCGCCGTGGCCTCCATCTTCTGACGCGGCTTGAGGCTCGCCAGCCAGCGCGTGACGGCCTTCTCCCGCGGCCCGGTTTGCATTTTTCCCAGGGCGTCCAGGGTCATGTCGCGCATTTCGGCACCCGGCATGGGTTTGTTTACCTGGAAGCTCTCCACCAGTACGCCGCCCAAGGGGTAAGCGATGAACACACCCAATAACAGCGCCGCCCCCAGCGCCGCCAGGTAGCCGGGCAGATGGCGTTTCACGGCAGTGCCTCCGCAGGCACGGCCTCGTCTTCGTACCCGAACAAGAGCGCCCCGCCGGAACGAATTCGCCAAGTCACTTCGTCGCCGATGCTGAAACCGGACGCCAGCCATTCGATGGTAGCCACATCCACCAGCAACTCTTGGCCGCCGGGAGTGCGCACCGTTGCGCGCACGACCTGGCCAAGAAAGGAGAATGCAACCACAGTAGCCGTGGCGACACCAGGCATCTTCTCCGGCGGGGCGATAATAACGTGCTCCGGGCGCACGCAGACCAGGCACTCTTTCTGGCCGCGCAGGGAATCCGGCACTTCGACCTCGACCAGCTGGCCTTCAATTTCCACACCGGCTTCGCCGTTGAGCCGACCAGTCAGATGGTTGCTGGTACCGATGAACTCCGCCACGTAGCGCTGCGCCGGACGCAGGTAAACCTCCATCGGCGGCGCCACCTGAAGTATTTTCCCGTGATTCATGATGGCCACGCGATCCGATATGGACAGGGCTTCTTCCTGATCGTGAGTGACGTACACGGTAGTGATGCCGAGACGGTCGACGACGGCACGAATCTCGTTTCGCAGGTGCGCACGGATCTGGGCATCCAGCGCCGACAATGGTTCATCGAGCAGCAGTATCGCTGGACCCGGCGCCAGCGCGCGGGCGAGCGCCACGCGCTGCTGCTGACCACCGGACAACTCGTGCGGATAGCGCTCCTCCATGCCTTCGAGCCGTACCAGTCGGCAGAGCTCCGCGACGCGTTCGGCGATTTCCACTTTCGGCCATTTTCGAATGCGCAGTGAAAAACCGACGTTTTCGGCCACTGTTTGTGTGGGAAACAGGGCATAGGACTGAAAAACGAAGCCCATAGCCCGTTTGCTGGGCGACAGATTCTCGATCTGTCGACCATCGATGGTCAGCTCGCCGCTGTCCGGTTGCGTGAAACCGGCGATAATGCGCAGCAGCGTAGTCTTCCCGCAGCCGCTGGCACCCAGCAGAGTCAAAAACTCGCCGGAAGCAATGTCCAGGGAGACATTGTCAACGGCCGTGACGGCACCGAATTTCTTGCTTATCGCTCGAATGCTGAGTTGTGTCACGATACGGCTCCCGATTTAGCGGGCACGCCGTGCCCCACCGGGAAGCACGGCGATTTCGAGGTTAATCCTATACGATTTCAGAGGAGTACTATTGCTCGTACTTGGCAGCCCACTCACGCTTGAACTCTTTCGCGTCCAACGGCCGACGCATCTTCCACAGGGACACTTTGGACAGATCGATATTCCCGTATCCCGGCACGGCGCCAATGCCCACGTGGGGAGCGAGCACCTTGGCCCCCTCTTCGCTGAACAGCCAATCGAGGAACAGCTTGGCTTCTGCAGGATGCGGTGCGCCCGCAATCAGGCCGGCACCCTCGATGACGTTGGGGGAGATGTTCCCGACCACGAGCTCCACCGGCATGCCCGCCGTGACTTGCTGCAGGATGGCGGTGTCATAGCTCAGCCCGATGACAGTCTCCCCGCTACCCGTCTGGCGTGCCGCGGCGCTGCCGCTGGAGTTGTATTGAAAAATGTTCTGGTGGAGATTGTCGATGAAGTTCCAACCGAACGCGTCGTGCATAGTAGAGAATATGCTGAGCCCGGTACCCGACTTTGTTGGTGCGGCGACCGTGATTTGCCCTTTGTAGACGGGCTTGATCAGATCGTCCCAGGACTTCGGCATGGGCAGCTTCTTCTCTTCGAGCAACTTGATGTTCACCGCCATGCCCATGACGGTCGCGTTGTGGCCCATGTAAAACCCATCCGGGTCCTTGAAAGCGTCGTCTATGGCACTGCCCTTGGGCTCGTAGGGTTCCAGAACACCCGCCCCTTTGAGCTGCTCAAGCGCGATATCGTTCACCATCCAGATGATGTCGGCTTGGGGATTAGCCTTCTCGGCGATGGCCCGCTCGGTGATCGGCCCCGTGGACATGTTGATCGACTGGACGTCGATGTCCGGGTATTTTTTCTGAAATGCCGCCATGACGTCTTTCTCAATCGTCGAGTTCGACGCCGTGTACAGCACCAGTTCCTCCTTCGCCTGCGCAGGTACCATGGCAAGCGCAAACAACATCGTGAGAGTCCCGAGGGCAACCCCGCTCACATTTCTGATTCGCAATCGATTCTTCATTTCCAGCTCCTCCTAAATAGGGAGCCCGAAGCCATTCGCTTCACCGGACTCCATGTGGTTGAATAAATACTTAATTCAATTGATCGTTATATTGCCCGCGTGCCGAGAGGCACAGACCGAAAATTCAAGTTTATATCACCTGCTTTAGTTGAAATCAATTTGAATTTCTTTAAGATTGCATTAAGAAATACTTAATAGGTACACTGGCTCATGAGTCGCCGTATTCCACCGCTCACTTGGCTGCGCGCATTCGAGGCTGCCGCGCGGCACCTGAGCATCACGCGCGCAGCCGAAGAACTGAATGTGTCTCCCGCGGCCGTCAGCCAGCATGTGAGGGCGTTGGAAGCGCAACTCGATCTGACGTTATTTCGGCGCGTCCATAACCGCATGTATCTCACTGAGTGCGGCCAGGCATACCGAATACGGCTCACCGCTGGTTTCGATCTGCTGGCTCTCGGCACGAAGGAACTGCACGACCACGCCCAGCGGGAAGTTCTCACCATCCGCGTACCATCCTCGTTCTCAATCCTGTGGCTGGCACCCAAGCTCGACCGATTTCACGCCCTCTATCCTTCCATAGATATCCGTCTGACTGCGCTTGACCGACCGGTGGATTTCGCCCGGGAGGAGATCGATTTGGAGATCCGCAACGGCGATGGAAGATGGCCGGGCCTGGATGCGGTGCTGTTAATGGAGGAAGAAGTATTTCCCGTATGCAGCCCGGTGCTGGTCGCCGGCGCGCATCCTTTGCGTCAGCCCGCAGATCTCGCCCATCACGAACTCCTGCATGTCAATGGATATTTCGAGGACTGGACGATGTGGTTTCGCGCCGCCGGAATCGGTGGCCTCGATGCCCGGCGCGGTGATCTTTTCGACCAGTCGATTATGGCGATCCAGGCAGCCATCAGCGGGCTCGGCGTGGCATTGGGCAGGACCCCGTTGGTGGCCAATGAGCTTGGGACCGGCCGTCTGGTGGCGCCATTCGACATCGTCTTGCCAGGTGAGGATTCTTATTGGATTACCTATCCCAGGTCGACCCCGGAGCACGCGGGTCTCGTAGCCTTTCGTGACTGGCTGCTCGAAGAAGTAGCCGGCGCAGAGGAGGAGGGTCAACGGGTGGAAACGCCAGCCGCGTAGCGACCTCGGTCCATTCTGAAATCGACCCCCTTGTGTCAGGATAGTTGTCGCCTAAAGTTTAATTTTATGCCGCCTTGTTTGTCTCAGTTTTAGATTGTTTCTTTGCCACGTTTAAAAAACGAGTTACCCAGAAAAAGACCTATGCAACACGTGACGAAGCCAGAGGCGAGATATTCAATTTCATTGAGATATTTTACAATCCGGTGAAACGACATAGCCATACCGGTGGCGTGTTCCCTGATCAATATAATCAGGCTTTGAGTCATGCTGGGTTCAAGGTAGGCGCGCATACCACTCGTCGTGATTTTGCACTTGGCTTTTTTAAACATATACGCGCGGAAACCGAGGCTAATGGATGCCCACCGCCTCTCGGGTTACACCTTCTGATGCAGCAAAGCACCGTTGTTAAATTCAAAAATATGGTTGATAATATCACCGCAAAACTTATTGCCCCGGTTGAGATAATTGCGCAAAAACAGTGATTAAAGTTTTATAGCTGCATTGCGTTGACCGGCACAGGCGGCGTGGCTGTTCGACAATAAACCTGAATTAGTTAAATGTTCGCGGAGGTCGATTGTCACCTGAGCCTTAACTTGGAAGATTATGGGCAATCCAGCAGAGCGCTTCTCAGACAGGGTTTCTAACTACATCAAGTATCGCCCTTCATATCCACCAGAGTTAGTCGATACTTTAATGGCTGAATGCCATCTGGACAGCCAATCCACGATTGCCGATGTGGGTTCTGGCACCGGTATATTTTCCAGGCTGATGCTCGATAAAGGCTGCTACGTCTCGGGCATCGAGCCAAATAGAAAAATGCGAGAGGCAGCGGAGCGACAATTAGCCGGCTATCACAAATTCTCCAGCATTGATGGGCAATCAGAGCGTACCGGTCTTGATGATTCTTCGATAGACCTGATAACCGCCGCGCAGTCTTTCCACTGGTTCGAGACTGGTGATACGCGGCAGGAATTTCTGCGTATATTAAAACCTGGGGGTTATGTTGCCCTGGTCTGGAATCAACGTAAAATCGATCAGCCATTCCAGATAGAATACGATCGTATGTTGCGCAAACTCGCACCAGATTATAGTTCGGTCAATCATATGAATATCTCAGCTGAGAATATCCAGAAATTTTTCAGCCCAAATAAAGTTGCCAATTACGAGTTTGAATATTCACAGAATTTTGACCAGGCAGGATTATTGGGTCGCATGCAATCCTCATCCTATGTGCCAAAAACGGGGACAGGGGCGCATACCAGGTTAATGCGGGCAGCCGAAGATCTTTTTAACCGATACCAGTCAGACGAGACCATAAGTTTCGAATACAATTCTTTATTTTATCTGGCCTCACTTTCCGAATAATGATTCCAACACTTGAAACCGGACGGCTGAATTTTCGCGAGTTTACGCCTTCCGATGTAATAAATTTACAGAAAATATTTTCCGACCCCGTGGCGATGGAGTTTTACCCTTCTACAAAGTCGGAAGTTGAAACTCTGGAGTGGATAGACTGGAACATTCAGTCGTACCAGGAAAATGGGTTTGGCCTGTGGGCCCTGATCGATAAAGGCTCCGGTGAATTTGTCGGCCAGGCGGGTCTCATTCTCCAGCAAAACGTTGATGGCGCTGATGAAACAGAAATCGCCTATCTGCTGGAGCGTAAATACTGGGGCAATGGGTTTGCAACCGAGGCAGCCTCGAGCTGTCGAGATTTGGCCTTTTCCAGATTCGACTGCGAGCGCGTGATTAGTTTGATCGACCCAAAGAATTTCTCGTCTATTCGAGTAGCCGGGCGAATAGGTATGGTATTAGAAAAGAATGTTCAACGTTGGGGGAAAACCGTGGATGTATATTCTCAGTTGAACGCCTGATGACGACTCACTCTTCGAACTAGCGCCCGGCATTCGATGACGCCCCCTACAGTGAAAGTATAGGAAGAATTAACACCCTATTTTCCTTATCCCACCAAGAAAAGAAAGAGATTCACGACGCAGTCCAGCCCTGGGCATCCGTAATCTGACCGATTTCCGCCGACACGCCCAATATTGCTCCTTCCCGCCGGTCAATCCTGCCAAATTTCAATCGCCAGGCATGCCGACTACCTGCCACTTCTTTCGCAGGTTCAATGACCGGTGTGTGCCGGAAGCAGAAGTTGGTAATTTCAAAACGAAGGTCTGCTAACAAGAAGCACTAGCTCATAATTTGATTCCATCAAACAACCGTAGGAATCGATATGACCTATCTACACCATAATTATAAAGATCAATATCCCTGGAACAAAGGTAAGTTAGTAGGCCAAAA
>Ga0114948_10001021_pt1 | contig 11842 bp, 7 predicted proteins | sample CR04metaG_FD_83877 | JGI IMG/M metagenome (GOLD analysis project Ga0114948, IMG submission 83877) | Deep subsurface microbial communities from Mariana Trench to uncover new lineages of life (NeLLi) - CR04 metaG | ecosystem: Environmental > Aquatic > Marine > Ocean trench > Sediment | place...
AGAACATAATCGCCGCAACCCGGCTGCGGCAGAAGGCCAAGACCTCGACGGTAAGCCTTGTGACCGCGCGGCTTCCGAATCTTTGCCCCCCCCAATGGTGTACTGGACAAGTGGGAGGTAGTGCTTCAAGGTTAGTCCTGCTCGATGTCGCTGGGGTGTGGTGGGGGCTAGGGGGCTGGTGGGCGGCTCAACCGGCGGTTCCCGGTTGGCGTATATTCGAATGACACAAATCGTTTCGCAGAAGCCATCGTACAGATTGGGGATTGGGGGAGCCTTTCCCTCGAGCCAGAACCTTTTCTTGGAGCGCGTGCGTGCGGCTCATCGGCTCGGCGCCACAGTTGCTTCTCGTTGCAGGGCTCACGGCCCTTCAAGTAGGCGATTCCGTTTCGGAAGCCGCCGAACCCCTGCCTTCCCCGCCTCTCTCCCGCGCTAATCGGCCCCGCGTCGTCTCCGGAGACGTTCTCGCGCAGGTCCCGCGCGGACGGCAGCCGGGTGTACTGCAAGCGGCACGCGAACCCACCAACGACGAGATCGGAATCCATGCGTTTCAGTTCACGCGTGCGATTTACACCGGGTACGGGCGCCGTGGCTGGGGTGGTCGGAGCTGGGCGGTCGATTATCCGAAGGCCGACCGGCAGTTTCTGTTTAACCTGGTGCGAATGACCAACATCGACGCGTACCAGCTCGAGAACCCCGTGCGCCTCGACCACCCGGAGCTGCGGAAATTCCCCTTCCTGTATGTGCTCGAGGTCGGCTTCATGGCGTTGACGCCCCCGGAAGTGGAGGGCCTGCGCAATTACCTGCTCGCCGGGGGCTTCCTGTTCGTGGACGATTTTTGGGGAGATCGGGAGTGGTTCAACTTCGAGCGGGAGATCAGGCAGGTGTTGCCGGAGTTCTCGATTCAGGAACTTTCCCTGGACCATCCGGCGTTCTCCGCCTTCTACGAAATCGACTCGATCATCCAGGTTCCGAACGTCGGCAACGGGGTCCGCGGTTCGCAGACGCACGAGAACGGCGGCATCACGCCCCACGTGCGGGCGATTTTCGATGACAATGATCGCCTCATGGTCCTGATCAACTGGAATACCGACTTGGGTGATGCCTGGGAATGGGCCGACAACCCCTACTACCCACTGAAGTACTCCAATTTCGCGTGGCAGCTGGCCATCAATTTCATCATCTACTCGATGAGCCACTGACCGCGATGGAATCGTTGTTCGAATTCCTGTTCAAGTATCGGCTGCTGGTGTTCCAACGCGGCGACTTCGTCTTGGGCGTGCCGTGGACAGTCTTTGTCGCCTCAGTTGTCGGTGTTGCCGTCGCGGTGCCTACGTTCTTGCTGTACAGCCGGGTCGCAGGGAAGAGCCGGCCGCTGGACCGCGTGATACTGTCGGCCCTGCGGACGATGGCCATCGCGGTCATCCTGTTTTCGCTTTTCCGGCCGGTGCTGGTGCTCTCGACCGTCGTTCCACAGCGCAACTTCTTGGGAATCCTGATCGACGATTCACGCAGCATGCGCATTGCCGATGCCGACGGCGGGCCCCGGTCGGATTTGGTGCAGCGGCTTTTCGGCGACGTCGAGGGGAGTCTCAAACCCGCGCTGGCCGATCGGTTCATACTGAGGTTCTTCCGGTTTTCCTCCGAGGCCCAACGGGTGGAAGACCTTAGCTCGCTGAGGTACGCGGGAACCAAGACGAACCTCGGTGGGGCCCTGGACCGCGCACGGCAGGAGCTGGCGTCCGTGCCGCTTGCCGGGCTCGTGTTGGTTACGGATGGAGCGGATAACACCCACGAATCGCTCGAAGAACCCCTGCTCGCCCTGAGAGCCCGTTCGGTGCCGGTCTACACTGTAGGCCTGGGCAAGGTGTCATTCCCTCGAGACATCGAGGTGAGCCGGGTGGAGACGCCGCGCTCGGTACTCAAGGGCGCGTCCCTCGTCGTGGATGTGTCGGTCGCACAGACCGGTTACACGGGGTCCACGGTAACGCTGGTCGTGGAAGACGGTGGGAGAATCGTCAATACCCAGGACATCGAGCTGCCGCGCGAAGGAGAGGTGGCTACGGTTCGGATCCCGTTCACGGTCACGGAGCCGGGCCCGAGAGCGTTCCGGTTCCGAATCGCTCCACAGGAGGGCGAGTTGGTGGCGGAGAACAACGAGCAAGAGGTGCTCATCGTCGTCGAGGATCACATTGAAAAAGTGTTGTATTTCGAAGGAGAGCCGCGGCACGAGACGGCGTTTATCCGACGAGCGATGCAGGAGGACGAGAATATTCGGGTGGTGTCGTTGATTCGCACGGCCGATAACAAGTTCTTGATAATAGGCGCCGAGAACCCGGACGAAGAGTTGACCGGCGGATTCCCTACGACGCGCGAAGAGCTGTTCGGGTACCGCGGACTCATCATCGGGAGTGTCGAGGCGAGCTTCTTCACGCTCGATCAGTTGCGCATGATAGCCGACTTCGTGAGCCAGCGGGGTGGTGGACTGTTGATGTTGGGCGGAAGGCGGTCGTTCTCGGAGGGTGGATATGCGGAGACACCGGTCGGGGACGTGCTTCCCATCATGTTGGAGCCCGTCGATAGCGAGGAGCAGTTTTTCTCGGAGGTCTACGTCGAGATCACACCGGCCGGGCGGACACACCCCATAACCCAGATCGCCGGGACGCTCGAGGAGTCGGAGAACCGCTGGGGAGAGTTGCCTCCGCTGACCGTCGTCAATCGTGTCACCCGGACCAAGCCCGGGGCGACGACGCTCCTGACCGGTGAGGGTCCGGGGCTAGCGGAGTCGCAGATTGTTTTAGCCTACCAGCGTTACGGACGGGGCCGGGTATTGGTGCTGCCGGTGCAGGATTCTTGGGTTTGGCAGATGCACGCCGACATCCCCTTGGATGACATGACCCATGAGACGTTCTGGAGGCAATTGCTTCGCTGGACAGTGGCCTCGGTGCCGGATCGCGTTCAGGTGACATCGGTGGTAGACCGCGTGGCCGTAGGCGAGCCAGTTGAATTGCTTGCGGTCGTGGAGGACGACACCTATCTGAAGGTGAACAACACCGAAGTGCGGGTACGGGTGCGTTCGCCGTCTGGCGTGGTGGATTCGCTGACGATGGACTGGACGGTGGATCGCGATGGAGAGTACCGTGCGAGGTTCGTGCCGCGGGAAGAAGGTTTGTACGAGATCCGGGTGGAGGTGGAGGAGGGAGGCGAGTTCCTGGCGAGCGACGCGTCGTATGTGCAGGTGAAAGATCCGGCGCGTGAGTATTTCGACGCAGAGATGCAGGCGCCGACGCTCCGCCGCATCGCCGAGGAGACCAACGGACACTTCTACACCTGGGAAACCGTCTCCACGCTTCCAGAGGATATAATCTTTACCGATAGCGGTACCACTGTCGTGGAGCGGCGCGACCTTTGGGACATGCCGGCCATCTTCCTCATGCTGATCTTGCTAGTGTCGGCAGAGTGGGGGTACCGGAGAAAACGGGGGTTGGCGTAGTGAACCTGGGCATCGCGGCGGTCGCGGGCCTTCTGGCATGGCAGGGACCGGTGCCTGGTGGCGATGTTCACATATTGATTGTGAGCGGGATCGGCGGGCAGCCGCAATACAGCGACGCGTTCCACAGTTGGGGCGTGTCCATGGTCGATGCCGCTCGAGATCGGCTCAAACTTCCTCGCGAGAACATCAACTATTTGGCGGAGCGTCCGGACCGGGATCCCGATCGCATCCAAGGTCGTTCGACGAAAGAGAATGTCGAGCGTGTTCTCGCCGAGTTAGAGCAGCGTGTCGGTCCGACTGATCGCGTTTTCATTCTCCTCATCGGTCACGGGAGCGCCAATGGAGAGGAATCCCGCTTCAACCTCCCCGGCCCCGATATCACTGCCGCGCAATTCGCCGAGCACCTCGACAAGTTCCCGACTCAGATGGTGGTACTGGCCAATACGTCCAGCGCCAGCGGTGACTTCGTGTCGGTGCTTTCGGGACCCAATCGCGTGATCCTCACCGCGACGAAGACGGGGTTCGAGCGGAACGAGACCATTTTCGGTCGGTTCTTCGTCGAGGCGTTTGCCCAGGACGGTGCCGATGTCGACAAAGACGAGCGTATTTCGGTGCTCGAGGCATTCAATTATGCGCGGCTGCAGGTGGCACGAACCTACGAGGCCGACAAGCGCCTGCTGACTGAGCACGCGGTGTTGGATGACAACGGCGATGGGGAGGGATCCACCGAGCCAGATCCGGACACGTCCGACGGCGCACTCGCGCGGGCGCTATTCCTGGACCGGCTCGGCACCGTCGCAGCAGGACCGGCCAGCGGAGACTCGGTGTTGGTCGCCCTGTACAAGGAAAAACGAGAGATCGAAACCCAGATTCAGGCTCTACGCAAGGTCAAGGACCAAATCGGCGAGGAAGACTACGAAGCGCAGCTGGAAGAGTTGTTGGTACGGCTCGCTCTCAAGAACCGGGAAGTACGAACCAGGGAGGAGGGCCGGTGAGCACCCGCTGCCGCATCGCCGCTTGGTGGTTGTTGAGTGGTGCCGGCGTCGTCGTTGCCGCTACGGCGCTCGCCCCCGGTACCGCGCTCGCGCAGTCACGGTCCGAGGCCGACCAACTGGTGCGTGTGGGGGAATACGACGACGCCATCCGCGCGTACCGGCGTATGGCGCGTACCGGTGATGTGGTTGCCGGCCGAGGACTGGTGCGCACGCTCATGGAAGTGGGGCGGTACGACGATGCCGAGAAAGAAGCTCGTGCTCTCAACGAGGCCCAATCGCCGCAGTTGTCCAACGTACTCGGCGACGTGCTGTACCACCGCGGTCGGATTGATGGTGCGGAGCAACTGTATCGGGCCGCAATAAGGGGAGCGTCTGACAGTGTGGTAGCCCGCCTGAATCTGGCAATTCTGCAGTACGAACGGGGGGAGCGCGACCTTGCCTTCGATGGCTTCGACCATTTCATCGATATTTACAATGTGCGTGCGGACCTATCGGCCAAAGAGCTCACGGCAGTCGCGACCGCCGCGCGATACTTGGGGACGAGGAATGCCGAGCTGTCTAAGGATGCGTTGCGAGTGTTCGATGAGGCGGCCGCGGCAGATCCCGATGAACTGGAAACCAAGGTGCGTATTGGAGAGCTGTTTTTGGAGAAGTATCAGAGCGGCGATGCGACGACCACCTTCGAGGAGATCCTGGCTGTCAATCCGTCGCATCCGCCAGCCCTCCTTGGCCTGGCGCGGACCCAGCACTTTGACGGATCCACCGAAGCGATGGCCACCGTCCGCAAGAGCCTCGAGGTCAATCCCAATCTGATTCCCGCGCGCGTCCTTCTCGCGAGACTGCATCTGGAGACAGAGGGATACGATCGGGCGTTGGCTGAAGTGGAGCGTGCCCTGGAAGTTGATTCGTCTTCACCGGAGGCGCTGGCGACCTTGGCTGCGATTCGGTTCCTCCAGGGTGATGATGAGCAGTTTGAGGCGGCCCGCCTTCGGGCGTTGGCGCGCAACCCTGCCTATGCGGACTTCTACAACACGCTCGCCGAGGTTACCGCACGGAATCGATTGTACAGTGAGGCGTTGGCGTTCGCCAAGCAGGCAGTTGCGCTCGACTCCCAGTCCTGGCGGGGATATGGCCTCGTCGGTATGAATCAATTGCGCACCGGTGCCGTCGAACTCGGGCGTGCCAACCTGGAGGTGTCGTTCGCGGGGGATCCGTTCAACCCCTGGACGAAGAACACGCTCGACCTCCTCGATACTTTCTCGAACTATACCAGCGTTCACAGCAAACACTTCGAGTTGGTGCTGCACCAAGATGAGTCTAATTTGATGCAGATCTACATGGCTGGGCTCGCCGACGAGGCGTATGAGACCCTTGCCAAACGGTACGATCACCGTCCCGCGACACCAATTCGCCTGGAGGTCTATCCGAGACACGCGGATTTTTCGGTTCGCACCGTTGGGTTGGCGGGTTTGGGTGCCCTTGGGGTTTCGTTCGGAAATGTGCTGGCGATGGACTCCCCCTCAGCCCGCCAGGTCGGGGATTTCCACTGGGGATCGACCCTGTGGCACGAAGTGGCGCACACCTTTCACCTGACGCTCTCCAATTTCCGTGTTCCTCGGTGGTTCACAGAGGGTCTGGCTGTGTTCGAAGAGCGGCGGGCGCGTCCGGGTTGGGGAGCCGACCCATCGGTTCCGTTCCTCATGGCGTACATGGACGGTCGGCTCCACAAGGTCAGCGAGCTGAACAACGGATTCGTCCGGCCGGAATATCCCCAGCAGGTGGTGTTCTCCTACTACCTCGCGTCGCTGGTGTGCGAGTTGATCCAGCGTGATTGGGGTGATCAGGCGCTGGTCGACATCCTCCGCGCGTACGGTGAGGGACAGAGTACCCCCCAGGTGTTCCAAACCGTGTTGGATATGGAACCGCGAGAGTTCGACCGCACGTTCGATAGGTACATGCGTGAACGTTTCACCGGGCCGCTCACGGCGCTGCGGTCGCCTCATCTCTCGGATCTCCGCGAGGGAGTGGAGCTGTCGGCTCTAATCCCGCTGGCGGCAGAGCGCGAGCAGGATTTTCCGGTCCAACTCGAGACCGGGCGAGCCATGGTCCGTGCCGAGCGGTTTGAGGAGGCCATCCCGTACCTCGAGAGAGCCGAGTCGCTGTTTCCCGAATACGCGGGAGCGGAAAGTCCGTATTGGTATCTCGGGGTCGCCTACCGAGCGACTGGCGATCTCGAGCAGGCGGCAGCGAAGTTGACGGCGCTGACCGCGATCAACGCCGACCACTACCGGGCACACCTGGAGCTCTCCGAGGTGCTACTGCAACTGGGTGATGAGCAGAGGGCGGCGGAGTCGCTCGACGCGGCGCTGTTTGTATATCCTTTTGATATGGATGTTCATGTAGGTTTGGCGGAACTCTATGTGGGGCTGGGTGATTGGTGGGGAGCCATCCGTGAGCGTCGCGCGGTGGTTGCGTTGGATCCAGTGGATAGGGCAGAGGCAGAATATCAGCTGGCCCTTGTTTACTTCCAGGCGGGCGACCTGAGGCAAGCCCGCCGGGTGGTGCTCCGGGCGCTCGAACGCGCGCCGAACTTCGAGAAGGCGCTTGATCTGTTATTGAACGTTCGCTCCCGCGGAACCGGGGAGGATGGAGGGGATAGGGGGGACTCGGAACAGTGATGAAGACACTGATCCTCTTGGCGCTGCTGACGGCAGCGACGGTACCTGCGCACGCGCAGTTCGGCGGCCGCCGCGGCGGCGGCTATTCGTTCGATCCTAGAGACAACGTCGAGTATGGGGAGCAATTTACGTTTGTGCGGTTGCGTTACGATGCGCGCTTCGGGGGCCGCGGCGGCTCGGGATGGATTCACGATTACCCTCGTGCCGAACGCAACTTCGCCAAAATCCTCGCCGAAGTAACGCTCATCAAACCCTACATGGGTGGTAGCAACGTGTTGAGCCTCGACGATCCGCAGTTGTTCAATTATCCGATCGCGTACATGTCGGAGCCTGGGTATTGGAGCATGAATGAGACCGAAGTGGAGGGGTTGCGGAACTATCTCTTGAAGGGTGGTTTTCTCATCTTCGATGACTTCGGTGGGTGGGAGTTCGAGAATTTCGAGCGCCAGATGCAGATCGCGTTTCCGGAATTACAGCCCACGAGACTCGATGGCTCTCACCCGATCTTCAACTCGTTCTTCAAGATTGCAAATCCGGAGCAGCATTATTCGTACCGTGGGTTTGCGGAATACTACGGGTATTATGAGGACAACGACACCAGCAAACGCCTCATGGTGATCGCGAATTACAACGCGGACATCGGAGAGTATTGGGAATTTTCCGATGAGGGCTTCTTGCCGATAGCGCTGTCGAACGAGGCGTACAAGCTGGGCGTGAATTACGTGATCTATGCCATGACACACTGATCGCTGTGGTATGTAGTGCCTCGGGCTGAAGTGCAGCATCGCAAGTATGCAGATTGGCAACAGCCGACCATCGGCAGGCCATGACACCTCCAATAGGAGAGTTTGGTGGATTCCAAGATAACGGAACAGGCCGCGTTAGAATCCTCTGACGACATTGCGGTAGCGGAGCGGCTACGGGCCGGTCGTGACGAGATCTTGTCGGAGTTGCGCAAGCTGATCGTCGGGCAGGAGGACGTGATCGATCTCGTCCTGCTTTCGATTTTCGTGGGCGGGAACAGCCTCATCGTTGGTGTCCCGGGCCTCGCCAAGACGCTCTTGATTCATACGATCGCTCAGGTGCTGGATCTCAAGTTTTCCCGAATCCAGTTCACACCCGACCTCATGCCGTCGGATATTACCGGTACCGATCTCGTGCAGGAGGACCCAAAAACCGGACGTCGTAAGATGGTTTTCATGCCGGGTCCGATCTTTGCCAATATCGTGCTGGCGGACGAGATCAATCGTACCCCGCCGAAAACCCAGGCCGCTCTCCTCGAGGCGATGCAGGAACATAGGGTGACGGTGCAAGGCGAGACGTACGTGTTGGAGGAACCGTTTTTCGTATTTGCCACGCAGAACCCAATCGAGCTGGAGGGGACCTATTCGCTGCCCGAAGCGCAGCTCGACCGGTTCATGTTCCACATCGTGATGGATCACCTCCCGAAGGATCAGGAGATGGCCGTCGTACGATCCACGACGGGGTTGCAAAATTACGAGTTCAAACATGCCGTGACCGGTCGGGACATCGTGGCGTTCCAGGAACTGGTGCGCAAGGTTCCGGTTTCGGATGTCGTGTTGGAATACGTGTTGAACGTGGTACGCACCACGCGTCCGAGCCCGAATGGGTCACCGGACTTCATCAACAAATGGGTGGCCTACGGTGCCAGCGTGCGTGCCGCGCAATACATGGTGCTTGGCGGCAAGGCCCGGGCGCTGATGCAAGGGCGGTATCACGTGAGTTTTGAAGACATTCGAGCCTTGGCGCATCCCGTATTACGTCATCGAATCCTCCGGAACTTCCATGCGGAGTCTGAACGTATCACGACCGATCAGTTGATCGACCAGCTGCTCGACATCGTGCCCAAGCCGTCGTCGGGAATGTAATAAGACGTGTTGGGGACGAAGCCCTCGAGGGTCGGCCACGCTACCGCAGCGCGGTTCATCGACCCCAAAGCGCTCGCGCGGATCGACAACCTCGGTCTCGTTGCGAAGACCGTGGTGGAGGGGTTCCTCGGCGGGTTACACCGTTCGCCCTATCTGGGGTTGTCGGTCGACTTTGCCGAACATCGCGCCTACATGCCCGGCGACGATATCCGGCGTATCGATTGGCGCCTGTTCGGTCGCACCGATCGCTTCTACGTGAAGGAGTTCGAGGCCGACACGAACGCGAACTTTAGTGTGTTGCTCGATATTTCCCGATCGATGGATTTCGGGTACGAAGGCATCACGAAGTTGGACTACGGCCGGTTCGTGGCTGCGAGCTTGCTTTACCTGTCGAGCAAACAAAGAGACCGTGTCGGACTGATCACGTTCGATTCCGACATCGTCGATTTCGTGCCCCCCGCCGCCAAGCACCTCGACATCGCACTGCACACGTTGGACAGGGTCCAGTCGACCCGCGCCGGCAACCTCCGCACTACACTGCCGAAGATCGCCGAGGCATTTCGGCGCCGGAGTATCATCGCACTCATCACCGATTGCTACGATGATCCCAAGGCGGTGGTTGATGCGGTGAATGCTTTGCGGCAAAAGGGCAATGACTTGATCGTTTTTCACATACTCGATCCGGTGGAGATCACTTTTTCGTACGACGAAGCGGTCAGCTTCGAGGATCTCGAAACCGGGGAGCGTTTGTCGGTCGTCCCGGATAAGATGCGGGACAAGTATCGACAGATGATGTCGGAGCACACGAAAACGCTGTCCAAGTTGATGGGGGAAACTCCCATCGACTACGCCCTGTTCGACACCTCCACACCGCTCGATTGGGCCCTGTTCACCTATCTCTCCAGGCGTGAACGCATGAGCCGGCTGCGCCGATGACGCTCCTCGCTCCGTTTTTCCTACTGGGTCTCGGCGCCGTCGTCGTGCCCATTTTGGTCCACCTCGTTCACCGCCAGAAAAAGGAATCGATTCCATTTCCGTCGCTGATGTTTCTCGAGCAGATTCCCTTCAAGGATGCTCGTCGGCAGCAGCTTCGCCACAAATTTCTGTTCGCACTTCGCTGCCTGGCACTGCTGCTCTTGGCGTTGGCGTTCGCTCGGCCGCTGCTCAAGGGTTCAGCCGAGGCGGCGGCGTTGGAAGCTGGCGGGCGCGAGGTGGTCATCCTGCTGGATCGGTCGCACAGTATGCGCTACGGCGATCGCTGGGACCGCGGCGTGGCGCAGGCACGTGCGCGGTTCGACGACTTGGGGCCGAACGACCGGGCATCACTGATCCTGTTCGACGAGCGTGCCGAGGCCGTGTCTCAACCGACCGGCGACGTGGTTGAGCTGAACGCCGCCCTCGCCGCGGCGCGGCCCACGGCAGGCGGAACGCGATTCGGACCCGCGCTCCAGCTTGCCGGGCGCATCTTGGCCGAGTCCGACATGCCGGAACGCGAGGCGGTGCTCATTACCGATTTTCAGCGGGCGGGTTGGGATGGTGTCAGCGACATTCGCCTGCCGGCCGGCACCGTCGTCACACCGGTAAACCTCGGCGCCGACGGCGCGAGCAACATATCCGTCGCCTTCGTGGCGCTGGATCAAGAGGTCAGCGCGGGAAACGAACGCGTGGGTGTCTCGGCGAGGGTCGTGAATGGGGGGCCCGAGGCCGTTCGTGGGTTGGCGGTGACGCTGTCACTGAACGGTCAACGGGTACAGCGCCGATCGGTCGATATCGATCCCTACAGCTCGGCCGCCGTGACTTTCTCGCCCGTCCTCATTCCACAGGGGATCTCGCGTGGCACCGTGACAGCGGGCACGGACGACCTCCCGCAGGACAACGAATACCATTTCGTGTTGACGCCCCGCAGCACGCTCTCGGCGCTCATTGTGGAGTCATCCAACCCACGAGAAAACCAAAGCCTTTTCCTGAGCCGCGCGTTGAGCATCGGGGACAACCCCGCGTTTCGCGTCGACGTGCGTCCTCTCAGTGCGCTGAGGCTCTCGGACCTCGCCGACAGATCGATCGTGGTGTTCAATGATGCCCCATTCCCGGGGGGTCAGGCGGGTCAGGCGATCCGCGAGTTCGTTATGGCCGGGGGCGGCTTGCTGATCGCGCTCGGCGAGCGGACGGGTCCGGGAACCTGGCCGCAGCAAGCCGCTGATCTCCTGCCCGGTCGAGTCGGCGAGAGAGTGGATCCGGCCCGTGGCCCGATCGCTCTGACGACACTCGAATACGGAAGCCCCATCTTCGAGCTATTCAGCGCCCCGCGCAGTGGGGATTTTTCGGCCGCCAAGTTCTTGCGATATGCCAGGCTGACTGTATCCGATCCCGCAGCAGTGCTCGCGCGCTACAGCGACGGGGCGGTCGCGCTGGCGGAGAAGGCAGTGGGGACCGGCAAGGTGCTGGTGTGGACCTCAACGCTGGATACATACTGGAACGACCTGGCGTTGCAACCCGTGTTTCTTCCGTTCATACACCGGGTGGCGCGGTATTTGTCGGGATACCAAGCAACGCGCTCGGCCTTTGTGGTGGGGGACGTACTGGAACTCACCGAGCGATCTCCGGATCCGGCGGTAAGGGCGTTGGTGGCCGCCGGGGGAGATCTCGTCGTCGAGGCACCCTCGGGCGGACGCCGACTCCTGCGGGAAGAGGATGGGGGGCAAGTCGTGGAGCTGACGGAGCAGGGTTTTTTCGAGATAAGGCAAGCCGATGGAGCCGACGTGCCGCCGGCCCTGGTCGCGGCCAATCTGG
>Ga0114948_10001025_pt1 | contig 11823 bp, 5 predicted proteins | sample CR04metaG_FD_83877 | JGI IMG/M metagenome (GOLD analysis project Ga0114948, IMG submission 83877) | Deep subsurface microbial communities from Mariana Trench to uncover new lineages of life (NeLLi) - CR04 metaG | ecosystem: Environmental > Aquatic > Marine > Ocean trench > Sediment | place...
GGAACAGAGGTTGTTGACGTAGTTGATTCTGAATTATTGACATTAAATGGTGGAAGGATTACAGAAGATTTGGTAATATTTGAATCAGGATGGGATGTTCCCGACACTGATTTTGCCTCAATTTCTATTCAACAAAGTGACACTAACGCACTAACACAAAGTTTACAAGTAAAAGTTTTCTGGATTAACATTACAGATTTTGATACAGGATTACCAAAAGCATTTTACAATTTTTCAGGTGGAAATAGAGTAATTGAAAGGAGTGGTCTATGTACTGTTGGCTTAGATAATTGTGATTTCGGATTTGTAAATGCAGGAACTTTCAACTTTAACAGTACGTTTGAAATAATTGGAACACCAACTACTTCTGACTTTGAGGATTCAACAATCTCATTACAATCAGTTTCAACTTTCAAAGTTAGAGGAAATAATTCTGCTGGGTTCGGACTAAACTCAACAGAAGTTGACTTTGGTTTAATTCAACCAATTGCAAATCTAAATGCAACTGCACTAAACTCAACTGCAATTAAACTAACATGGGATCTTGCACAAACAGTTCATCCATCAGATCCATTGACAGGAGTAATTATCCAAAGGGAAAGTCCAAGTGGTGCAATTTTATTCGAAGATCCATTTGAAATACAACCAGCATCAAACGGATGGACAGAAACTTGTCCAGCTTGTACCGCTTCTAGTGGAATTTTCTTTTTCCCTCCCTCATCAGCAGCATTTCGAATTGACAGTACAGGAGCTCCTTCAACGATATTTGGTTTAGAAAGATCATTAGATACTACAGGAGTTAGTAATGTTGCGTTTAACTTAACAGCGCACCAACTTAGTGGAACATGGGAAGTTGCTGATTTCTTATCTTTCAAGGTTGATTATGGGAATGGTTCAGGCTTTCTTACAATTTTACAGGATGTAAGACATTGGAGTGGAGTAGATAACCGAATTACTGATCCAGATCCTTCAGGAAATACTGTTCCAACTTCAACAGGATTTGTTAGCATGGGATCGGATGCAGATAATAATCCAAACCTCAAGATTAGAATTGAAGGAAAATTCAATTCACAAACAATATCCCCCCCGTTAGAAGGTTACTTTATAGATCATATCCAAGTTACTGCTGGAAACGTGATCACTGGATTTGTGACAATAGTAACTGTTGATGAACTCGATACAATGTTCACTGATTCTGGACTTACAGAAAATACTAATTTCACATATCAATTAAAAGGACAGTCAGCAGTTTCCACAGGTGCATTTGGAACAAACAGTTCGGCAACAACACTTGCAGTTATTCTTCCAGATCAAGTTACAGGTCTTACAATAACTCAAGAGATGAATAACAACGCAACTTTAGATTGGGATGATGCCTTAAATGCCGACAATTATCAAGTTCTAAGAAAAGATAATTTTACAATTGGAAGCATAACTGCAAACGCAACATGGCAATTCAGAGAGCAAAGAATTGAATCAAATGCAGGAATTCCGCCAACTTGTGCATTTGCAAATAGTGGACAAGCACTACAAATATCAAGTGAAATAGGTGAAAGTGATTGTTATGTATTCAAAACATTCCCAAGACAATTCTTAAACAATTCAAGGGTTCAATTTAATTTTGAATACACACATACAGGTTCTCCAAGTGGATTAGTTAATTCTTTCAGATACAGTACACAGGATTCACCCAATGCGTATAACAGAAATGATATAGGACCTCCACTTTGGACTTTAGATACTCCAGCTCCATTTTCAGCCACAACAGTCGATGATGTATTTACACAATTAATTACAAGTGGGCAAGGACATTTCAATAGTGGAAGGCAAACAATATCAAATAATATTCTGACAACTGATAGTTTTGTTGATACTGAATTTGCATCAATTGTAATTACATTTACAGAAGGTAATCCATTAACTCAAAATGCTGATTTCTTCATTTATTGGATAAATATAACAGATGCAACAACAGGTGATCTAAGAGCATTTTATAATTTCTCTAACAATATTATCGCTAGTGAACCTGAAACCTGTGCTAATGTAGCTGGTGATGGCGGTGGACCCCGTTGTATTAGAGGAACAATAGAGGCTGGATCATTATTACAAGGAGATTTCGTTGTGGTTGGAAACCCTACTACATCTGACTTTATTGATTCAACAATTTCATTACAAAATCCTACAATCTATAAGATTCGTGGAAATGGAACTAATGGATTTGGTGACAACTCAACCGAAGTTGAATTTGGATTAATTCAACCAATTAGAAATCTAAATGCAACTGCACTAAACTCAACAGCAATCAAATTAATTTGGGATCAGGCAACTACAGAACATCCAACAGATCCATTGACGGGAGTAATTATCCAAAGGTTATCGCCAGAAAAAATTGTTTATGCTTGTTCGGTTTGTGGTAGTGCTGGAGTAGAAGTTGGACCATTACCAAACAAAGTTTATGGACAAAGAATCACATTAAACCAAACTGAAACAATTGATAAAATCGTAAACGAGCAAAGATGGTTTAATGGAGCTGTAACAGGTGGATTCATTGATGTATTTATTGCACACCCCAACGGAACAATAATCCAATCATCAGTTGAGGTTAAATCAGCAGTAACAATTGGTCCAGATGGACAAACATTAGATGAAAAAACATACACATTCAGTCCAGGTGTAACATTAGTAGCTGGAACTTACGACTTTATGACACGATGGAACGGTGTTGGATTCACAAATGCAGTAACAGGCAAAGTTGCTGGAAATCTAAACGCAGGATTAAGAGTATTAGATCAAAACAATAATTTCAATGATGGATATACACCAATAACAATTGCATCAGAAGATACAACAATATTCCTAAACACAACTGGATTTTCTACAATAGTAACTGTTGATGAACTCGATACAATGTTTACTGATACTGGACTTACAGAAAATACTAATTTCACATATCAATTAAAAGGACAGTCAGCAATTTCAACAGGATCATTTGGAACAAATGATACAGCAACAACTCTAACAGGTGTTACAGTTAATGCCCCAACTGGATTTGCAGGAATAGCTGATACAACCGACATCGCATTATCTTGGAACAATCAAACTGACAAGGAATCATGGACTATATCAAGAAACGGAACTGACATTATAACAGGACTAACAGTTCTATCATTCCAAGATGTAGGCGTTCCACTTAATGAAAACTTGGGTTACATCTTAACTGCAATCAATGGTACAGCAACAAATTCAACTTCTGAAATTGTCATAAAATCAAACGATATTCCAAGTGCAGTAACTGGAATTAGTGGAGTTCCAAACAACGGAATTGCAATTGATCTTCAATGGGATGATCCCGTAGCAGATGATGGCGAAGGTTCTCCCACAACTGGACTAAACGTTCTCTATGATATTTTCCGACAGGACTTTGGTTTGGGAGATCCATTTATTCTAGTAACAACAATAGCAGAAGGAACAGGATTATTTAACGATACAACAGTTATTGGCGGTCATACCTTCAAGTATAAAATTTCTGCCAGAAACGAGGTCGGTTCTGCTGCAAACTCAACTGTAACCGCAGAAATAATGGTAGATAACGCATTAATAATTCAGGTATTTGAATCAGATGGAACAACACAACTAGATGGAGATGTTTCAGTCAGATTATTCAACAGTACATTCACTTCAACTAAGATCGGTGACGGTCAGGGCAGAGTTTCATTCCCAACTCTATCAGGAATTTACAACTTTACAATATTCCATATTCCAACTGACTTTTTAATTAACAAGACAATCGCAAGTGTAGTAGTTCCTCCTGATGATGATGTAACAGTTCTAGTTTCAACAAATGTCCATAGGGTAAACTGTCCAAGCAACGGACCAGCAAATGACTTTTTGGTTTTGGTAAACTCTACAAGTCCAGATCACTTCATTGGAGGTTTCACAGATCCAATTTGTGATGTAGATGATAAAGTAAGTTGGAATGTTGACTTTATCGGCTTTCAGGGTTCAGCACTAGTAGGAGGCGGAGGTAATGTAACTACTACTAGTGCTTGTGATTCTGATATTGGAACATCTTCAAGAGTTGGTTGTTACACATTTGATGCAGCAGATATTTCAAATGATACTGCAACTAATTCAGGAACACTAGGAACAATAGCAAATGCAGAATATTTCTCGGATGATGTGCTTTCACCATTTGTAATAAATTCAACAGGAAAAATAAACGAGGCAGTTATTCAAAATGGAACAAGTTCACTAGACACGCAAGGAGAAATTAGGCTTGGAAAAAACGCAACAAAATCACAATGGGATTTCCTTCATAATGGTAATGTAGGACAAAATGTAACCAGCATTAACTTTTGGATTAACGGAGATGTGGTTGGCGGTCCTGAATATCCATTATTTGATACTCATGATCTAAGTGTAAATGATGATGAAGAAGGAATATCAATTTGGTCACAATTTGGAGATTCTACCTGTATGACTGTTACAGAAAATGGCATAGAAGTTGTTTCAAATGACTGTGTAACTGTAATTGGAGCTGACGATGGTAATTGGCATATGTATACAATTGTTTATGATAAAGGTAATTCCACATCACAACCATTTGGTTTTGCTTGTGTAGACGGATCTTCTAGCTGTATTGATTTCAGCCCAATAGGAACAAACTTTGTAGGAAATGGTGGAATTAGTTTCAATACACTTACTTTGGGTTCTGCACATTTTGTTAGTTCAATTACAGAAAACACATTCAACTATGATGATGTTGCAATTTGGAATGGATATCAGCTTACAAATCAAGATATAGATGATTTATTTGGTTTGAACGCAACAGCAACCCCAGTTGTAGGAAATGCAACTTCCAACTTTACAACTCAAATGAAATCCGTAGTTCTCTCATTAGGCGACTTTGGAAATAACGCAAAGAACTTTGAGGTAAATGGAACTGCCCTAGCAACAACATTTGGCACTCCAATCATAACATCAGATCCAATCTTTGTAAGCACATCAACATCCAATGTCCAATTATTCTTTGATGAATTCGTACTTCAATCAGCACCTCCACCACCTCCAACGATCACTCCAACACCACCACCTCCAACACCAGGTCCAGGTGGAGGCGGAGTTCCAAGCCTTTCAGTACAAGATCAGCAACAGTTCTTTGAGGATCTATTCGGATTCAGCTTATTCTCAAAAATCCATCAAATGCAGGTAGGTCAAATACAGGATGGAACAATTGACATTACTTGGAATTCCCCAAGTCCGATAACAATTGAAGGAATTACAGTAGGCGATCAATTCATAACATGGATTGGATTCCCACGCACACCATTCACGCTTGATGGTTCTGATAGGATCTCAACAGGAAAGATTCCTTACAGGATAATGCCTCCAAACCAGCTTTGTGATGAGGTCACAGGTCAAACCTTAAACTGTGTTGATCGCATTTTGTATGAAATTCCAGTTACAATTCACGCAACAGTCGATGGTCAGCCACTAACTGCAAACACAGTAGTCAAAATCAATCTATCCCTAGATATCACTTTGGCATTGTTCACGATCTTCATAGCTTTTGCAGCAGGACTTGGTGCGATCATTTATCGTACAGCAATAGCCAGTAAGGGCAAAAAACGTGAAAAGAGAAAACTCACGACAAAGAGTAACAATCGAAAGAGAATTGAATCAAGATTTGGAGTGAAAAAAGCTAAGATAAGAAGAAGATAGAAGTTTTTTGTGTAATTATTCTTGGCTATTTTGAAAAAATTGTTCACCCTAATCGCTTTTTATCATTGGTTACTTGAAAAAGCTCAATGGAACGTGCAAAATATGGCATTATTTCGATTGTAGCTTTAACTGCTATTCTCGGACTTGCTACGATTACTGCATTTTCACAGGAACAACTAGTAACTAACGAGATTAACGAATCTGTAAGAGTTTATGGACACTTTACCTTAGTTGTCTATGACGAGTTCGGAGTTGTAAAACAATACCAGCAAACCGATAATTTGGTAGTTGATACTGGACTTGATTGTATAGGAGATTTGGTATTTGGAACTACACTATGTACTGGAGAAGCCTTTTTCAATCACCTTGAAATTGGAACAGGAACTACAGGACCATTAATTTCTGACACAACAATTGAAACTGCAATTGGTGGCTGTGCAAGAGTTCTTGATGCTACTGTAGCTGGAACATCTGCAACACCTGGAGAAATAACTGCAACTGTTGAATCAACATTTTCGGGAGCTACTTGTGCTGCAACTGTAACAGAAGCAGCAGTATTTGATGCTCTAACAGTTGGAAACATGATTGCAAGAAGTACATTCGCTGGAGTCACAGTTGGCGCAGCCGATACATTGACTGTAACTTACAACATAAAGTTCGACTAGGTGAAAATTCAGTGGCAGAAAATAGTAAAAAAAAAGTTTAGTAAACCCTAAACTACTTTCTTTATTTTTACTTATTCCTTTAACATTAGTTATTGTCGGAATCACAATCCCTTATGTAGAAGCAGAAGATGTTTCAAATCAGAGTGGAACAATAACTTGTTTAGCAACGTGTAATTTTAAAACAAATTCAAATCTTTCTGCTGAAAGTTTTTCCTTTGAAATTGATGGTATGTTAATTCAACCGACATTCGGTAATGAAATAAGAAAACTAAAGTTTGAATTAGAAGATATAGTTGGTGATTTTAATGCAACTTTTACCATAATTAATGAGCAAATTATTGTAATTGATGTAATTCCAGATCAAACAAATGCTAAGTTGAAATTTAATATTGAAGGTTCTCTTGTAGATGCAGTAGAAATTGATGGAGTAAATAGAACAATTACATTTAATCCAACAGGTTCAGGTGAAAGCGAGGTAGAATTTACTGATGAACCTTTTGGAATTATGAAAATATTTCTTCCACAAAATGCTGACACTTCTTTTGCAACCTTTGGAAGATCATTAGAGGGAGATTTTCTTAACACACTAACTACCGAACAGGAAGAAAGATTTTATAATTATATGGAATTGTATAATCCAAGTAGTACAGTTCTTGCAGAATTAATTACTGATCTTAAAGTAGACCAACAAAAAGCATATGAAATAATTGGTAAGATAAACAAAACGGGATTCTACACTACTGATTCAAGTCTTGAAAAAGGTGGAGGATTTTACAAGGATCTTTATTTAAGTTCAACAAGCATAACTGATTTTTACGATAATTTACTTCAAAAAGTTAGGGACACTGCTGATCAAGTCATAATCGGAGATGGTGATTAGCTGACCTGTAAATCGATCCTTAAAAGATTGGCTAGAAATGAACCAATCAGCTATATGATAATTTCACTTGTAGTAATTCTCGCTGCATCATTTGTCATTTCAAACCAACAGGCTTATGCGGTAAACAATGTTTCCCAAGTAATCAAAGTAAATGGAAGTCTAGTAGGAGGAGTTGAAGACGAAGATTTCTTACTTCCAACAGCAGTAACAGATCAGAATAAAACAATAATTTTCATGTCGGTTCGGCATAATGGCGATGGTGTAGCTAAGCAAATCTATCGAAGCTGGGATTTTGTAAATAATACTGCTATTCGGTTTCATGGAAGTAATGATGTTCCAGGTGATAATCTAGCGATGGACTTTGTTGCATATCTAGTCGAGTTTACAGCTTCAAGTACGATGATAAAACAAAATGGAACTTTGATTGTAGATGGGGCTGATGTAGACCAAGAATTTGTTGCAAGACTTTCACCAACTGTAAACCAAACTAATTCTTTTCAACTTTTTGATGGATTAACTATGGATCATTCCGATTTGAGTTGGGGAAGTGAGGAATTTGGCATAATGAGAGTTATCAATAATACTGATTGGGGCTATGAACCATTTGATGCCCCAAATACAGGTCCAACAGAAGTAAGATTTTCCGTAGTCGATTGGAATGATTCGGGTTTTGTATTTCAAAACGGAACTGGAACATTAGTTTCAGGAGTAACAACAGATACTATAACTCCATCTCCAGCAATTGACAGAAGGCACACTATAGTTCTAATGACAACTCAAATCGAAGATGAGTTAGATGCAACAGCAGATGAACATGGTGCTACTATATCCCTAAACGTAGTAAATGATATAGTAATTGAAAGAGATGATGCTGTTTGTCCATCATCAAATTGTGAAGTAAACTACAGATGGGAGCTAACTACTTTTCCAACGACATTTGCAAACGTAACTCATGGAGAAATTGATAGTACAATAGAAAGTTCATCAGATGAGGCACAATCAACAATTGATATTTTTTCACCAGCAGTAACAAATTTTGATAGATCCATTGCTATTGGAACAACTCAAACACCTTTTGGTCTTGGAAATGGTAGAGATTCTAGCGGAGGTCCTGGTTCATGGGATAGATTAGCATACACACTTGAGTTGTTAAATAATACAGCAGTAAACGGAACTACAAATAATGGACAAGAAACACCAAACATACCTTACCAAGTAATTGAATTCCTCGTATCTCCTGCTTTATCAGTAACACTTCCATCAGCAACAAACAACGTGAATGTTACTGATACAGTAAGTCTTGGAACTACCAAAGTAATTGATAGTGCAATTAACAACGTAAACGCAACTGATACTTTTAGTCTATCTACTACCAAAGTAATTGATAGTGCAATTAACAACGTAAACGTAACTGATACTGTTTCAACTAGCCTTGCAGCAAGTCAAACATTAGATAGTGCAACTAACAACGTAAACGTAACCGATACTGTTTCAACTGCTGTTGGATTTGGAATAGGTATTGGAAGTGCAACTAACAACGTAAACGTAACCGATACTGTTTCAACTGCTGTTGGATTTGGAATAGGTATTGGAAGTGCAACTAACAACGTAAACGTAACTGATACCGTTTCAACTACTCTTTCAGCAGGTCAAACGTTAGATTCTGCAAATAACAACGCAAACATAACAGATTCAGTAGTCATAACTGCTGGATTTAACGAGATAGTTGGTTCTGGAGCTAACAACGTAAACGTAACTGATACAGTTTCAACTTCTCTTGTAGCAACTCAAACAATAGATTCTGCAAATAACAACGTAAATGTAACTGATACTGTTTCAACTGCTGTTGGATTTGGATTTAGTATTGGAAGTGCATTTAACAACGCAAACATAACAGATACAGTTTCTCTTGCAGCAGCCTTTAAGCAAACAATTAATGATATTATTCTAGTAAATGATACTTTTGTCAATGTAACAAATCCAGCATTGGTCGTAGCTCCTGTAGTTCCAATCCCACCAACAGGTCAAGGTGGACCACCAACCATAGCTCCAAGTGGAGGCGGAGGAGGAATTCCATCTCCAACATTAAGCGGATCTCTTACAGGAATTCAAATCAGTGAACCTGAACACACAGTATCTTCTGAAATCATAGTAAATCCATTCTTCTTGGATAAGATTGATAGTGGAGAAATTGAAATTAATTGGGATCAGCTAGAACCAATCCAAATAAGACAGATTAACATTCCCATACAATTTGAAGGATTCATTGATTTCAAAAAGGAAGGAAACTTTGAGTTTTCAGGAATTGCAAATCCAGGCGAAAACTTTGCTACTGGAATAATTGAATATGAAGTTACAATTCCTCCATTAGCATTAGGAATTGGGCCTGAAACAAATACACTTGGAGATAATGTCAAATTCTTTGATTACTTTATGTTAGTATTATTCAATGAATATACCATTCCAGTTGAAGTAAAGGCGATTCATAACAATCAGGAGTTCACACTTGAAACATCAATCACAATTACACACCTAAAGGAAGTAAGATGGATTGTCATAGCACTTACGATTGCAGGAGGAGCTTGGCTAGCTGTATGGGGAGCTAGAGTTTTCAGAAATCCTCCAATAAAAACAGGATCATTCAAGAAGGGATTGGACAAGGCAAGAAGATCAACATTAGAGAAAAGAAAACCTGGTTCATTCAGAAAGGAACTTGAACGACAAAGAAACGCAGATCGCAATAATATTAAAAAAATTAAGCGGAAAAGATAGCAATCGTTGAGTAGCTAGTCATAATTTCTAGCCTTTGTATAACTAAATGGTCTAAAGTATACCTGAAATTTATCTAATGTCGTCAGTTGAAGAAATTTATGATGAAGTTATCGAAGAAAAAGTAATTGATCAGATGTATGTAGATCAAGAAGAACCTGATGTAGAAAAAGAATTTATAAAAAAAACAGAACGAAAATGGGAATTTACTGAAATCCCTGTCGATCAAATAGATCGCAAATACATTTGGGGAGAAAGAACTGTCTATGAAGGACATCCATGCCCAGTTTTAATTTCAGCAGGAACTATACCTATGATTTCATTAAGAGATGAAAATTTTGATCCGCAAATAAATATTGAAATGACATCTTGCCAAGAATTTTGGGATGAATCTTTCCAAAAAATCTACAAGTGGTTAGTAGAACACCCAAACACAGTAGAGCCAGAAATTAAAAAAGTAGTAGAAGAAGAAGCTCAAGAATTTGAAATACCAAGAGCAGTACAAGGTTTGGCAAAATTAGTTGAAGATGCAAGAGAAAACCTAAATGAAATTTGGAGTCCAACTATGTTTACTAAAAAGAAAAAAATGAGATTACTCCGTGATAAGAAAAACCAATTTTTAAAATCTGGAGCTGATCAAATTGCAGTAGCAATCGTTCAACATATTAATTCACTTGTAATCATGGGGCATTATCCAAATAAAATGTTTGGGGATTATCTTAAACATTCAGCTTCAGTAAAGGAAGCATTTTCTGAATCAAAAATTACTCCATTATTGGATCTAGTTTTGTGTGCAGAAGTTGTTATGCCAACTCAAGAAGAATTAATCCCTAAGAAACGAATTGACACTGCACTCCCAAGTGCAGGAGGTTAGAAATGCCGAGTGAAAGACAGTTAAGAGCAAACAGATAATGTCATACAAAGGAGAAGCTGGACCAAAACAACCAAAGAGCATTGTAGTTCATCCAGTTGATTTTATAGATTATATGCAACAAACAATGGGCGTTGTAAATTTTCAAGATGATTACAATCACTTTTATCTTGCTGCACAGCTTTTCATGTCATTTATTGAAAGAGTAAACACCGCATTAAGAAAAGGAATTATTGGTAGACCTGATTACAGATTAAGAAGCCAACCAGGTTACAAACCAAAGACATCTCTTTCTCCTGATCATTATAAAAAAATAAAACAAATTTGGTATGGCTCAACATGGATTCACATGAGAAGGGCAAAAGATTATTCTATTGAATGGTGGGATATTGTTTACACAGATAAAATTCAATTAAAAACTGGAGAGGAATTAATCTATTGTCCGTCACTAAAGGCTATGAATCCAGTTGAACCAATATCAACTAACACACTTGGAATAATGATCCGTGATTATGTTCCAATTCGTGATGCTTGGTGGGGGCATGATTATACACAGATGATTACATCAGGAGGCTTTCAAGTAAAATTTTCTGACGGAGTAAAACCACTGTTAGAATCAGATCAAGATGTGATGGACAGCGATTCACTTGTCAATGTAGTTTCTAGGGAATATTTCCACAAGATGATTGACATCTTAACAATGAAGTGGGATGAGATTCAAAACGAATTATTTATCGAGATGCACGAAATAATTTCAACTGCCAAAAGGGGCGCAGGATTTGAAGGTTCAGATGAAAATGAAGTTTCAATGATAATTACGGAGGATGGACAAGGATAAGAAAATGAGCTATCAGCAACAATATAGACCAATTGGAAGAAAAATCCTTCGTGAAAAATCTGACGCATGGCTTGATCTA
>Ga0114948_10001027_pt1 | contig 11822 bp, 8 predicted proteins | sample CR04metaG_FD_83877 | JGI IMG/M metagenome (GOLD analysis project Ga0114948, IMG submission 83877) | Deep subsurface microbial communities from Mariana Trench to uncover new lineages of life (NeLLi) - CR04 metaG | ecosystem: Environmental > Aquatic > Marine > Ocean trench > Sediment | place...
AGCAACACCTCGAGCCCGTTGTCGAGCGTGTACTGGGTGATCCCCTCGACGGTAACGCCCTCGGTGATCTGCGCCCCCACCGGGGCCGCCACAACGGCGACCGCCAGAAAAGCGAGACACGCACGGGTCATGACATTGCGTAACATCGGTAACTCCTGATCGAAGAAAACGAATCACGAAAGGGGGAAAAGGGCTAAAAGGGCTAAGAGGGCTAAGAAGGCTGAAACGGAGACGAGTCTCGTTTCGTTTGTCCCTCTCAGGCGTCTATTCACTCTTCTTCCCTCTCCATTTTCTCCCTCTTTTCCCTCTTAGCCCTCCTAGCCCTCCTAGCCCCCCCTAGCTCACATCCCTCTCTTCGTCAGCCAGATGCTCTAGTATGTAGTCCGTCAGCAGGCCGCGCAAATGGAGCGTCGCCCCGCCCCCGGAGATCCCGTGTGTCCGGTTGGGGTACTCCATGAGGCGAAATTGCTTGTTGGCCTTGACCAGGGCATTGACCAGCGCCTCGGTGTTCTGGTAGTGGACGTTGTCGTCGCCCCCGCCGTGCACCACCAGGAGATTGCCGCTCATCTGCTCGGCGTAGCTCAAGGGCGACCCCTTGTCGTATCCCTCGGCATTGTCCTGCGGCAGCCCGTTGTAGCGTTCGGTGTAAATGGTGTCGTAGTACTTCCAGTGCGTCACCGGGGCCACCACCACAGCCGTCGAGTACACGTCTCCGTGCTGGAACAGCGTGTTCAGGCTCATGAAACCGCCGTAGCTCCAGCCCCAGATCCCCACCCTCGTGGGGTCGACGTAAGGCCGCTGGCCGATGACCCGCGCGGCGGCCGCCTGGTCGTGGGTCTCCACCACCCCCAACTGGCCGTAAATGATCTTGCGGAAATCACGCCCTCGGGCGCCCGTGCCCCGGTTGTCGATGCTGGCGACGATTATGTCCTGTTGGCTCAACAGCAGGTGCCACAAGTAGGTCGACCCGCCCCAACTGTCGCGTACCGTCTGCGACCCGGGCCCGCCGTAGACGTAGAACAGAATGGGGTACTGGCGGGTGGAATCGAAATTGGGCGGCTTGATCATCCAGCCGTTGAGCGAGACGCCCTCACCGATGTCCACCGAGAAGAATTCCGCCGGGCCCCGGTCGAGCGCGGCGACCCGCTGGTGCAGTTCCGTGTTCTCCACTACCGGGCGGACCAACTCGTGCGTCGGCAGACTCACCAGGTTGATGACCGGCGGCGCGCCGAAGGTGTGGGAGGTGTGGAATGCCCAGGAGAAGTTGGGCGCCACGTTGTAACTGTGGGTTCCCTCCTGATCGACCGGCGACAACCGTTCCAGCTGGGGCTCTCCCTCGAGCGGCGAGCGGTATAGGTAACGCTGGGTCGGATTGTCGGGCGAGGCGATGAAGTAGAGCCACTCCTCGGCGGTGTCGACCCCGACGATGCTGATGACGTCGAACTCACCCGGCGTCAGCAGCCGGCGGGTGGCACCGTCCCGTGAAACGACGTAAGCGTGGTTCCAGCCGTCTTTCTCGCTGGTCCACAGGAACGACTCGCCGTCGTCAAGCCAAGTGAAGTCGTCGACCGTTTCCACCCATGCCTCATCGCGCTCGGTCAGTACCGAATGGACTTGGCCGGTCGCCACATCGCCTATCAGGAGGTCGAGGGTGTTCTGCAACCGGTTGAGCCGCTGCATCACCACCTGATCGGAGTTGGCGGCCCACTCCATCCGGGCGATGTAGTAGTTGCGCGAATCCCCCGGCATGGTGAACCAGGTGATGTCGCCGCCGTCGGCCGACACCACGCCGACCCGGTTGGCGGAATTGGTTTGTCCCGCCTTGGGGTACTGCACCGGAGTGACCTGGGAATACAAGGAATCGGTATCGTTGATCAGGTTGAAGTTGCGCACGCCCTCGGCGTCGAGTTGCCAGAACGCGATCCGACTACCGTCAGGGCTCCAGCGCCAGCCGTCACGCAGGCCGAACTCTTCCTCATAGACCCAGTCGAAGGTGCCGTTGATGATGGTGCGGGAACCGTCGTAGGTGAGCTGGGTGATCTGCCCGGTTCGCAGGTCCTCGGTGTAGAGGTTGTTCTTCACCACGTAGCCCACCCGGTCGCCGTCGGGAGAGAACTTGGCGAACATGAGCGACGACTCCGGCGCCTCGCTGCCACCCAGTTGCTGGAGCGCGCCGCTGGCGCGGTCGAGCACCCAGTAGTCACCCCGGGTGTTGGTGCGCCACACGCGCTTGCTGTTGGTAAAGATCAGCAGTCGCTCGAACTCGTCACTCCAGGCGTAGTTCCGGATGCTGAGGGGGACCGTGTCCCGCGCCGGTATCAAATCATCGGCCGGCACGAACACCGACCGGGCCGCCGTCTCGGTGTCGTAGCGCACGATGTCACGGCCGGGACCGTCTTCGCGCCGCTCCAGCGTGGTATAGGAAGTTCCGTCACCCAGCCACCGGACCGGGCCAAACCGTTCGCTACGGAAGTCTTTCGACCCGTAGATGCGGTCGACCGTGAGCCGAGCGCCATCGGCCTCCTGCGCGCGAAGGAGCGGCCCCGGTGCAACGAGAAGGAGGGAACCAGCGAGGAAGACGTTACTAACTAGAATGGACATGGGCGATTTCATGAGTCAGCGAAGTACCTAGTATGGGCGTCCGACCGTGAAGCCGGCATGAAACTACTGGGAAAACGTACGAAACCACCAGCTGTCCGATTCGACGAATCGTGATCGTCACAACGTGGAACGTCGGCCAGGTGTCTGGAGTTTGGCTTCTGGGGCTAACGGCTGATGGCCGATGCCTGACGTGCTACCTCCAGCGCCCGCTTCAAGAACACCCCCGTGTGGGTCCCGGCCGCTGCCGCCACTTCTTCCGGCGTGCCTTGGGCCACCACCTTGCCCCCACCCTCGCCACCCTCGGGCCCCAGATCGATGACCCAGTCGGCCGTCTTGATGACGTCGAGGTTGTGCTCGATCACGATCACGGTGTTGCCCTTGTCGACCAGGCGGTGCAACACCTCCAGCAGGAGCCGCACGTCTTCAAAGTGGAGCCCCGTGGTCGGCTCGTCCAGGATGTACAGCGTCCGGCCGGTATCGCGCTTGGCCAGCTCGGTGGACAGCTTGACCCGCTGGGCCTCGCCGCCCGACAACGTGGTGGCGGACTGCCCCAGATGGATGTAGCCCAGGCCCACGTCGTTCAGCAATTCCAGCTTGTCGGCGATGCGCCGCTGGTTGGTGAAGAATTCCAGCGCGTCGGCCACCGTCAGATCGAGCACGTCGGCGATGCTCTTCCCCTGGTAGCGCACCTCCAGCGTCTCGCGGTTGTAGCGCCGGCCCTTGCACACCTCACACGAGATATACACGTCGGGGAGGAAGTGCATTTCGATCTTGACCAGCCCGTCGCCCTGGCAGGCCTCGCACCGGCCGCCCTTCACGTTGAAGGAGAACCGGCCCGGCCCGTAGCCCCGCATCTTGGCCTCCGGCAGGGCGGCGAACAACTCGCGGATGGGGGTGAACAGACCGGTGTAGGTGGCGGGATTGGACCGGGGCGTCCGCCCGATGGGGCTCTGGTCGATGTCGATGACCTTGTCGATCTGGTCCAGCCCCTCGATCCGGGTGTGGACGCCGGGCACGATCTTGGCCCTATAGAAGTGGCGGGCCAGCGCCCGATACAGGATGTCGGTCACCAGACTCGACTTGCCGGAGCCCGACACTCCCGTCACGGCCACGAACATCCCCAAGGGAAAATCGACTGTCAAATTATCCAGGTTGTTCTCGGCGGCGCCGACGATCCGCAACCGGCGTTTGGGAGTCCTGAGACGCCGGGCGGGCGGCACCGGAATCCGTAGCTCCCGTCGCAGGTATCGTGCGGTGAGCGATGTGGGGTGGGCCATCACCTCAGCCACGGTGCCCTCGGCCACCACCTCACCGCCGAACCGGCCGGCCCGTGGTCCCAGATCTATGACGTGGTCGGCCGCCCGGATGGTGTCTTCGTCGTGCTCGACCACGATCACCGTGTTCCCCAGGTCGCGCAGTTCCGACAGCGTGTCGAGCAGCCGGTTGTTGTCCCGCTGATGGAGCCCGATGCTGGGCTCGTCGAGGATGTACAACACGCCCACCAGGCGCGACCCGATCTGGGTGGCCAAGCGGATGCGCTGGGCTTCCCCGCCCGACAGCGACCCGGCCGACCGGCCCAGCGTCAGATAGTCCAGCCCCACGTTCCGCAGGAACCGGAGCCGGTCACACACTTCTTTCAAGATCGGTCCTGCGACGTCGGCCTCCAGCCCTCGACCTCCGTTCGACTTGATTGGCAGGCTGCCGAAGAATTCCAGCGCCCGGTCGATCGACAGATCCACCACGTTGCCGATGCTCTGCCCTTCGACCAATACCGCCAGGCTCTCGGGCTTGAGCCGCTTGCCGCCACAGGTATGACACCGCTGCTCGACCATGAATTCGCTGAGGGACGAGCGGACCGAGTCACTCGACGTCTCGCGATAGCGGCGCTGCACGTTTTCGAGGATGCCCTCCCACTCGCTCTCGAACGACTTCCGCCCCTTGGCGCTGAACTTGAGCGTGCGGCCCGGTAGTCCATGGAGTAACGCCTGCCGGCCCTCGTCGGAAATCTCGCCCCACGGTGCGTTCGGATCGAAGTCGAGGGCCTTGGCCAGCGTGGGCAGCACCACCCGCCGCAGATAACCGTTGGGTTCACCCCAGGGCAGCACCACGCCCTCGAGAATGGAAATCTGCGGGTCGGCCAATACCAGGTCGGGACTCACTTCACGCTGGGTCCCCAGCCCGTGGCAGTCGGGGCACACGCCGAACGGTGAGTTGAAGGAGAATTGCCTGGGCTCCAAATCGGCCAGGGAGAAACCGCATTGGGGACAGGAAAACCGTTCCGAGAACATTACCGATTCGGGGTCCGCTCCCTCGCGGTAACGAACCACCTCGAGCACGCCCTCGGACACTTTGAGGGCCGTTTCGATCGAGTCGCTCAGGCGGGAGCGGTCAGGCGGACGGACGGTCAGGCGGTCGACTACGACTGCAATCGAGTGATTCTTGCGCCGGTTGAGTTTGGGGACGTCGTTCAGGTCGCAGGTGGCGCCGTCCACCCGCACCCGGACGAAGCCACGCTTGCGGATGTCCTCGAACAGGTCCTTGAACTCCCCCTTGCGGCCCTGTACCATCGGTGCGAGAATCTCGACCCGGGTGCCTTCGGGCCAGCCGGCAACGGTCTCGGCGATTTGACTGGCATTTTGGCGTTCTACCGGGCTGCCGTCGTTGGGGCAGTGGGGCACCCCTACCCGGGCCCACAGCAGCCGCAGATAGTCGTACACCTCGGTGACGGTGCCGACGGTCGACCTGGGGTTGTGTCCCGTGGTCTTTTGCTGGATGGAGATGGCCGGCGAAAGTCCTTCAATGGCATCGACATCCGGCTTTTCCATGAGGCCCAGAAATTGCCTCGCATATGACGATAGCGACTCCACGTAGCGGCGCTGCCCCTCGGCATAAATAGTGTCGAACGCGAGCGAGGACTTGCCCGAGCCCGACAGCCCGGTCACCACGGTGAGGCGCTCCCGGGGGATGGCCACCGAGATGTCCTTCAGGTTGTGTTCTCGCGCACCGCGGACGGTCAGATACTCTTGAGGCATAGCCTTGAAAGATAGGCGGGGACCCGGACGGGATTCAATGGGCGGAGGTAAGGAGCGGGAGGGGGTCTGGGGTTCGCAGCCCGGCTAAGAGGGAAAAGGGCGCGAGATCGGGGGGCCGGCAGCTGCCAGCGGGGGCGGCACTGGGAGGCCGGGCCCCTGGACATCCCCCCCGCCAGCCATACCATAGAGAGAAACACCAGAACCTTACAGGGGTGGGGAGAACATGCGCCGCTACCGACGCCACCGCGCCAGCGGTCGGGAACACGCAGTCGACGAACATTTCGGTACCCACGGCCTGGAGGCCGAGCCATTGTCTCAGGAGCCTGACGACGACACCACCGTCCGGCCCTTTGCCGAGGAAGACGCCTACCAGGACGAGCTGCCGGAGGTTCCGCTGACCAAGGAGGGCCCCGACCCCGCCCGGATGTTGCGGCGGGCGCGCCGGGCGGCTCGGGGCGGCAGGCAGCGCGATGCGGTGCAGGCCTACCGCGACCTTCTGGAGGCGGCCCAAGACAATATCGAGGGCCGGCTGGAAATGGCCCGGCTGTTGGAGGCGGACGAGGACACCAGCGGCGCCATGACCCATCTCGACCGCGCCGTCGAACTGGCCCCCGACCGACCGGACGTGCTGACCGAACGGGGTGCCCTCAAGGCCCGGCTCAAGGAGTACCTAGCCGCGGCCGCCGATCTGGATAGCGCCCTCACGCTCGACGCGGGGTACGCCCCGGCACATTTCCACCAGGGGATGGTGCTCCTCAGAAAAAGCCGGAACGGGGATGCCGCCATCAGCTTCCGGAGCGCGCTATCCCATCAAGCCGACTACCCCCAAGCTCGCTATTACCTGGGCGAGGCCCTCAACCTCATGGGAGAATTCGACAGCGCCATCGCCACGCTGGAGCAGGCCATCGAGTCCGACCCCACGGACCCGAGGGTCTACCGGCTCCTGGGCCGCGTGCTGGACCGCTGCAGCCGTCCGGAAGAAGCGATACTGCTGTACCAGAAGGCCCGTGAGGTGGCAGGCCGTTGATCCGTATCATCGTCGATGATCTGGCCTTTCTCGAGGTCGACGCCGTGGTGCGTCCAGCCGATCAGGTGCTGGAACCAGCCTCGAGTTCGGCCGCACGCATGGACCACATGGCCGGCGAAGAGTTTATCCGGCAGTGCCGCGTGTCATCGCCGTTGGAGGTGGGATCGGCGGTCGTCACCGGGAGCGGCGAGCTGGCGGCGGGGTACGTCATTCACCTAGTCATCAAGAGCGACGAGATCAACGCCGGCCGCGACGCGGTCGAGCGGGCTCTCCAATCGGCTTGGCACTGCGCCAACGAGTGGCAACTGGCCCGCGTCGCCACCCCGCTCGTGGGAGCCGGGGTCGGGCAACTGACGCTTGAGGATGCTGCCGGACTTCTCAAACACACGCTGGCCAAGCGGCCTCAGACGGCCTACCCCTCGGAAGTCCAGGTGGTGCTCGATCGTGAACACGACCGCGACCTGGTAACGGGCATCCTGGAACAGGCGGCCGTATGAGCCGGCGACGCTTCACCCTCGTGGCGGTAACCCTGTGGCTGGGCGCCATGGGCTGGCTGGTCCAGCGGGAGTACCTGACGCCCGAGGCGGCGCTGTTGCTCGACGCCGGCCTGAGAATCCCCCCGGGGGCCACGTTCTTCGCCGTGTCGCTGGGCGACCGCCAGATCGGCACTGCGTCGATCACCGCCGACACGCTGGCAAACGGGGTGCGAGTGGTGACCCGCTACGACCTCGATGTCCCGTTCGCCGAGGGGCCGACTCACCTCGTGTCGGTCACCAGCGCCGTCTATTCACGCGATCTCCGCCTACAGCGCTTTGCCCGCCGCTCCTCGGGTGACTTCCCGCCGTCGGTGCTCGAGGGTGTCGTCGACGGCGACAGCCTGCTCACTCTCCGGATGGGCGCGCCCGGATCTGCCCCGGACCAGACCGTCAGACAGCCGACCGGCGGCCAACTGTTGTTGCCGTCTGCCATTCCGCTCCGGGTGGCGTTGACCGGCAAACTCCGCGTCGGCAGCACCATCGAAACGCGCGTGGTCGATCTGGCGACACTCACGCTCAGGACCGAACGGGCCACCATCGTGGCCGATTCGGTATTCGTGGTGCCCGACAGTGCCGATCTCGACACGGTCACCAACCGCTGGGTCCCGGCGACGTACGACACCATCACCGCCTATCGGTTCGATCACACGGCATTCGGCCTGCCGATGCACACCTGGGTGGACCAGACGGGCTACGTCATCTACGTAACCACGCCGCTGGGCTACACCCTCGAACGCTCGGCGTTCGAATTGGTGAGCGGCAACTACCGGCGGGCGGGGCGACGTACCGAAAGGGCCGTACCGGGGTCACCCAGCCGGGGGATCACCACCGTCTCGGCCAACCGGCGCGTGGTCGACCGGATGACAACGTTGCTGGAAGGCGGGCCGGCGGCCGGTGATTCCCTCGCTTGGGCCGCGCTCGACCTCGATACCCCGTGGCAACACGTCGTGGCAGACACCATGTTCACCTCGAGCCGTTCCCGGTTCGGCGAGGCAACGCTGATCGTCGACTACCGGATTCCCTACACCGATGACGACGGCTGGGATCAGTTGGACCCCGGCGCCTACGACGGCGATGATCCCCGGGTCGGCGCCCAGGCCCGGCGCATCATCGATGGGGAGCGGCGGGTCATGGCCGCGGTCGACAAACTGGTTCACTGGGTGTACCAGGAGATCGCGTTGGTGCCGGCCACGGAACCGGCCAGTGCCTGGTGGGTGTTGGATCAAGGGGCGGGCGACGCCAGCGGGAAAGCCGCCGTATTCGTGGCGCTCAGCAGGTCGGTCGGCATTCCGGCGCGGCCCGTGGCGGGGTTCGTGTACCACGACGGGCGTTTTCATTATAGTGCGTGGGCAGAGGTGTGGCTCACCGAGTGGGCGCCGGTCGATCCCACGCTGGGGGTGGCCGACGGGTCGCACATCCGCCTGACGATCGGAAGCCTGGCACTCCCGGGCAGCCTCCCGGAACTCATCGGGCGGCTGCGTCCGCGCGTAATCAGCATCGAGGAGGCGCCATGATTCGGCTGGAGGGCATCACCAAACGCTACGGCTCGTTCACTGCCGTCGACGGCATCGACCTCGCCATCGAGGCCGGGGAGCTGTTCGGGTTCCTCGGTCCCAACGGCGCCGGAAAGACCACCACGCTCCGAATGATCGTCGGCATCCTCCGGCCCACCGCGGGCGTCATCACCGTGGGCGGAGAGGACATCCTCACCAATCCGATGGCCGCCAAGGCCATACTGGGATATATCCCCGACCGACCATTTGTCTACGACAAGTTGACCGGTGTCGAGTTCCTCCGTTTCGTGGCCTCGCTCTATGGTCAGGAGGGGAATGCCGTAGAGCGCCGCATCGACGAATTGCTCGAGTTGTTCGAGCTGACGCCCTGGCGCGACGAGCTGACCGAATCATACAGCCACGGCATGCGGCAAAAGGTCATCATCGCCAGCGCCTTGGTGCACCGGCCCAAGGTGATCGTGGTCGACGAGCCCATGGTGGGCCTCGACCCCCGGAGCGCCAAGTTGCTCAAGGCGCTGTTCCGCCAATTCGTGGACCGAGGCGGCACCATCCTGATGAGCACCCACACGATGGAGGTGGCCGAGGCCATGTGCGACCGCATCGCCATCATCCAGAACGGAAGAATCGTCGCCTGCGGCACCATGGACGAATTGCGCCAACAGACCCAGAAAGGCCTGAGCCTGGAGGAGCTATTCCTCAGACTAACCGGCGGCGAAGAAGCCCAGGAACTAAGCGCGGTACTGGGGGAGTGATGTCTCCCTCTAACCCCCTTAGCCTCTTAGCCCCTTAGCCCCCTTAGCCCCCTTAGCCCCTTAGCCCTCGATGCCCTCCCAACCCTCAATAATCGCCATCGTCGCCCCCAAATGGCGCACGGCCCTCGCCCGGCTCCGCAAGAAAGATTCGGGCGCCGGTACCCGCGCGTTGTTGCTGGCCTTGGTAGGCTTGGGGTTCTGGCTGGCGGTGTTCGGCATCATGTACCGGGTGCTGCGTTACTTCCAGGGCGTCGAGGAAATCGGCGATCTGGTGGCCGCCAAACTGCTGGGCATCATCCTCCTGGCGTTCCTGTCACTGCTGTTGCTGTCCAACCTGATCACCGCCCTCAGCACCTTCTTCCTGGCCAAGGATCTGGACATGCTGGTGGCGGCGCCGTTGGATCCGTTGCGCTTCTATCTGGCCAAGCTGGGCGAGACCGTGGTCCACTCGTCGTGGATGGTCATCCTCATGGGACTCCCCATCTTCACCGCCTACGGCATCGTCTATCATGGCGGGCCGTGGTTCCCCCTGGTAGTGGCGGTGGCACTGATCCCGGTGTTGATAATCCCGGCGGTGGTGGGCACGGCGGCGACCGAGGTGCTGGTAAACGTCTTCCCCGCCCGGCGGACACGCGATCTGTTGAGCCTGATCGCCATCGGCGCGGCCGGCGGCGTGGTGCTGTTACTCCGGCTTATCCGGCCTGAGCAGATCGTCCGCCCAGAGGGGTTCAGAAACCTGGTCGACTTCCTCACCCTGTTGCGCACGCCGACCAACCCGTTCTTGCCGAGCGAGTGGAGCAGCCAGATGGTGATGAACTGGCTGTTGCGGGTGGCCGACCCGCTGCCGATCGTCCTGTTGTGGTCGAGCGTGGTGGCATTCGTGGCCCTGGGGGCGGCGGTCCACTTCAAGCTCTACTGGCCCGGCTTCTCCAAGGCGCAGGAAGGCGCCGAGCGTTTCGTGCGGGGGCGCAAGTGGGGCGCGGTGCTGGGCTGGGTGTTGAAGCCGCTGCCGGTGCAACGCCGGGAGTTCATCATCAAGGATCTGCGGCTGTTCTTCCGCGACACCACCCAGTGGAGCCAGCTGATCCTGTTGGTGGTGCTGATGGCGGTGTACCTGTTCAACATTCGGGCGCTGCAGTTGTTCTCGGGCGAGCAGCTGCCGTTCTTCCTGGTGACCCTGGTGGTGTTTCTCAATCAGGGACTGGCCGGCTTCGTGCTGGCCGCCATCGCGGCCCGTTTCATCTTCCCGTCCATATCGCTCGAAGGACGGCAGATGTGGCTGCTGCGGTCGAGCCCGCTCGACCTGGAAGCGATGATGTGGAGCAAGTACTGGATCGGGACGCTGCCGCTGTTGCTGGTGGCACTGATTCTCACCGTGCTGACCAACACCCTGCTCGAGGCGTCGCCCTTCATGATGGCGTTGAGTATTGGGACCATCGTGCTGTTCACCCTGGCCATCAGCGGCTTGGCCCTGGGCTTCGGCGCCTTGTACCCGCAGTTCGATACCGAGAACGCGGCCCAGATCCCCACCAGCTTCGGGGGGCTGGTGTTCATGATGACGACGGTGTCGCTGCTGGGCCTGATCATCGTGGTCGAGGCGGTGCCGGTGGTGGCCTACCTGCGAGCGCGCCAGGCGGGCGTCGACCTGGGGTTGACGCCGGAGGTGTACCTGGCGCTGGGCGTGGTGGTGGTGGTGTGCATCATAGCGACGATACTGCCGCTCAGGCTGGGGCTCAAGAGGATGATGCAGATGGAGTTCTGAGTTGAGGGCGTAGGACGTAGGACGTGCGGTGTGCGGTGCAAGGTCGTGTGTGACCATGTCATCGTCAATTCTCTTACGCTGCCCGACCTCCACGGCCAACACTTGAAGACGCTCTGGTAGAGGGCAGCGGTTGACTTGTGCACTGGAGAAAATTGCGCACGTTCAGTGATCGACGACTTCAGACTGGTTCGAATACCAAGGAGGGCGCGGTACCGTCGTCCACTCAGACTTCGACCTAACGATCATGCAACTGACCGTCTATGCTCTCGGTGTAGCCCTCGCGAGTATCTTTGCCTCCTGGGTCCTGTTCCTCGACCTGGTGATCCTCTACCAAGCGTATGGGCTGTGGAGCGGTGTGGCAGGATTGGTGCTCGCGCCCATCACCTACCTCGTCGTTCCGTGGTACGCCTGGATAACGCTCGGCGAGTGGGTGCCGCTTGCTTTTGGATATGGCAGCCTGGTCGTGGGAATCGTGTCCATCCGGCTGGGGAGCGCCCATCATAAACGGCGCGAGTGATGACACCGCTCGCAGCCTCACATCACAGACGGTGAACAGTGGACGGTTGACTGACGCTCTGGAAGCGACCGTCCACCGTTC